>OIAT01000113.1_pt1 | contig 23158 bp, 20 predicted proteins | sample 1580801 | NCBI WGS metagenome assembly OIAT01 (sample SAMEA3882536, study PRJEB24775) | human gut metagenome | biome: human-associated habitat; feature: intestine environment; material: feces | place: Netherlands | collected 2009/2010
TGACCGACTCGATAAACGAGCGGTCGAACGTGGCGTTATGTGCGATCACCGGGCAGCCGCCGACAAAATCGGCGAGAGCGGCGACAGCCTCAACGGCCGACGGGGCATCTGCCACATCGGCGTTTGTAATGCTCGTGAGCTCGGTAATCTCGGCGGGAATCAGCTGCTTGGGATGCACGAAGGTATCGAAGCGATCGACAACCTCGCGGCCCGAAAGGCGAGCCGCCGATATCTCGATAAGCTCGTTGTCCTGCACCGAAAGACCCGTGGTCTCGGTATCGAGGACGATAACATCTTCCTCGATGAGACCAAACGCTTGGGTTTTGGCGCGCTCGGCAAGCGTGGCATAGGAATCGATGACAAACTGCGGCGTTCCCGACGAAACAGCGTCCTCGATTAGCATGCAACGCCCGCTCGACGAAGTCCCATGCGAATCAGGCTGTCACAGACCTGCGGGAACGTCATGTCATCGGTGTGGCGAATCTCATCCGGATACAGCGACGTATCGGTCATGCCGGGAATCGTGTTGGTCTCGAGGATAACGGGGCCGTCCTCGCTCACGATAAAATCGCTGCGCGAGATACCCAAGCAACCGAGCGCCTTGTGAGCGGCACAGGCAAGCTCCTGGGCACGAGCGTAGTTCTCGGGTGAAATCTGCGCCGGAATGCGATGGATGTCCGTAGGGTCGACATACTTCACGTCCAGATCGTAGAACTCGCAGTCCTCGGGCTTACGAATCTCGACAATCGGCAGAGCGCGCACGTCATCTTCGCCGTATACGCCGACGGTGATCTCGGTACCCTCGATGCACTTCTCGACCAGCACCTTGTCGCCGTACTCAAACGCCTTGGCGATTGCCGCGGGCAGCTCGGAGGGCTCATGGACCAGGGAAATGCCATAGCTGGAACCGTTGACGGCCGGCTTCACAAAGCAGCGCTCGCCACAAACCTCGACGATATGATCGATATCGACTTCATCGCCCACCTCGAGCGCGAGGCCGGGGGCAATGGGAATGCCTGCCTTGGCGTACAGGAGCTTAGAGACCTCCTTGTCGGCACCGCAGGCACTGGCAAGTACGCCCGAGGCCGTGTAGGGGATACCCAGGGTCTCCATGGCACCCTGCATGGCGCCATCCTCACCGCCGGCGCCGTGCATGGCGATAAATGCCACATCGAATCCGCCGGTCGCCATGGTTACCATAAAGTCATCAGCGGCCGTATCGAGCAGCTCCACCGAGGTGTAGCCGGCTTCCTTCAGTGCCACCACAACGTTCTTTCCCGAATTGAGCGAGATCTCGCGCTCAGCGGAATGACCGCCCGCCAAGACCGCTACGTGCATGTTCTCTAGGCTTTTACCCGGCATGGGCAGACTCCTCCTCTATAATTTCTGCAGCTGATACCATATTGTAGCGATACCCTCTACGTTTCCCCAAAATCGAAAGGCTTCCATGAATCCCAGGACTAAATCTCAGGACATTCGCGACTTGAGCCAAAACGATATTCGCGAGCTCGTGGCCGAACTTGGCCAGCCCGCCTTCCGCGCGAAGCAGCTCATCGAATGGGTCTTTGAGAAGAACGTTTGTTCGTTTGACGATATGACCAACCTTCCCAAGGCTTTCCGTGAGCAGCTTAAAGAGGCTTTTGCCTTTGATACGCCGACTGAACTCACCAAGCAGGTTTCCAAGGATGGCTCGCGCAAGTATCTGCTCGAATACCACGATGGCATTTCCGTCGAGACTGTCGGTATGCCCCGTCGTAACAAGCTTTCCGTCTGCGTTTCCACCCAGGCAGGCTGCGGCATGGGCTGCGCCTTTTGCGCTACTGGTCTCAACGGCCTCAAGCGCTCTCTGACCGCTCAAGAGATCGTCGACCAGGTGCTTCATGTATCCAACGACTTTGGCGAGCGTGCCACAAGCGTTGTCTTCATGGGCCAGGGCGAGCCGTTTGCCAACTACGACGAGGTTCTCAAGGCACTGCGTATCCTCAACGACCCCGATGGCATCGGTATCGGCGCTCGTCACCTCACCGTCTCTACCAGCGGCGTTATTCCCGGTATTCGCAAATTTGCCGACATCCCCGAGCAGTTCACGCTTGCTGTTTCACTGCATTCCGCCATCCAGTCGACGCGCAATAAGCTCATGCCCGGTGTTAAGAAGTACACGCTGCTTCGCCTTCACGAAGCGCTTCAGCTCTACACCGAGAAGACTGGTCGCCGCCCGACCTATGAGTATGCCATGATCGAAGGCGTCAACGATACGAATCCCGAGATGCAGGCACTCTGCGACTTCTGCGAGGGAACGCTGTGCCACGTTAACCTGATTCAGCTTAACGACATCGAGGGCAGCCCGCTCAAGCCGTCGCCGATTCATAAGGTTGAGGATCTTCAGCGTCGTCTTGAGTCTCGTGGCATCGTTACCACGATTCGTAACTCCCGTGGTAACGATATTGACGCCGCTTGCGGACAGCTGAAACAGCGCTTCAAAGTTCAGAAGAACGCATAGAGGAGTCGCACTCCAAAACGTTTCATGTGAAACATCGAACGGCCCCGGTTGCAGGATATGCAACCGGGGCCGTTTCATTTATTGACCTCAATTTTGGACCAGCTGCTACCTTTCACATTTTTTACGGACAAAATAAGGGGCCCTTGTCTCATGAATCAGACAAGGGCCCCTCAAAATATGCAGGGTAATTGTTAGGTACCTAATAACCTACATTTTCCCATTGGTTGCTAACCCAACCTTGATTAATCTTAGGATTTTTCGTTACCTGAGCAGTGCGCATGGCAACATCTTCTGTCATAACATCCATTTTCTTCTTGGACGTATCAACGATATCTTGCGCGCCACGAAGCAAACGACCTCGAAGTTCATCGTCTGTCGCGATCTTATAGCCAGCAATGGCACCAGCCGCGACAGTCGTCGCCAATGCAATCGCTGTTAAAATCTTATTCCTCATCTTGGCCTCCTTGATCAAACTGAATCATTTCGCCAAGAATACGAGAGAGCTCTTCCTCGTCTTTAAACTCAATCTCGATCTTATTCTTTCCACGCGAGCTCTTCACACGCACGTTGGTATTAAATACCTGACGAAGTACACGCGCAGCCTTTTTAAAAGACTGAGGCGTTGCAGGCCGCGGCGTCTTAGGTGTCTCTCCGGCAGAAAACAATGGAGCAAGATTTTCTGTCGCTCTTACGGAAAGGCCCTCTGCAACAACTTTCTCTGCAAGTCGAATACGCGCGTCTTCATAGGGAACCGCAAGAATCGCACGTGCATGACCAGCAGTAAGTTTGCCCTCAAAAATCATCTGCTGAACTATTTCGGGGAGATCGAGAAGACGCAGCGAGTTTGTAATTGCAGAGCGTGACTTGCTTACTGCCTTCGACAATGCCTCCTGGGTCATACCGCTGGCATCGATAAGCTGACGATAGCCCTTGGCCTCTTCGACGGGATTCAGATCAGAACGCTGAAGGTTTTCGATAAGAGCAAGAGCCAGCATCTCTTCATCATTAACATCTTTAATGATGACAGGCAGCTCTTCAAGACCAGCAAGCTTTGACGCCTGGTAACGACGCTCACCAGCGATGATCTCATAGCCGTTTCCATGCTTGCGAACCAAAAGCGGCTGCAAAACGCCATGTTCTTGGATTGACTCGCTCAACTCGCGAAGTTCAGTTTCGTTAAAGTGAATTCGCGGCTGGTTAGGGTTGGGAACAATATCCTCAATAGGTAGTTTCGTTTCAGATGCAGCCTTTGAAGCGGATGCAGCCGAACCACCGGTCTCATACTCGGCCTCTGAGACCAAAGCATTGAGTCCACGTCCCAATCCGCCACGTTTCTTTACACTAGGCACGCTTGATCACCTCTTTTGCAAGGTTCATATACGCTTTTGCACCCTTATTTTGAGGTGCATAGGTAATTACCGGTTCTCCAAAAGACGGAGCTTCAGAGATTTTAACCGTACGGGGAATCAGCGTCTTAAACGCCTTATCACCAAAGTACGATTGAACTTCCTCAACAACCTGATTCGACAAAGAAGTACGTGAGTCATACATGGTCATAAGCACACCATAGGTGTCTAAGCCCTTGTTCAGACGTGATTTAACCATCTTCATTGACTCAAGCAGCTTCGTAACGCCCTCGAGTGCATAATACTCGCACTGGATCGGAATCAAAACGCTGTCTGCCGCGGTCAAGGCGTTGATAGTAAGCAGGCCGAGCGAAGGAGGACAGTCAATGAAAATAAAATCGAACTCGTCCTGAATCGGCTCAAGCAAATCTTTGAGGCGGGTTTCACGAGCAATTGCGCTTACGAGCTCAATTTCCGCGCCTGCAAGCTGAATTGTAGCCGGAATTACGAATACCTTTTTGCAATTTGTATCAAGAACAAGCGATTCTGCCGGCACATCATTCAACAATGCATCATAGATGCAGTGATCAAGGTCTTCTTTTTCAATTCCGAATCCACTGGTGCTGTTTCCCTGAGGATCAAAATCGACAATCAGTGTCTTACGACCCTGCTCACCCAGTGCTGCTGCAAGGTTTACAGCCGTCGTCGACTTACCGACACCGCCTTTTTGATTGATGATTGCAATGATACGCGTGTCTTTTGCGCTCTTAGAACGCTTAACGTCGCGAAATCCCACGGTCCCTCCTGGTGTGTATTAAAGCTGTCAAACGGAGGATGTTTCACGTGAAACATTCCGATTCGATATCAACCGCCATGTTTCACGTGAAACACTGCAAGTTGTTAGTATCCATTATGTTTCACGTGAAACATCTAGGCAAGCGGATTCTTCTTTGCCATGCCATTTGCACGAGGCAATGAGACAGATGCTGGATGACTCTTCTTAAGAACAATGAACTCCCTGTGGCCCAAGCCCTCAGGCAAATCGATTGCGTCATTCAGAAGCAAAGTGAAGCCGCAAATCTTAGCTGCCGACATGCCGGAAGCTAGCTCCTCATCCGAAGGATTACCCTTGGTGATAACAAATAGACCTCCATCCTTGAGGAACGGAGCCGCATACTCAACAAGAATCGGTAGAGAGGCCAGTGCGCGGGCGGTTACAACAGAGAACTGCTTCTTATGGCTTCGAGCATATTCTTCAAGACGATCATGAACCGCATGAGCATGTTTCAATCCAAGAGCATGGACAAAGGAATTGACAGCATCAACCTTCTTGCCAACAGAGTCAATATAAGTAGCTTTACGATGCGTGGCTATGGTTAACGGAATACCAGGGAAGCCCGCACCTGTACCCATATCGAGCAAAGCTCCCTCAGGAGCCTTATTGATATAGGGGAGTAAAACAAGTGAGTCGAGGATATGAAGTACTGCAGCATCTTCTACGTTGAGAATACGGGTGAGATTGGTTGTCTTATTTGTTTCTAGAACCAAATCCAAATGCTGAATACATTTCCTCAGCTCAGCATCAGTTACGCTCAAGGAATATTCTTTGCAATAGAAAGCTAGACGACTCAACATCTCGTCAGCCTGCTGATCAGTAAGTACTAACAACGAAAGCTCCTTTCTGACAAAAATCAGTGTATCGAGAACTTTTGACAAAAAAAGGGGACGTGGAAACCACGTCCCCTTAGCATAAGCTCGAGTAGATTATCGAGCAACAATCACCACATGGCGATCAGGGTCAGAACCCTCAGAATGAGTATCGACGGCATCATTGCCACGAAGTGCAATGTGAACCAGTCGACGCTCGTAGGCATTCATGGGCGGAAGCGAAACACTCTTATGAGTGCGAATGGCACGCTCGGCAGCAGACTGAGCCATGGAGGCAACCTTGTCCTGACGGCGGCTCTTGTATCCCTCGACGTCCACTACAACCGGATACCTAAAGCCAAGTTTGCGGCTCACCAGCAAAGAGAACATAACCTGAAGAGCATCAAGGGTGCGACCATGACGGCCAATGAGAACAGCAAGGTCGGGAGCAGTAACATCCAAAATCAGCTCACCCTCGTCGCCCTCATACTCATCGATAGGAGAGTTGGCGGCATCGAAGTGCGAAAGGATGGAACGCAGGATGGAAATCGCGACATCGGCAACGGTGTCGAGCTCCTCGTCGGTCAGCTCTTCACCAGCCTTGTAGCGCTGTGCAATCTCGGGATAATCGCCCGCGACCTGCGGGGCAACCTCCTCAAGCATATCCTCGATGATCTCTTCAGACATAACGTACTCCAAAAGTTAGGTACCTAAATAAGATTGATATCCCACTACTTCTTCTTGTGCGGGCGCGGCTTCTTCTCGCGACGAGTGACCTCAACCTGAAGCGGCGCGTTCTTAAGGCGCTCCTCCTCATCGGCCTTCGCCTTGTCGATGACCTTCTGCGTCACAAAAATCTGCTGGATAACCTGCCAAGCAGACGAGACGTCGTAGTACAGCAGAACACCAACGGGAAGGCTCCAGCCCATCCAAAGCATCATGACCGTCATGACGACGGCCATCATACGCATGCTCTGAGCCTGCTGGCCGGTCTGGTTGCGCGACATGTAGAGCTGCGGAATCAGGGTCAGGACGGCGAACAGGATCAGGCAGACCAGCGCAGGCAGCGCGACCATAAAGCCATCGGCAAAGGAGGCGCTCGGCGTGGTGGTCAGGTCGGGCAGAATATTAAAGAACGAGAACGTGCCGTCGTTAAAGTAGTCCGGCAGGTTACGCAGCAGCGTAAACAGGGCAAACAGGATAGGCATCTGAATCAGAAGCGGCAGGCAGCCGGACAGCGGATTGAACTTGTTCTCGCTGTAGAACTTCTGCATCTCCTCGGCCTGACGCTGAGGATCGTCGGCATAGCGCTCCTGGATCTCGAGCATCTTGGGCTGCAGCACCTGCATGCGTGCCGTCGACTTAGTCGACTTGAGCATAAGCGGCGTCAGCAGCAGACGGATGATGACCACCAGGATGATGATGGACAGGCCCCAGTCGACCGCAAAGGTCTGGATGAGCTTGAGCAGCTCGAAAAGGATGTTAACGATCCAATCCCACATGTAAGTTTTCCTCCGATAGCGAGTGCCCGCTAGGGCACAGGGTCATAACCGCCGACGTGCAGGGGATTGCAGCGAGCGATGCGCCTCACGGCAAGCCAGCAGCCTCTCAAAACACCGTACTTCTCAATCGCCTGGACGGCGTATTGCGAGCACGTTGGGTAATAAATGCAGGCGTCAGGCAATAAGGGCGAAATAACCTGTTGATATATGCGAATAGGAGCGATGGCAACACGTCGCAAAACGTGATTGCTCATCGCTCCTCCCCGGCAACGCCGGCGCGTTTCATAAGCGAACGCAATGCATTGTCCATCTCCTGCGGCGAGGAAACCCTCGTCTTGGGAGTTGCGAACAAGATGATGTCATAACCCGCAACGGGAAATCCACAGCTGCGGGCGGCCTCGCGCATCACACGCTTAGAACGGTTGCGCACGACAGCACAACCGAGCCGTTTAGCACCAACGAAGGCGACCCTTCCGGAGTCGCCTTCGCCAACCGATTCACATATGGTCATTCGAATCAGAGGGTGATTGAAACGACGCCCCTGACTGAACACATGCTCGAAATCTTGCCGAGACTTAATAGTCTTCATGCGAGATGTGTGTATCGCTGCTAGACAGTGAGACGCTTGCGGCCCTTGGCGCGACGACGGGCGAGCACGGCACGACCACCCTTAGTGGCCATACGGGCACGGAAGCCATGGGTCTTGGCACGCTTACGCTTATTAGGCTGATACGTACGCTTCATCTTAAGTTCCTCCTGCTGCATTTCGAGTGTCCGCGGGGACGCGGACGCAGATATAGACACGTGAGCTTGAAGATTGTAGGGAAATCAATGTTCAAATGTCAAGAAATCAAAGGTAAAAGGTTGCGCAGTTCACACGGTTCCCCCATAAGCCAAGCTCGATTTAGCAGTGCATGGCAACTTTTCACGATATTTCATCGAGTTTTCAACAGGTCATGTTGGCAATGTTGAGAACTTTTCGTCCGTTTTCCAAAGTTTTCAACAGGTTTTGAAAAGTTGTCGAAAGATGAGAAACATTGCACGGTGAGCTACTATTTGTTCGAAACCTTTTGAAAGATTGCGAGCGGCATGTCTGACGACTTTTACACCATGGTCGATTCCGGAGACCCGGCACCCGACAACGAGCACATCACCGGCGTGCGCGAAGAGCGTGAGGAAGGCGAGCAGACGACCACGCAGGCGCCAAAAGCCATGTACGCCGCGCGCATCGCCGTCTATGACGATATGCTGTCGACACCGCGTGTGATCGTCATTGATCCGCAAGATGTCCGCACGTATTTGGAAGAGACGACCAATACCGTCTACCAGTGCATGAAAGAACAAGGTGGCCATATCTCGCTCATGGTCATCCGCGAGATTGTCGAAAACTTTATCCACGCGCACTTTGCCGAGCCCATCATCTCGATTCTGGACGGCGGAGACACCATCCGCTTTGCTGATCAAGGACCCGGCATCGACGACAAGGAGCGCGCTTTCGACTTTGGCGTTACCAGCGCAAACAGCAAGATGAAGCGCTATATCCGTGGAACCGGAGCAGGGTTTCCCATGGTGCAGGAGTATTTGGAAAACGCCGGCGGGGCCGTGTCCATCGAGGACAACATGGGCAACGGCACCGTGGTTACGGTAAGCCTGGACCCTAAACGCGTGCAGGAAATCGAGCGTGCCGGCGGACGCGGTGCTGCCGTGCGGCCCGAGACGGAGCACCCCACATATCCCCTGCCGGGAGCTTTTGCGCAGCAGCCCATGGCAACGCAACAGATGCAGCAGCCCGGAATGCTTCCCACACAAGAGCCCCAGGCGGCATCGATGTCGATGCCGCCAAACGTGCCAGAGGCCATGCCGCTGGCGGATCAGGATGCAGCAGCAATGCAGCAGGCGACGGGGGCACCGGCCGGCCAGCAAATGGGATATCAGCCGTACCAACAGGGATATCCATATCAGCAGATGCCGCCACTGGGGTATGGCCAGCAGTTCCCGCAGCAGTACCAGCAGGGATATCAGCAGCCGTACCAGCAGATGCCGCAGCAGCAGTACAACCCCTGGGCCCAGCAGATGACTCCGCAGCCTTACCAACAGTGGCCTCAAAGTTTTCAACAGCAAATGCCGCCGATGCAGAGTTCTCAACAACCAGCAGCTCAAATGATGTATCCTAATGCAGCAAATCAGTATGCACAGCCACAACCGGACGTGTTCGTAAGCGATCGCGGCAACGCCGCGCTGGGCTATCTGGCGCAAAATCAAGCGTGCGGTGCAACCGATCTGGCGAGGGCGTTTGGAAACTCGGCCCCCACTTGGTCACGCACGCTCAATGACTTGGCGCAGGCCGGCTTGGTCATCAAGCATGGCCAGAAATACCATCTGACCGAACTCGGCGCCGCTCGCGTGCGAGCTCAGAGCTAAAGAACGGGAGAGACAGTGGACGAGGAAGCAAGCATCATCCTGGGGGATGCCATCGCCTTTTGCCAGCGCGACGGCCAAGATGCACGCCTCATCAACATGCTGGGGCAATCGCGCGCCATAAGCCTGACCGAAGATACGCTCACGATCGAGGCCCCCTCGCGCTTTGCCATCGCGCAGCTCAAAAAGCATCAGCCGACTATTGAGGCCTATCTGGAAGAAATCGCCTTTGCACCGATCGCGCTCGACATCGTGGCACCGCAAGGCGCCGCAGCAGAATCCGCTGCCGCGACGGCGCCCGCCACGGCTCCCGCTGCTTCCCCGGCGGTGCCGGCCTCCGCAGGCGATGTGCCGACAATCGAGCACCAGCACAGCGATGTTTCCCGTGAAACCATGGCACCGTTGCCGACCGCGGCGACGCCAGCGAACGCACCCGTCACGCACATGCCTATCGCTCACGACGCAGCGGCGGGCGCGGATTCGGGCATTGCAATCAAGAACACGCTCTCGGCCGATGATTTTCGTCGCATGATGAACCAGATGAAGGGCGGAGCTCCGACTAAGTCCACGCAAGCTGCGACCCCCGCTTCACCCATGCCAGCACCGACCGTGCCGGCCGAGCAGAATACGGATGGAGCCCCGCTCGCCGCGAACTCAAAATTTACCTTTGAGAACTTTGTCTACGGCCCCGAGAACAGCCATGCCTATCGCTCGGCACTCAAGTTTGCCGCGCTCGCGGACGAGCGCGGCACGTGCACATCACTGTTCATCTACGGCAAATCGGGCCTGGGCAAGACGCACCTGCTGCTTGCCATCAAAAACGAGCTCGCCGAGAAGTCGCCCGAGATCAAGGTCAAGTATGCCAACTCTCAGGCATATCTGGACGACCTGATGACCGAGTTCGACCGCCAAAAGAAGAGCAACGCCCCCATCATGCAGGCGTACCACGGCGTGGACGTGCTCATCATCGATGACATCCAAAACATCATCGGCAAGCGCGCGAGCGTGGATTACTTTTTCCAGCTCATGGACGAGTTCATCCGCAACAACAAGAAGGTCGTCATCGCGGCAGACCGCGCCCCCAAGGACCTGAGCATGGACGAGCGCCTGACCAGCCGCTTCAACGCCGGCATGCTCTGCCTGGTCGCAGAGCCCAGCTACGAGATGAAATACAAGATCTTGCAGCGCTATTACGAGAACACCATCGTCGCCGCTCCCGAGGCAGGCGACGACTCGCTGCTGGCGGCCTATGGGGGCGACGGCGGGCACCTGACCGACGAGCACTTTAAACACATGGCCGAGGTCTCGGGCACCAACATCCGCGAACTCGAGAGCTTTTGCGAGCGCTGCGCCGGCGAGGCGGGCGACCGCGAGCGCGAGGGCGGGGAGCTCACCTTTGACGATATCGACGCCATCGCCAGCCAGTACTTCGACACATCGGCCAAAAAGATCAACGTCCAGACGGTTCAGTCCGTCATCGAAGAGCAGTACGGCGTGACGCACGAGGAGCTCATCGGCCCGCGTCGAAACGCCAATATTGCCAAAGCACGCCATATCGCTATCTACCTGGCCATCGAGATGTGCGAGATGACGACCACGGCGGTGGGCGCCGAATTTGGCAACCGCAACCACTCGACCGTCAGCACGAGCTACAAAAAGGTCCAGAAGATGATCCAGGAAGACCGCACCGTCACCGAAGATCTCAAATCGCTGCGCGATAAAATTACACTGCGCTCGTAGGGAAATAGAGACACCTGTTGAAAACTTGTCGAAACCACGGGCATAAGGTGTCTAAAACCCAACCCGCGGTGATGAAAAGTTTTGCGCAGGTTTTGAACGTGGAAAACCACCCCTGTTGCACACAGGTTGCTGTCGATTCTCTTTCTGGGTCTGACCTGCGTCTTTGGGAGTAATCAACAGTTTCGTCAGTGCTATTACTATTATTAAGATATTTATATCTATAGAAAGGTATTAAAAGATGAAGTTCACCGTCAGCCAGAGCTCGCTTACACAAGCCATCGGCGTCGTTATGAAGGGTGTCGCCTCGGCATCCACCCTCCCCATTCTGTCGGGCGTGCTCGTTAAGGCCCAAGACGGCATCTTGGAATTCCAGACCTCTAACTACACCATCTCGATCCGTCATCGCATCGCGGCGCATGTCGAAGAAGAGGGCGAGATGGTTATCCCCTGTAAGATGCTCTCCAATATCACCAAGACCCTCCCCGATGCCCCGGTCACCTTTGAGCTGTCCGAGCGCCAGGTGCTGATTGGTTGCGAGAAGAGCTCTTTTAGGCTGAACACGCTCGATGCCAATGACTTCCCCGAGTTTCCGGCCTATGCCATCGAGAGTGCCGTGGAGCTGCCGACCGATATCTTGTCCGAGATGGTCGGCCGCGTGTGGCGCGTCACCTCGACCGACAAGGCTCGCCCCATCCTGGGCGGCGTGCACATGAAGGTCGAGAACAACACCGTACGCCTGGTAGCGACCGATTCCTTCCGCTTGGCCGTGTGCGATACGCAGGTCGAGACCTCGACCCTCGAGGGTTCCTTTGAGCTCAACGTTCCGGCTGACGCCTTTAACGACGCGCTGAACATCATGGCCAGCCAGGCGACCATCATGATCGGGGCTACTGACACCCAGGTCGTCTTTGAGGCCGGCAACACCACCTACGTGTCGCGCCGCATCGAGGGCGTGTACCCCAACTACAAGCAGCTCATCCCCGATTCGTGCATGACGAGCGTCAAGATCGACGTCGCCGCCTTTAACGCCGCCCTCAAGCGCGTGGCCGTTATCGCGAGCGCCAACCCCGCCGTCAAGTTCGAGATCGATGTCGAGAACGGGCAGATGGGCCTGTCCTCCATTTCCAATGACCAGGACCTTGCACAGGAGACGATCGATGTCGAGGCCGAGGGCGAGTCGGGTACCATCGCCTTCAACTACCATTACATCTTCGGCTGCCTCAATGCCCTGTCCAAGGAGAAGGAGATCACGCTGGAGCTCAAGAGCTACTCGCAGGCGGGCATCTTCAAGTCCTACGACAAGATCAACTACCTGTACCTGGTCATGCCGGTCCGCATCTAGCGCTGCGCCATGACCATGTTCGCCCGCGATCTTTCCGTCGCGCACTACCGCAGCTTCGATAGCTATCGCCTTGCCCTGGACGAGGGCGTGACGATACTTGCGGGACCCAACGCGGCGGGAAAGACCAATCTCATAGAGGCGCTGCAGCTGCTGACGAGCGGCGCCTCGTTTAGGCATCCGACCGCAGCCGAGCTCGTCCATGACGGCGTGGGCTCGTGCAAGGTAGAGCTGAGGCTCGAGGGCGACGGCCGCGTGCTTGATATGGGATTGAGCGCGGAGGACGGTAAGCGCTCGTTTAGCCGCAACGGCAAGAGATGCTCTGCCGCCGGTGTGCGCGGGGTTCTGCCGAGCGTGCTGTTTTGCCCCGACCATCTGGACATGGTTAAACGAGGCGCCAGTGTGCGCCGCGCCGCCCTCGATGACTTTGGCATGCAACTGAGCGCACGCTATGCCGATCTTGCGAGCACCTATGGGCGCTGCGTGACCCAGCGTAACGCCTTGCTCAAGGAGACCTGGTGCTGCCGCGAGATGCTCGGCGCGTGGAACGATTCGATTGCCCGCGCGGGCTCGGCTCTGCTTGTGCACCGGTTGGCCCTGCTCGACCGGCTGGCGGGCCATGTGCACACTGCCTACGGGCAAGTGGCGTCAGGTGAGGCCGCCAACGTGACCTATGCGTCCACGCTGGGGGATTTGCCCCAGGTCGAGGATCGCGAAGAGCTGAAGGGCTGGGCGTACGAGCGCATGCTGGCTGCCCTTGATGAGCACGCCGACGAGGAAATTCGCCGCGGCGTGACGTTGGTGGGACCGCATCGCGACGAGATTGAGTTCACCGTGGCGGGTCGCTCCGCCCGTTCATTTGCCAGCCAAGGACAGCAGCGCACGCTGGTGCTGTCCTGGAAGGTGGCCGAGGTCGCCGTGGCTCGCGATGTCCTGGGCACCGCCCCGCTGCTGCTTCTGGACGACGTGATGAGCGAGCTCGACGGCGAGCGTCGCGGCGCTTTCCTGCGGCTGATCGGCGATGATATCCAGACGGTCATAACTACGACCAACCTGGGGTACTTTACCGATGACCTGCTTAATCGAGCCAAGGTGGTGAGCATGGGTGAGACGTGCTAATTACGAGCGCGAGAGCGAAACGGTCGCCTTCAGTGGGTTTTTAAACGCAGAGCGCCAGCGCATCCTGGCGGCCGCGTCACCTGAGCGCCGCGCGCAGATGGAGGCTGCCGAGGAGTCGCGCGCGGTCTATCGCGCATGGAACGCGGTGTGCTCGGGCACGCGCGAGGGGCGGCATGTGACGGGCCTGCGCTACCTGCCCGAGTCCAATGAGCTGCTGGTATATCTCGATTCGCCCTCGTGGACGCAGGAAATGACGCTGTTGCGCGAGATCATCCGCGCGCGCATGGAGCGCGCCGGTGCGCATGTGGACGGACTGGTGTTCAAAACCACCGCGCCCGGTCACACGCCGCCCGCCGCCAAGGAGCGCCTGCGCCCGGCGACGACCGAGCGACCGCCGGCCCCGCACGCCGACCTAAGTGAGGCCGAGCGTACCGAGATCGAGCGCCAAGTGGCGCCCATCGAAGACCAAAAACTGCGCGAGGCCCTCGAGAATGCCATGAGAGCCAGTGCCGAGTGGGCCAAGGGCGTGCAAAGCAAAAAAGAGCCTTAAATCGCATCTGGTGGCCTTGTAGAGCCAAATGCCCTCGTTCCCGAGGGTATTTTTTTACGATAAACTAGTAAGGCTGTACACATTTTCTTGACTGAAGGAGGACGTGTGGCAAACGAAAACGATTACGATGGCGGCGAGATTAAGATCCTCGAAGGTCTCGAGGCCGTTCGTAAGCGCCCGGGCATGTATATCGGCTCGACGAGCGCCAGCGGTCTGCATCACCTGGTGTGGGAGATTGTTGACAACTCCGTCGACGAGGCCATGGCCGGTTTCTGCACCGAGATCCAGGTGACGGTCCACGCCGACAACTCCATCACGGTCGTCGACAACGGGCGCGGCATCCCCGTCGACGAGCACCCTGTTAAAAAGATCCCGACGCTCGAGGTCGTTATGACGATCTTGCACGCCGGCGGTAAGTTCGATAACTCGGCCTATAAGGTCTCGGGCGGCCTGCACGGCGTGGGCATCTCCGTCGTCAACGCACTGTCCAAGCGCGTGGTCGTTCAGGTTCGTCGCGATGGCAACACCTACGAGATGGAGTTCTCGCGCGGCAAGACCGTCAAGAAGATGGAGGTCGTGGGCACCTCGGATTCGACGGGCACCACCGTCACCTTCTGGCCCGACGACGAGATCTTCGAGACCTGCATCTACGATTTCGATACGCTGCACAACCGTCTGCAGGAGACGGCGTTCCTCAATAAGAACCTCAAGATCGTGCTGACCGACGAGCGCGAGGCGACTCCCCACGTGGAGGATTTTTGCTACGAGGGCGGCATCATCGACTTCGTCAAGTTCCTCAACGAGGGCAAGGACGTCCCTGAGGCCTTTAAGGAGCCCATCTACATCGAGGGCAAATCGGACCCGGACGCTCCCGTGGCCAAGATGGGCGAGGTCGAGGTTTCCCTGCAGTGGAATAGCGGCTACGGCGAGAACGTCATGTCGTTTGCCAACGACATCTACACTCCCGAGGGCGGCATGCACCTTGAGGGCTTCCGCACCGCGCTCACCCGCGTGATCAACGACTACGCGCGCAAGCAGAACCTGCTCAAGGAAAAAGACGCCAACCTGACCGGCGACGATGTGCGCGAGGGCCTTTCGGCCGTTATCTCGGTCAAGCTGCCCGATCCGCAGTTTGAGGGCCAGACCAAGGCCAAGCTCGGTAGCTCCTATATGCGCGCGCTCACGCTCAAGATCGTGACCGACGGACTCGCCGATTACTTGGAGGAGCATCCCAAGCCCGCTCGCGAGATCGTCAAGAAGGCGCAACAGGCCTGCAAGGCGCGAAACGCTGCCCGCAAGGCGCGCGAGGCGACCCGTCGCAAGAGCCTGCTCGAGACGGCGTCCCTGCCCGGTAAGCTCGCTGACTGCTCGGTGCGCGATGCCGAGCTGACCGAGCTTTTCATCGTAGAGGGCGACTCGGCAGGCGGTTCGGCCAAGGACGGCCGTCGCCGAGACATCCAGGCGATTCTGCCCCTGCGCGGCAAGATTTTGAACGTCGAACGCGTTGGTGACCATCGCGCGTTCTCGAGTGATACCATCCAGTCGCTGATTACCGCGATCGGCTGCGGCGTCACGACGAGTGCCGGCGACGGCGGCGACTTCGATATCAGCAAGGCGCGCTACCACAAGATCATCATCATGACCGATGCAGACGTCGACGGTGCGCATATCCGCATCCTGCTGCTGACGTTCTTCTACAAGTACATGCGTCCGCTGATCGATGCCGGCTACGTCTATGTTGCCTGCCCGCCCATCTTTGGCATTAAGGTGCGCAACAAGATCCACTACGTGTATCCCAACGGCCGCCAGCCCGAAGACGAGATCCTGCGCGACACCATCCAGAGTCTGGGCCTGAACCCCGACGATAACGACGAAGACGGCAAGGCCAAGGATGGCAAGATCACCAAGAAGCGCAAGGGCTATACCGTCCAGCGCTACAAGGGCCTGGGCGAGATGGACCCCAAGCAGCTTGCCTCGACGACGATGGATCCCAAGACCCGCATCCTGCAGCGCGTGTCGATCGAGGACGCCGTGGTGGCGGACCGCGCCGTGCGCGAGCTGATGGGTTCCGAGGTCGGCTATCGCCGCGAGTACATCGAGAAGCATGCGCATGATGCACGCTTCTTAGACGCCTAACCTGTTCGGCTTTCCCAGCCACCGCACCTTCGCCCTCAATCGTCGGTCGCGTACCCAAGTACGCTTCCCTCCTCTTTCGAGCGAATCTGCGGCACCTGGAAAAGCCGTCTCCGTGGCAGGGAACTAATGGACCACGCAAACCATGAGGAGGTAACGTGGCAGACGATACCAACAATAACGAGGGTATGGGCGAGGCCGGCGATGCCGGCATGCCCGACGATCTGAAGCGCCTGCTTGCCCGTGCTGAGCAGGGCGAGGACGGCGATCCTGACGCCTATAACCCCGATGCCGATGATGACGAGGAAGAGGACGACGACGGTGAGCTCGAGGAGAGCTTTGGCGAAGTCGATCGTGGCGCCTCGGCCGGCGAGGATATCAACGGCGGCCAGCTCCAGATTTCGGAGTTTGGCCGCGAGATGAAGCAGTCATTTATCGAGTATTCGATGTCGGTCATTACGGCGCGCGCCCTGCCGGACGTGCGCGACGGCTTAAAGCCGGTGCACCGCCGCATCCTGTACGCGATGAACGAGAGCGGCATCTACCCCAACCGTCCGCACAAGAAGTCCGCTTGGACGGTCGGCGAAGTTATCGGTAAGTACCATCCGCACGGTGACTCCGCGGTCTACGAGGCCATGGTTCGCCTGGCGCAGTGGTTCTCCATGCGCACGCCGCTCATCGACGGCCACGGCAACTTCGGCAACATCGACGGCGACGGCGCGGCGGCCATGCGTTACACCGAGAGCCGCCTGGCAAAGCCCGCCATGGAGCTGCTGCGTGACCTGCAGAAGGATACCGTCGACTGGCAGCCCAACTACGACGAATCGCTCGCCGAGCCTCAAGCGCTGCCCGCGCGCTTCCCCAACCTGCTGGTCAACGGCAGCCAGGGCATCGCCGTCGGCATGGCCACCAACATCGCCCCGCACAACCTCACCGAGGCGATTGAGGCCACCTGCTACCTGATCGACAACCCCGACGCCACCGTCGACGAACTCATGCAGATCATGCCCGGTCCGGACTTCCCCACCGGCGCCATCATCATGGGCAGCGCCGGCATTAAGCAGAGCTACGAGACCGGCCGCGGCTCCATTACCGTGCGTGCCAAGGCGCATGTGGAGTCCACCAAGACCGGCCGCAGCCGCCTGGTCTTTACCGAGATTCCCTACATGGTCAACAAGGGCACCCTGCAGGAGAAGATCGCCCAGCTCGTCAACGACAAGCGCATCGAGGGCATCTCGGATATGCGCGATGAGTCCAACCAGAAGGGTATCCGTCTGGTCATCGAACTCAAGAAGGGCGTCATCCCGCAGGTCGTGCTCAACAACCTGTACAAGTACACCTCGCTGCAGACGACCTTTGGCGCCAACAACCTGGCGCTTGTCAACGGCGTTCCCAAATGCCTGAGCCTGCGCGAGATGCTGCAGCACTACATCGACCACCAGGTCGACGTCGTCACCCGCCGCACCCGCTTCGACCTTAAGAAGGCCCAGGCCCGCGCGCATATCCTTGAGGGCTACCTGATGGCTCTCGACCATATTGACGAGGTCATCAGCATCATCCGTTCCTCGCAGACCGACTCCGAGGCCAGCAGCCGCCTGATCGAGCGCTTTGGCTTTACGCCCGAGCAGACCACGGCCATCCTCGAGATGAAGCTGCGCCGCCTGACCGGCCTGGAGCGCGACAAGATTCAGGAAGAGCTGGACGGCCTGCGCCGCGCCATCGCCTACTACGAGGACCTGCTGGCGCACGAGGGGAAGATCCTGGGCGTCATTAAGGAAGAGATGCGCGAGATCTCCAAGAAGTTCGGCGATAAGCGCCGCACCGAGATCAGCCAGGTCGAGAAGGACCTGGACGTCGAGGACCTCATTGCCGACGAGGACATGGTCGTGACCATCACCCACACAGGCTATGTCAAGCGCATCCCGGTGGCCGCCTACCGCGCCCAGAAGCGCGGCGGCAAGGGCGTCTCGGGCGTCAACCTCAAAGAGGACGACGTCATCGACGAGATGTTCATCGCGTCCACGCACGAGTACGTGCTGTTCTTCTCGAGCAAGGGCAAGGTCTATCGCCTGAAGGTGCACGAGCTGCCGGTGGGTACGCGCCAGGCGCGCGGTACCGCGATCGTCAACCTGCTGCCCTTCGAGGAGGGCGAGAAGATCGCGAGCGTCATCAGCTGCCGCGAGTTCCCTGCCGACGAGTATCTGATGTTTGCCACCAAGAGCGGCATGGTCAAGAAGACCGTGATGAGCGCATATGACCGCAGCCGTCGCGACGGCCTGATCGCTATCAACCTGCGTGACGACGACGCGCTGCTGAACGTGCGCCGCGTGCGCGAGGGCGACAAGATTATCCTGGCCACCACCGCGGGCAAGGCGATCATGTTCTCCGAGGAGCAGGTGCGCGCCACCGGCCGCGATACCAGCGGCGTTCGCGGTATCGGTATGAAGGACGGCGTGAGCGTTCTGGGCATGGAAGTCACTAACGGCAACGGCGATCTGTTCGTCATCACCGAGCGCGGCTACGGCAAGCGCACGCCGGTCGCGGACTACCCGGAGCAGAATCGCGGCGGCCAGGGCGTCTACACCATCCAAATGACCGAGCGTAAGGGCAACCTCGCGGCCATGAAGACGGTGGGCCCGCAGCACGAGCTGTTCATCGTGACGGAGGGCGCGACGGTCATTCGCGTCAAGACCGACGAGATCAGCCAGACCGGCCGCGCCACCCAGGGCGTCAAGATGATGACCGTCGACGACAACGACCGCATCTGCGCCGTAGCCCGCATGACGGCCGCCAAGGAGAAGCCCGAAGGCGAAGCCACAGAAGACGGCTCTGCCCCCGAAGAAACCCCTGTCGATCTAGGCGACGGCAACGACATGCCAGAGGATCTCCTAGACGAGTAAGAGGAACTAGCTGGTAGAAAATATCAGACCCCATATATCGGCGGTCGGCGCACTGCGCGCCGACCGCTTTTTTGAAAACCTTGGGACCCGCGTTCGCCCCGGCCGCCCGGCGGCCGGGGCGAACCCCTCCAAAGATTTTCAAAAAAGTTGTTGACGCGCGCGTAACGACTCGTCTAATATATCCCTTGCGCGATGGACCTGTAGCTCAGTTGGTTAGAGCGTCCGGCTGATAACCGGGAGGTCACAAGTTCGAATCTTGTCAGGTCCACCATCAAAACCGTGAAGAGCCCTGGGGCGTTGCCTCGGGGCTTTTTTCTTACCTACTGAAAGTAGTCAAAAAAGCCCCGTCCCAAATTAACTACTTTGATTTTGTGTGCTGTGCGAAAGTTTGGGTAGTATAGCTATTCAATGCGGCGGGCTGCCGCGTGTTAACCGCTACGTACCGGAGGTGTTCCATGGTTCGCGTCGACATAGAGACCATCGTCATGGCTGCCGGTCCCGTGCCATCGCTTATCGTACTTCGTGAGCGCAGCAGCAAATCGGACTCGCCCGCGCCGCTGCGTTCCCTTTCCATTCAGACTGGTTCGTTTGAAGCTGCTGCCATCAGCCGCGGCATCGATAGCGGCCGCGCCGAGCGCCCGATCACCCATGACCTGCTGCTCGATACCGTTGACGCCCTGGGCGCCAAGCTCGAGCGCATCGAGATCGTTCGCGCCGAGCCGCCGGTGTTCTACGCGACGATCGTCGTACTGGCCGATGGCGAGGAGCGCAAGATCGACGCCCGCCCCAGTGACGCCATTGCCCTTGCCGTGCGCAGCAATGCCCCCATGTTTGTGGAGGACGACATCATGAATCGCCTGGGCACTGTTTCCACCCACGCCGAGGATGTCGACGACGAGCAGGAGTTCGAGAAGTTCGACGAGTTCGTCCATACGCTCTCCCCCGATGACTTCTAAATGCGGGGCGGCAGGGTTGCGGAGTGTTCGCTGATGGCCAGCGGTATGTCGGCTGAGGCGGCGGCCATTGCGCGCGAGGCCCAGATGCGCTCGGAGGCATCCGAGGCGGCACGCATCGCCTATGTGATGCAGGCCCGCACGCTTCGCGAGCGCCGCGGCTCGTTTATCAAGATGGTTGTCGTCTCCGCCCTTGTCGCGGCAATCTGCTCGCGCCTTCGTGGTACAGTTGGTGCGCTTGGGTTTTCGATTTCAACAGGCTTGGTAATCTGGGGTGTGGTCGATGCAGTAATGCTGACCAACCAGATCAAGGTACTCGACAAGCGCGCGATGGATATGATGCGCGCCCGCGACGCTGCCGCCAAGATCGCTGCCGAGGCACAAGAACTGTAACGACGCCAGACTCGATGGGAAGGTCTAAAGATGGCACAGGATATGCAGGACGCCGGTAACGTCTCCGCCGAGCTCGACGCCATGGTGTGTGACCTGATTGGCGCGTTCTTGGACGACCTTGCCGCCGGTGAAAACCCTGGCGTGGTCGTGGCAATTGAGGACGCTGCTTCCAACCGTTATCTGGCGGCGCTCGATGAGGATGGCGAAGAGGCGTGCCTCGAGGCGGCCACCAACTTTATCTCCGAGCACAAGATGGGTCTTAAGGACGAGGGCCTGGGCCGTATCGCCCGCTATGCCATCGGCTATACCGGCTGCGTCGAGATTGACGGAGGCTACCACGACGCTCTGCTCGTGAGCTTCTTTGAGACTACGCTCGAGAGCGGTTTTTCGGCATATGTGCTGTATGAGGGCATGGGCGCCGGCGATGGTTTTATGTGGAGCGACCCTGAACCTGCAGGTGAGGAAACCCCTCTCATCTAAAATCGCTAAAATAAACGAGTTTTCGGTAAAAGGCTCAATATTCACGCTGAGCGTTGTATCGCTGGGCGGGCCGCATACGCGTGCCGTTTGTATATGGATAGAAGATAGGGGAACTACATGCGCGTAGACAATCTGAGGAACATCGCCATCATCGCCCACGTCGACCACGGCAAGACGACGATGGTCGACAAGCTCCTGCGTGCCACGGACGCCTTCCGTGCCAACCAGCAGGTCGAGGACCGCGTCCTGGACTCTAACGACCAGGAGCGCGAGCGCGGCATTACGATTCTCGCCAAGAACATCTCTATCGAGTACAAGGACGTCAAGATCAACGTCATCGACACCCCGGGCCACGCCGACTTTGGCGGCGAGGTGGAGCGCGTGCTGAAGATGGTCAACGGCGTGCTGCTGCTGGTGGACGCTGCCGAGGGCTGCATGCCCCAGACCCGCTTTGTGCTGCAGAAGGCTCTGCAGCAGAACCTGAGCCTGGTGGTCGCCATCAACAAGATCGACCGCCCCGATGCCCGCATCAAGGAAGTCATCGACGAGGTGCTGTACCTGCTGATGGATCTGGGCGCTACCGATGAGCAGCTGGACTGCCCCATCCTGTTCTGCTGCGGCCGTCAGGGCACCGCAAGCCTGGACCCGGATGTGCCCGGCACCGACCTGATCCCCCTGTTCGACACCCTGCTGAGCACCATCAAGCCGCCCGAGGGCGACCCTGAGGCTCCCTTCCAGATGCTGGTGTCCTCTGTGGACTACAACGACTTCGTGGGCCGCATCGGCATCGGCCGCATCCAGAACGGTGTTGCCAAGGTGGGCGAGGAAGTGGTCGTGTGCGACTGGCACAACCCCGACCTGAAGATGCGCGGCCGTCTGACCAAGCTGTACGACTTCCAGGCCAACGGCCGTCAGCCCTGCGACAACATCACCGCAGGCGATATCGTTGCATTCTCCGGCCTGCCCGATGTCACCATCGGCAACACGCTGTGTGCTCCCTCTCAGGTTGAGCCGCTGCCCTTCGTGAAGATCAACGACCCCACCGTGGAGATGACCTTCTCGGTCAACGATTCCCCGTTTGCCGGCAAGGAGGGCAAGTACGTCACCTCCCGCCAGATCCGTGACCGCCTGATGCGCGAGCTGCTGAAGGACGTCGCCCTGAAGGTCGAGGATTCCGCCACGAACGATTCCTTCCGCGTCATGGGCCGCGGCGAAATGCACCTGTCCATCCTGATCGAGACCATGCGCCGCGAAGGCTATGAGCTGCAGGTCAGCCCCCCGCACGTTCTGACCCACGAGGAGAACGGCAAGGTCATGGAGCCTATGGAGCGCGTTGTCGTCGACGTGCCCGAGACCTATCAGGGCAACGTCATGACCGCTCTGGGCGCCCGCAAGGCCATCCTGATGAACATGCAGATGATGAACAGCCGCTCCCGCATCGAGTTCCGTATGCCCAGCCGCGGCCTGTTCGGCTACCGCAACCAGTTCCTGACCGATACCCACGGCGAGGGCATCCTCAACCAGATCTTCGACGGCTATGACGTCTGGGCTGGCATGATCGCCAACCGCTCCACCGGTTCTCTGGTCAGCTTTGAGACCGGCGAGGCCGTCACCTACGGTCTGTTCAACGCTCAGCAGCGCGGCACCCTGCTGGTGGGCCCCGGCGAGAAGGTGTACGAGGGCATGGTCATCGGCTACACCGCTTCCGGCGAGGATGTGGACGTGAACGTCTGCAAGACCAAGCACCTGACCAACACCCGTTCTTCCGGCTCCGACGACGCTCTGCGCCTGATCCCCATCAGCAAGCTGAGCCTGGAGGGCTGCCTGGAGTTCCTGGCACCTGACGAGCTGCTGGAGGTCACCCCGGAGAACCTGCGCATCCGCAAGCAGATCCTGAACCATGAGCAGCGCATGAAGGCCAAGAGCAAGCTGAAGTAAGCGCTCCCCTTTTTCCAAAACAGATCAACGGCACCGCAAGCCCCACGGCCTGCGGTGCCGTTTTTTGTGTTTGTCTGCCTTTCCATTTGCAAACCGGCTCCATTCTCTGTATAATAAAGAAAACTTCATCTCACTGCGGCGCTGTGCCGCGTGAAAGACACAAACAGGGAGGTTTTGTTATGAACGACATCATTCAAGCC
>OIAT01000115.1_pt1 | contig 22801 bp, 25 predicted proteins | sample 1580801 | NCBI WGS metagenome assembly OIAT01 (sample SAMEA3882536, study PRJEB24775) | human gut metagenome | biome: human-associated habitat; feature: intestine environment; material: feces | place: Netherlands | collected 2009/2010
GTATCCTGCCCAGCGGCACGCCGGTACACCTGGGAATGAAATCCGGCGACGTGGACCCACGGTGCCAACCGGAATACTGCACCACCGCCTCAGACAAGGCGCTGGCCGTTGGCGGCGGCGCGCTGGAGGCCATACTGCACCTGACCGGTGCACTGCGATAGGAGACAAATCATGGAAGAGCAGAACATCAAGCTGACTAAGCTGACCAAGTGCGCCGGCTGCGGCGCCAAGGTGGGCGCGGGCGTACTGGCCCAACTGCTGGAGGGCATCCGCGTGCACCACGACCCCAATTTGCTGGTGGGCTTCGACAAGAGCGACGACGCCTCCGTGTATAAGATCAGCGACGAGCTGGCCCTGGTGCAGACGGTGGACTTCTTCCCACCCATCGCCGACGACCCCTACCTGTTCGGCCAGATCGCCGCCACCAACGCCCTCAGCGACGTGTATGCCATGGGCGGCGAGCCGAAGCTGTGTCTGAACATCATGGCCGTGCCGGAGGATATGCCGAAGGAGGCCGTGCATGACATCCTTCGGGGCGGCTATGACAAGGTCTACGAGGCCGGGGCCCTGATCACCGGCGGTCACAGCATCCTGGACGATGAGCCGAAATACGGCCTGGCCGTGACCGGCTTTGTTCACCCGGACAAAATGCTCACCAATTCCGCCGCGCGGCCCGGCGACGTGCTGGTACTGACCAAGCCCATCGGCATCGGCGTGCTGACCAGCGCCGGGAAGGCCGACCTGCTGACGAAAGAGACAGTGGACTTCATGAATCGGATGATGACCACCCTGAACAAGGCCGCCCGGGACGTGATGGTCCGCTATCGGGTCCACGCCTGCACCGACGTGACCGGCTTCGGTCTGATGGGCCACGGCTTCGAGATGGCCCAGGGCAGCGACGTGGCACTGCATATCGACGTGTCCGCCATCGACCTGATCCCGGAGGCACTGGAATTCGCCCGGATGGGCGTGCTGCCCGCCGGTATGTACCGCAACCGCAGCTTCGCTGAAGCCGGTGTGGACGCAGGCACCACCGAGCTGGCCGTACAGGACCTGCTGTTCGACCCCCAGACCTCCGGCGGCCTGCTGATGGCCGTAGACCCTGCGGACGCGGACGCGCTGCTGGCGGAGCTGACACCGGTAGTGCCCAGCGCCCAGCGCATCGGCACCGTGGGCGAATATCACGGCGGTAAGCGTATTCTTCTGCGATAACCAAAAACCGGGCGGCAGTGCCGCCCGGTTCAATTCATGCCAAGGCCCGTATGGCCGCCAGTGCCGCGTCCACGTCCGCTTCCGTGCTGGCCCAGCCCAGCGAAAACCGCACAGTACCCTGGGGAAAAGTCCCCAACGTTTTGTGAGCCGAGGGCGCACAGTGCAGGCCGCAGCGGGTCAGGATGCCGTACTGCGCTTCCAGCGCATAGGCCATCTCGGCGTTGTCGCGGCGCAGGAAGTCCACGGAGATGACGCCCACCCGACGGTCCATATTCCGGGGACCCACCAGCCGGACCCCGGAAATATCCGCAAGACCGTCCAGAAACCGGGCGCACAGCGCCCTCTCGTGCTGCCGCAGAACGTCCACGCCCGTCTCCTCAATAAAGCGCAGGGCCGCCTCCCAGCCGTAGCAGCCGGGGAGATTGGCTGTACCGGACTCAAACCGGTCCGGCAGATAGGGCGGCAGGTACTCGCTGTCCGAGGCACTGCCGGTGCCGCCGGCGATCAGAGGCGTCAGCTTTTTGGCGAAATCGTCCCGCAGCAGCAGCGCACCCACGCCGCCGGGGCCCAGCAGCCCCTTGTGACCCGGTACCGCCATGGCACTGAGGCCGAAAGCCTGAAAGTCCACAGGGAGGTGTCCCGCCGTCTGGGCGGCGTCCAGCGCAAAGGGCACGCCCTTTTCCGCGCAGATACGGCCGATAGCTGCCGCGTCCTGTACCGCGCCGCAGACGTTGGAGCCGTGGGCCATGATGACCAGTCTCGTATCCTCCCGGAACAGCCCCGGCAGGGCGTCCAGATCTGCAAAGCCCTCGGCGTCACAGGGAACGCGGCTGACCGCCACCCCCGGCAGGCGCAGCAGCGGCCGCATGACCGCGTTGTGCTCCATGCTGCTGACGATGCAGTGGTCTCCGGGACGCAGAAGGCCGGAGATGATCATATTCAGCCCCGCCGTAGCACCCGGCGTCAGAATAACGTGGGTAGGCGGCTCCGGGAAATCGAACAGCCGGGCCAGCCGCTGCCGCAGCGTCAGCGTCACCAGCCCCGCCTCCTGGGCGGCGGTATACACGGAACGGTTCACGTTGGCTCCCACGCAGTCCAGATAGTATTTCATTCGATCGCTGACCCCCGCCGGCTTAGGGAACGACGTGGCCGCGTTATCGAGATAAATGGCGTCCATACAGGCACCTCCTCACAGCTCGTGACCCATCATACCACAGAAAGTGAAGTTTGTCACGGTCTTGACTTTTCCGGTACAGTGTCGTATAATGGCATCGCTATTCTTTAAAAGAAATAACGCAAAGGAGAGACACATCACATGAAAAAAGTAAGTTGGATCGTGGTCATCGCCGGCGCGGTGGTCGGTTTGGCTGCCGTGGTGCTGACCCATCTGGGCAACCCGGCCAACATGGGCTTCTGCATCGCCTGCTTCCTGCGGGACATCACCGGCGCGGTGGGTATGCACAGCGCAGCCAAGGTGCAGTACGTCCGGCCGGAGATCATCGGTCTGGTGCTGGGCGCGTTCGTCATGTCCGTGGCCACTAAGGAATTCCGGGCCAAGGCAGGCTCCTCCCCCGCCACACGCTTCGTGCTGGGCGCCTTCGTCATGATCGGCGCGCTGGCCTTCCTGGGCTGCCCCCTGCGGATGGTCCTGCGTATCGGCGGCGGCGACCTGAACGCCGTGGTGGGCCTGGTGGGCTTCACCCTGGGCATCTTCATCGGCATCCAGTTCCTCAAGCGCGGCTTTTCCCTGAAGCGTGCCTATCCCGTTGGGAAGGGCGAGGGCGGCGTGCTGCCCATCGTCATGACCGGACTGCTGATCTTGGTCATCGCCGTGCCCAGCCTGTTCAGGTTCAGTGAGGAGGGCCCCGGCTCCAAGCACGCGCCCATGCTGGCTGCACTGCTGATCGCCGTGGTGGTGGGCGCTCTGGCCCAGCGCGCCCGCCTGTGCATGGTGGGCGGCATCCGCGACGCCATGCTGTTCAAGGATTTCAAGCTGCTGTACGGCTTCGTGGCCATCTTCGTGGTCGTCCTGGCGGGCAACCTCATCACCGGCAGCTTCAAGCTGGGCTTTGAACTGCAGCCCATCGCCCACAGCAGCCAGCTGTGGAACCTGCTGGGCATGGTCCTGGTGGGCTGGGGCAGCGTGCTGCTGGGCGGCTGCCCGCTGCGTCAGCTGATCCTGGCCGGCGAGGGCAACGGCGACAGCGCCGTGACCGTGTTCGGCATGATCGTGGGCGCGGCCTTTGCCCACAACTTCGGTCTGGCCGGCAACGCCGATGCCCTGAACGAGGCCAAGGAGATCGTGGTGGGCGGTCTGTCCAACAGTGGCAAAGCAGCCGTGTGCCTGGGTATCCTCATCATGCTGGGTGTGTCCCTGTGGAATATGCCCAAGACCGCCAGCGCGCCTGTTGAGGCCGCCAAGTAAAGGAGGAACATCACAATGACTGTTGACGCAAGAGGTTATTCCTGCCCCATGCCCGTGGTGATGGTGCAGAAGGCCGTAAAGGCCGACGCCCCCGCCACCCTGGAGGTGCTGGTGGACAACCAGTGCTCTGTGGAGAATGTCACCCGCTTCGCCGAAAACAGCGGCTACAAGGTCGCCGTGGCGCCGGAGGGTCAGGACTTCCGTCTGTCCCTGTCCAAATGAGCCGCTATATCGCCACGTTTCACACCCATCTGTCCGCTCTGCTGACCTGCCAGCGCCTGACGGCGGCGGGGGTCCGGGCCCGGATGATGCCGGTGCCCCGCAAGCTCAGCGCCTCCTGCGGCACCTGCGTGGACTATGAGGCATCGGGGCCGCTGCTGGAGCAGATGGACACCGATGTGGAGCGCGTGTTCGCCGTGGAGGGCGAGATATACACCCTGCTGTTGGAAAACGAATGAAAAGAAGTGACCGCGGAAGCGGTCACTTCTTTTCATTCCTGGCCCTCAGGCCGTGGCGCCTATTTTTTGTTTTTACGGGCCAGACGGGCGATGTCGCCCACACCGTCCAGAATGACGTTGGGCTGATAGGCATACGTCTCCACCGTTTGACGGGTGGACACACCGGAAAGCACCAGCACCGTGGACATACCGCTTTCCAAGCCGGAGATAACGTCGGTGTCCATGCGGTCGCCCACCATCACCGCGTCGGCGGAGTGGCAGTGCAGCAGCCGCAGGCCGGTCCGCATCATCAGGGGATTGGGCTTGCCGCAGAAATAGGCCTGCTTGCCGGTGGCCATTTCAATGGGGGCCACCAGAGCGCGGCAGGCCGGAGCAATGCCGCTTTCGATGGGGCCGGACACGTCTGAGTTGGCGCCGATGAGCTTGGCACCGGCCATGACCAGGTTCACCGCCTTGGTCAGCGTATCCAGGGAATAGGTGCGCCCCTCGCCCACCACCACGTAGTCCGGGTTCACGTCGTTCATGGTGAGGCCCGCGTCGTACAGGGCGTTCAGCAGCCCCGCCTCACCGATGGCGAACACGGAGCAGCCGGGAGCCTGGTCCTTCAGGAAGGCCGCCGTGGCCAGGGCACTGGTATAGAAATGCTCCTCCGGCACATCCAGTCCCATCCGGGCCAGCTTCTGCTGCAGCTCACGGGGCGTGTAGCCGCTGTTGTTGGTCAGGAACAGATACTCCTTGTTCTCCTCATGCAGCCACTGGATGAAATCCGCCACGCCGGGCAGGATCCGGTTCCCGTGGTAGATGACGCCGTCCATGTCGCAGATAAAGCCTGTTTTCTGGTTGAAGTCGATAAAGTCTTTCGGCATAATGGCCCCTCCCGTCTGTTGCTGCTCCCAGTATACCACAGCGCGGCGGCGCTTTCCATAAGGAGAACGTAAAATTTTACCGCTTTCCGGCATAAAAAGGCCCGCTTTGCAGCGGGCCTTTTCGATGTACTTACTTGCTCAGGTACTCGTCGATGGACTTTGCGCCCAGCTTGCCGGCACCCATGGCCAGAATGACGGTGGCCGCGCCGGTCACAGCGTCGCCGCCGGCATACACCGCCTGGCGGGAGGTCAGGCCCTCCTCGTTGACGATGATGCCGCCCTTCTTGTTGACCTCAAGTCCCTTGGTGGTGGACTTGATCAGCGGGTTGGGGCTGGTGCCCAGGGACATGATAACGGCGTCCACGCTCAGGTCGAACTCGCTGCCCTTCTTCTCCACGGGACGACGGCGGCCGGAGGCGTCCGGCTCACCCAGCTCCATCTCGATGCAGGTCATGGACTTAACGCAGTCCTGCTCGTCGCCGTTGATCTGGACGGGGTTGTTCAGCGTCTTGAAGATGACGCCCTCCTCGATGGCGTGCTCCACCTCCTCGTGACGGGCGGGCAGCTCCTCCATGCCGCGGCGGTACACCACGTACACCTCAGCGCCCAGCCGCTTGGAGCAGCGGGCGGCGTCCATGGCCACGTTGCCGCCGCCCACCACGGCCACGGTCTTGCCCTTCAGGTCCATGATGGGGGTGTCGCTGTCCTCGCGGTAGGCCTTCATCAGGTTGATGCGGGTCAGGAACTCGTTGGCGGAATAGACGCCCTTCAGGTTCTCGCCGGGGATGTTCATGAACATGGGCAGGCCCGCGCCGGAACCGATGAACACGGCCTCAAAGCCGTACTCCTCCATCAGCTCGTCGATGGTGATGGTGCGGCCCACCACGGTGTTGGTCTCCACCTTGACGCCCATGGCCTTCAGTCCGTCCACTTCCTTCTGGACGATGGCCTTGGGCAGACGGAACTCGGGAATGCCGTACACCAGCACGCCGCCGGCCAGATGCAGCGCCTCGAACACCGTGACCTCATAGCCCTTCTTGGCCAGGTCGCCGGCGCAGGTCAGACCCGCGGGGCCGGAGCCGATCACAGCCACCTTGTGGCCGTTGGGGGCGGGGACCGCCGCAGCCTCGGTGCTGTGGGCGTTGTGCCAGTCAGCCACAAAGCGCTCCAGCCGGCCGATGCCCACGGGGTCGCCCTTCTTGCCGCGGACGCAGTGCATCTCGCACTGGCTCTCCTGGGGGCAGACACGGCCGCACACGGCGGGCAGGGAGCTGGTCTGATGGATGACCTGATAGGCGCCCTCGTAGTCCTTCTCCACGATCTTCTGGATGAATTCGGGGATACGCACGTTCACGGGACAGCCGTCCACGCAGGGGTGGTTCTTGCAGTTCAGGCAGCGGGCCGCCTCGTCCAGCGCCTGCTCCTCGGTGTAGCCCAGGGCCACCTCCAGGAAGTTTTTGTTGCGGACATTGGGGTCCTGGGAGGGCATTTCGTTCTTGTCCAAACGCATATTGATCTTAGCAGCCATCTTACTTTACCTCCTGCTTGAACAGATTGCAGACTTCCTCGTGCTTACGCACCTCGAAGTCGTGGTACATCTGGTTGCGCTTCACCGCCAGATCCCAGTCCACCTTCTGGCCGTCGAAATCGGGGCCGTCCACGCAGGCGAACTTCGTCTCGCCGCCCACGGTCAGGCGGCAGCCGCCGCACATGCCGGTGCCGTCGATCATGATGGGGCTCATGGAGACGGTGGTGGGCATATTGTAGGGCGCGGTGGTCTTACAGACGAACTTCATCATGACCATGGGGCCGATAGCGAAGATCTCGTCGTACACATTGCCCTCGTCCAGCAGCTCCTTCAGCGCCTCGGTGACCAGACCCTTGCGGCCGTAGGAGCCGTCGTCGGTGCAGACCTTCAGCACGGAGGAGACCGCCTTGAACTTATCCTCCAGAATGACCACGTCCTTGCTCTTGAAGCCGACCACCGCGTGGACCTCGGCGCCGCAGTCGTGAAATTTCTTCAGCACAGGATATGCGATGGCGCAGCCCACGCCGCCGCCGACCACGCAGACCTTCTTCTTGCCCTCGGTCTCAGTGGGCTTGCCCAGGGGACCCACGAAATCATGCAGACACTCGCCCTGCTGCTTGTGGCTCAGCTTCTCGGTGGTGGCGCCCACGGTCTGGACGATGATGGTCACGGTGCCCTTCTCGCGGTCATAATCATGGATAGTGATGGGGATACGCTCGCCGTTCTCATCCACGCGCAGAATGATGAACTGGCCCGGCTCTGCCTTTTTGGCCACCATGGGTGCCTCGATCTCATAGAGGATCACAGTGGGCTTGAGCGCTTCTTTCTTGACGATACGGTACATACATCACGGCTCCTTCACTTTGTATTTTGCGGCGGAACAGCCGCCGTCGGTTTCCGTTCTTTTTATTGTATCATTCCACAGAGAAACCGTCAATTATCAGATATTCTAAATCCCGGGAACAAATGGAAAAAACCGCCGCCATACACGGGTATGGCGGTGGTTTTTATGGCTTGTCATCTGGTCACGCGGACGGTGCAGGATATCTCGGTGCTGCCGATCTTGATGGTCAGCGTCGTCTCGCCGCGGCTGACGGTCTTTACCGTGCCGTCGGCGGAAACGGTGGCGATGGAGCTGTCGGCGCTGCTCCACGCGGCGGTCATGTCGGTGCCCTTCACCGTGAAGGAGCAGCTCAGGCCCACCGGCAGGGATATGTCGAACGTGCCGTCGTTGGGCTTGATGGTCGTGCCGTATTCGCTCTCCAGCGTCAGCTTGCTGACGTCCACGCTGCCGGTGCTGGGCTTGTTGCTGTTATTGGGCTTGGTGGTCGTGCTGTTGTTGTCGGGCGTATCGGTGCCGTTATCCGGCGCGTCGCTCTCATCCTTGACGGTGACGGTGCAGGTGACGGACTCGCCGTTCACCTCAGCGGTAATGACCGCGTTGCCCTTGGTCAGCGCCGTCACTTCGCCGGCGGAGGTGACGCTGGCCACGGTGGGCGCGCTGCTGCTCCAGGCCGCAGCGTCCTCCGTGCCGTTGACCTTCAGCTCGTCCTTGTCGCCCACATTCAGCACCAGAACGGTGCGGTTCAGGGAGATAGTCGGCGTGACGGGCGTGTCGTCAGGCTTGTCGATGGTGTCGTCGGGCTTGTCCACATCGGTAATGGGGGGCTTCTCGCCAGTGATGGCCTCCTTGATCTGGTCGCCGAAGATCAGCCACACCACCAGCGCCGCCAGCAGGATCAGAACGATGACGGCCACGGGACCCAGGATGCTGGGCGCCTTGCGGCGGCGGCTCTCGGCGGCGCGGCGGCCACGGCTCTTCCGCAGCTTACCGCTGTAATAGGCCTCGTCTTCCTCGCAGAAGGGGCAGGTCTTATAGCTATCGGAGAACATCTCTCCGCACTTGGGGCATTTGATCAGACTCATTATAGAAAACCTCCGTACCGGGCATTGGATTTACATAATACATATCATACTCATTTTTGTGCCGCCCGTCAACTGCATTTCGAGGAAATTCATCCTTTTTTTACAACACTTCACGCCGGCACTTGCTTTTCCCGGCCGTGCTTCTTATAATAGAGCCAGAGAAATGCGGGGAGGCGCAACTATGAACACCATTTTCATCGGCATCGCCGGCGGCACCGGCAGCGGCAAGACCACGCTCACCGAGCACCTGGCTGCACGCTTCGGCAGCGACATCAGTGTGGTACACCACGACAACTACTACAAGCGGCAGGACAGGCCCTTCGCCGAGCGCTGCCTGCAAAACTACGACCATCCCGACGCCTTCGACACCGACCTGATGATCGAGGACCTGAAGGCGCTGAAGCGGGGCGAGACCATCCACTGCCCCGTGTACGACTACGCCATCCACAACCGCACCGACGAGACGGTGGAGATCAAGCCCACCAAGGTGGTCATCGTGGAGGGCATCCTGATCTTCCAGAACAAGGCGCTGCGTGACCTGTTGGACATCAAGATCTTTGTGGAGACAGACGCCGACGTGCGTATCCTGCGCCGCGGCCCTGCGGGACGTGGAGGAACGCGGACGGTCGCTGGAGTCCGTGGTAAATCAGTACCTGACCACCGTGAAGCCCATGCACGAGCAGTTTGTAGAGCCCACGCGGAAGTTTGCGGACATCATCGTGCTGGAGGGCGGACACAACCTGGTGGCGCTGGATATGATCATGCAGCGCATCGCCGGACATATCAAGGAGAACTGACATGGCAAAGGTCCTACGGCATATATTGGCTGTCCTCTGCCTGCTGGCGGCAGTGTTCTTCCTGCTGCCGCTGGGCATAGGTATCCTGCACTTCGGCATGGTCTGGCCGGCGGCGCTGCTATTGCTGTGCGCCGCGTGGCTCACATGGCCGGACTTCTTCCGCCGCTTGCTGCGGCCAAAATGGCTTCGCGCGCTGGTGGGCTGTGTGATCACTGTGTGTATGACGGCCATTCTGGTAACGCTGGGTAAAATGGCCATGGCCGCCGCGGACCGGCCCGCCGACGGACAGGACTGCACCGTGGTGGTGCTGGGCTGCCAGGTGTTCCCGGACGGCCACCCCAGCCTGATGCTGCGGGGCCGCATCAACGCGGCCTATGACTATCTGACCGCACACCCGGACGCCCTGTGCGTCGCCTCCGGCGGGCAGAACGGCAGCGAGCCCATCAGCGAGGCACAATGTATCCGTGACACGCTGGTGTCCATGGGTATCGCGCCAGAGCGTATCCTGCTGGAAGACCAGTCCGCCTCCACCGAAGAGAACCTGGCCTTCTCCGCCGCGCTGCTGCGGGAGAAGGGCCTGTCCACGGATGTGGCCATCGCCTCGGACAACTTCCACCAGCTCCGCGCCGCCATCTGGGCGGAACGCAGCGGACTGACACCGTATTCCGACGGCTGCGCCAGCCCCTGGTTCCTGACCGCCGGCTACTGGGCGAGGGAGACAGCGGCACTGCTGTACATGGTGGTCACCGGCGGATGAACGGGCGTTTCCCGGGATTTCGCGAGTTAGTGTATGCTAACTAAAAACCTTGAATTTCCACGGAAAATGGGGTTGATTTTTTCATTTTTCATGGTACAATGTGTTTACAATCTTAATGGAGGTACTTACTATGGCTTATCAGATCGGTTCTGCTTGCGTGAGCTGCGGCGCTTGCGCTGATGCTTGCCCCGTGGGCGCTATCTCTCAGGGTGATGATCGTTACGTCATCGACGCCGGCGCTTGCCTGGACTGCGGTTCCTGCGCTGACACCTGTCCCAACGGCGCTATCAGCCCCGCTGAGTAATTGAACGAAGCACAACGATGAGGAAAAGTGACCGGCACCGCCGGTCACTTTTTTGTTGTATCCCCCCGGGTTTTGTATTACAATGGTGTCATCATGGTATCAACATGGTATCAACATGGTATCAACGCAGTGTCACCATGATATCATCCGCCGATAAGGGCAGACACCCCTTTGTCAACGGATAGTACAGCTATGTGCAGAGGAGGAAGCGGCATGGAGCACTGGGATGAGCTGTGGCCGGGCGGTTTTCGCTTCCGCTTTGACGACAACGTGTTCAAGCCCTCCACCGACACGTTCCTGCTGGGAGACTTTGCCGAAGTGCGGCGTGGTGAGCGCGTCTGTGACCTGGGCGCCGGGATCGGCCTGCTGGGCCTCCTGCTGCTGGCGCGGCAGCAGGAACTGCACATCACCAACATTGATATCGACAGTGCTGCCTGTGCGCTGGCGGAAGAAAACGCCGCCGTCAATGGTCTGGAGGACCGCGTTGCCGTGCTGCGGGCCGACCTGCGGGATCGGACAGCTCTGCCAAAAGCCGGGAGTTTCGACCTGTGCGTGGCCAATCCGCCCTATTTCCCGCCCCACACAGGACGGGTGGCGGAGGGAAGCCGGGGCACGGCCCGGTCCGAAACCGCCTGCACCTTTGACCAGTTGTGTGCTGCGGCAGCGTATCTGCTCCGCAGCGGTGGACGGTTCTGCCTGGTCCACCGGGCGGAACGGACGGCGGAGCTGATGGACGTCCTGCGCCGCCACCGGCTGGAGCCGAAGGTGCTGCGCTTCGTGCAGAAGGACGCACAGACGCCGCCGCGGCTGGTGCTGCTGTCCTGCCGCCGTCACGGCGGGGCCGGACTGGCGGTGCACACGCCGCTGCTGCTACAAGCAGACGGCGGCGAAGGCGGCGAGCTGCGCCGCATTTATTTCAAGGACAGGGGGTAATTCCCAATGGCAGGTATCCTGTATCTGGTGGCCACGCCCATCGGCAACCTGAGCGACTTCTCGCCCCGCGCCGCAGAAACGCTGGCCCAGGCAGACTTCATCGCGGCGGAGGACACCCGCGTCAGCGTGAAGCTGCTGAACCATTTTGACATCAAAAAGCCGCTTGTCAGCTACCACGAGCACAACCGCGCTGCGGCGGGTCAGGCCATTTTGGAACGTCTGCTCTCCGGCGAAACGTGCGCGCTGGTCACCGATGCCGGCACCCCGGCCATCAGCGATCCGGGGCAGGAGCTGGTGGCCCTGTGCGCCGAAAACGGCGTGACGGTACAGGCCATTCCCGGCTGCTGCGCCGCCATCGCCGCCCTGGCCGTGTCCGGGCTGGACACCCGACGCTTCACCTTCGAGGGCTTTCTGCCCTCCGGTAAAAAAGAGCGCCGTGCTGCTCTGGAGGAGCTGACCGGTGAGGCGCGCACCATGGTGTTTCACGAGGCGCCCCACCGCCTGCGTCAAACCCTCGCCGACATGGTGGAGCTGCTGGGAGACAGGCCCGCCGCCCTGTGCCGTGAGCTGACAAAGCTCCATGAAGACACTGTCCGCACCACACTGGCCCAGGCCGCGGCCTTCTACCGGGACAACGAGCCACGGGGGGAGTACGTTCTGGTGGTAGCGGGCCGGGAGAAGCAGAACCTGCCGGCCCTGACGCTGGAAGAGGGCGCAGCACGGGTGCTGGCCCTGCGGGACGGCGGTATGAAGCTGAAAGAGGCCGTGCGTCGGGTAGCGGACGACACCGGCCTGCCCCGCAACGCCCTGTACGATACCGCGCTGAAAGCATAAGACGAAAAAAACAGTGCCGCCCCAGTGGGCGGCACTGTTTTTTCTTGTTTTCAGGTCTTTTGCAGCTCGCGCCTGCACTTGGCACAGACGCTCTTACCGTGGAACGTGGATATGTCCTTGTTCCCGTCGCAGAACACGCATCCCACATGGGCGCGGCGCAGCACGATGCCGTCGCCCTCCACGCTGATCTCCATTGTCTCACGCTCGCCGATATCCAGCGCGCGGCGCATTTCGATCGGGACCACGATCCGGCCAAGCTCGTCGATGCGGCGGACAATACCGGTAGATTTCATGTCCTCCCCCCCTCTATGCAGTAATAACAAAATCCCCGCAAATTTTATACCTGTACTTTAACATATTCAACGAAGCATGTCAACAACAATTCGAAACGTGTCGAGAATTTTTGCAAATAACCGCACAGACCGCCGCGTAGACTTCTCCCGTAAGGAGGTGCGCGGTGTGGTGATGGGGATATTCTGGACGCTGATGGTAACGGTGTCCCTGGTGTACGGTGCAGTCAGCGGCCGTCTGTCGGCGGTGACAGCGGCGACACTGGAGGGTGCCGCTGCTGCGGTGGAGCTGGTACTGGTCATGGCCGGGGCGCTGTGCCTGTGGTCCGGTGTACTGGAGCTGATGCGGCGCAGCGGCATGGCGGCGGGACTGAGCCGCCTGCTGCGCCCGGTCCTGCGGCGTCTGCTGCCCCAGGCAGGGCGGGACGAGGAGACGCTGGATGCCCTCAGTGCTAACGTCAGCGCCAATCTGCTGGGGCTGGGCAACGCCGCCACGCCGGCGGGTATACAGGCCGCCAGGCGTATGGCGGTGGGCTGCAGCGGCACCGCAAGCGACGAGTTGTGCCGTCTGGTGGTACTGAACACCGCCTCGGTGCAGCTGCTGCCCTCCACCGTGGCCGCCCTGCGGGGCGGACTGGGCAGCGCCGCGCCGCTGGATATCCTGCCGGCGGTGTGGCTGTCCTCGGCGCTGTCGGTGACAGCGGGCCTGGCCTGCGCCCGGGTGCTGGGCCGGGTGTGGAGGACATGAGATGGAGCCATTTTCCGCCTGGATACTGCCGCTGCTGCTGTCCGGCGCCTCCCTGTGGGGCGCCCGGCGGCGCGTGGATGTCTATGACGCCCTTGTCACTGGAGGAAAAAGCGGCCTGCAGGTAGCGGTATCCATTCTGCCGGCGCTGGCCGCCCTGCTGACGGCGGTGTATATGCTGCGGGCCTCCGGCGCATTGGATGCCCTGACGGCTCTGCTCGCCCCGGCGCTCACCGTTCTGGGCGTACCGCCGGAGACGGCGCCGCTGCTGGTAATACGCCCGCTGTCCGGCTCCGGCGCGCTGGCTGCCGGCGGCGATATCATGCGCCAATACGGGCCGGACAGCTACATCGGGCGTTGCGCCGCCGTGATGCTGGGCTGCACCGAGACGACGTTCTACACCGTCGCCGTCTATTTCGGCGCGGCGGGGATCAGAAAAACACGCTACACCATTCCTGCCGCCCTGACGGCGGACCTGGCTGCCTACCTGGCCGCGGCCTGGGCCGTCCGACTGTTCTTTGAGACGTGAAAAAGCCACCCCTCATGGGGTGGCTTTTTCATAGTTTACATCTTCTCCGGTGCAGAGCAGCCAATGAGCGTCATGCCGTTTTTCAGCACGGCGCGGGCGGTGTCCGCCAGCTTCAGCCGTGCCAGCAGCACGTTCTCCGCTTCGCCCTTGATGCGGCAGGCGTTGTAGAATTTGTGGAACGCGGCAGCCAGCTCCACCAGATAGCGGTTGATGAAGCTGGGATCGTAGTCCCGGGCGGCCAACTGCACCACGGCAGGGTATTGGGCCAGCTGCTTGATGAGGGCCTTCTCCTCGTCGGCGGTCAGGACGGACAGATCAGCCTCCGCCGCGGCGGGAACGGTATATCCCTCCGCCGCCAGCGCCTTCACCAGCGTGCAGATACGGGCGTAGGCATACTGGACATAGTAGACCGGGTTCTCGCTGTCCTCCCGGACGGCCAGACCCAGGTCGAACTCCATCTGCGTCTCCGGCTTGGCGTTGAAAAACCAGCGGCAGGCATCCACAGGGATCTCGTCCAGCAGGTCGGTGAGACTGATGGCCTTGCCGGTGCGCTTGGACATACGCACCACCTCGCCGTCGCGCACGAGCTTGACGAGCTGCATGAGCACGATATCCAGACGATTCGTGCCGTCGAGACCCAGCGCGTCGATCGCGCCCTTGAGGCGGGCGACATGGCCGTGGTGGTCGGCGCCCCAGATGTTGATGACCTTGTCAAAGCCGCGGACGGCGAATTTGTTGCGGTGATAGGCAATATCGGCAGCGAAGTAGGTATAGAACCCGTTGGCGCGGCGCAGCACGTCGTCCTTCAGGCCAAGCTTTTCGATAGCCTCGTCGCTCTTGCCCTCCTGCCGCAGCTGGGCGGCCAGGATATCGGAGGTCTTCAGCCACAGCGCGCCGTCCTTCTCATAGGTATAGCCCCTGTCCGTCAGCGCCTGCACTGTGTCAGCCACATAGCCGCTGTCGTGAAGGGAAGACTCGAAGAACCACTGGTCGTACTGAATGCCGTACCGGGCCAGATCGGCCTTCATCTTGGGGATATTGACGCTGAGACCGAACTGGGCCAGGGCGTCATGGCGGGTCTTTTCGTCGCAGTCCAGATACTTATCGCCCTCATTCTCGTAGAAGGCCTGAGCCAACTCCCGGATATCGTCGCCGTGGTAGCCGTCCTCGGGGAATTCCACCGCGTCCTCGCCCTTGATGATCTGGAAGTACCTGGCCTCCAGACTCTTGGCGAACTTTTCGATCTGGTTGCCCGCGTCGTTGACGTAGAACTCACGCCACACGTCCGCACCGGACTTTTGCAGCACGCTGGCCAAAGTGTCTCCCAGCACGCCGCCCCGGGCGTTACCCATGTGCATGGGGCCGGTGGGATTGGCGGAGACAAACTCCACCATGTACTTCCTGCCAGCCAGCGTGTCGTTCTCGCCGTACTTCTCCCCTGCCGTCTCAATGCCGGAGACGGTGTCGGCGAACCACTTGCCGCCCAGGCGGAAGTTCATAAAGCCGGGACCGGCGATCTCCACGGAGGTGAAATAGCTGTCCGTCAGCGTCGTATGGTCGATAAGCGTCTGGGCTACCTGACGGGGGTTCATCTTCATAGCCTTGGCCGCAGCCAGGCAGAAGGTGGTGGTATAGTCGCCGTTAGCGGTGTCCTTGGGGATCTCCACCGCCGGCTCGGCGGTGATACCGGCAGGCAGCAGCCCTGCGGCCGCAGCCTTTTCATATGCAGCCACTGTCAGCTGCCGTACCTGCGCCTTGGCGCTTTCGATCATATTCATGCGTCCTTCTCCTCTTTTGTCAAAGTCAGTGCCAGGTGCAGGGCAGACAGCGCCTGCGTGCCCAGCAGCAGTGTATACGTCAATGTGATATGGCCATCGCCCTTTCGGGGCAGGTGCCAGGACACCTCCTTCGTGTCCACGTGCAGCGTCAGCGCACCGCCGTCGCCGCCGGCGATCTGCGTGACCGTTTGCCGTTGAGGGTCCAGCAGCAGGCCGTAGCCGCCGTCCTTGGACTCGGTGATGACAACGGCCCGATGCTGCTGCGTCTCCAGCCGCATCTCCGAGGCCACGGCGCTTCCGTCCAGTTCGTTCTGCGCCGTATAGCGCAGGCGATAGCCATAGTCGGTCTTTTCCAGCGTCCCTGTGCCCCGGAAGGTCAATTCGTCCACGCCGCCGGCGAAATCACTGTGGCTGCGAGCCAGTACCTGTACCTTGTCCATGTCAGTATCTCTCGATGTCTACGTGCTGTACCGCGCTCTCCAGCGGTCGCCGCAGAAACTGCCCTGCCAGCGCACCGAAGTCCTCCGGCTGATCGCTGGCATACAGTGTCAGTGTGCCGTGGTCACGTTGGGCCAGCGCACCCCGGTCTGACAGCGTCTGCCGCAAGACCCGCGCCGCCGCAGCGCCGGAGTCGATGAGCGTCACGCCAGGGCCCATGATGTCCGCGATGATCTCCGTCAGCAGCGGATAGTGGGTGCAGCCCAGGATGAGGGTGTCGATCCCCGTGGCACGCAGCGGCTCCAGATACTCCCGGGCCACCGTCTCGATGACCGGATCACCGGGGCGGAAACGCCCGTTCTCCACCAGCGGCACAAACAGAGGGCAGGCCTTGACATACACCTGAATGGCGCCGTCCAGCGCCGCCAGACAGCGCTCATAGGCCCCAGAGCGCACGGATGCCGCCGTGGCGATCAGGCCCACCCGCTTATTTCGGGTCGCCGCGGCGGCCGCCGCGCAGGAGGGCTTCACCACACCGAGAACGGGGATATCGTTCTCGGCCGCCAGCACCGGCAGAGCGTTGGTAGATACGGTGCCGCAGGCCACCAGCAGCGCTTTCACATCAAAGCTCCGCAGGAAATGTACATCCTGCCGGGCGTAGCGCAGCAATATTTCCGCCGAGCGCCCGCCGTAGGGCACACGGGACGTGTCGCCGAAGTATATAATGTTCTCAGAGGGGAGGATGCTACGTATCTCCCGCACGGCGGTCAATCCGCCGGAGCCGGAGTCGAACACCCCGATAGGCCGCTGATCCATACGCGCCCTCCTTTTTCCTGCCGCCGCGGCGGCAGTGCATAGTTTAACTCATATATTGTACTATGTTTCCCCTATCGTTACAAGCTAAAAATTGGCGCACCTGTTCATTTTTTTCTGTGGCAATCCCTGCGGGAACGTGCTATAATCGTGGAAATGAATTTCTGCCCGTGATGGAGGTGGTATGATGGAACTGAACATGACGGAAAAGCAATTCCGGCGTCTGCTGGATCTGGTGTATATCGGCAACTGGGTGCTGAACTCCACCCGTGGCGACGACCGCATCAAGGAGTACGACCAGGTGGAGAGCCTGGTGTTTGCCCACTGCCTGGACCACGGCATGGCGCCCCTGACGGAGCTATACCAGGGAGAGCTGATCCCCTCCCGCGCCTTTGCCGACGGCGGTATCCATGAGGCCATCATGGCCTATGAGGACGCCACGTTCTTTGAGATACTGGCCCAGGAGCTGGCCCTGCGGGACATGGACGATCCCCCCATCACGCCGGAGAACTACGATGAGATCATGGCCCGGATGGAGACGTACTTAGGTGAGTTTGAACAGCACGGCACCGACAACATCACCGTGGACATGGAAGAATAAAATGACCCCCCGACGGTATCGGGGGGTCATTTTATTCACCTTTTACCGGAACATACTCCTCATAACGAAACCGCAGGCCGTTTTCCTCCATATCCGCCGAGCGCTTGTCCAGTCTCCACCCGGGATCGTGCTCCAGATCAGGGAAGAAGGCGTCCGCGCTGCCATCGGCGGCAATTCGTGTCATATAGACCCGATCGCACAGCGGCAGGAACATCCGATAGACGCTCTCGCCACCAATGACCCAGCTGTCCTCATCGGCAGTCAGCAGTGCCTCCGCCGGAGAGTGAACGATCTCGGCCCGTTCTGCCGTGAAGCCCCGCTGCCCGGTCAGGACAATATTGCGCCGGTTCGGCAGGCCCCTCCCGCCCGGCAGGGACTGGAGCGTCCTGCGGCCCATGAGGACCGTATGCCCGGAGGTCAACTCCTTGAACCGCTTGAGGTCGGCGGGCAGGTGGAACAGCAGGGCGTTGTCCCTGCCGATTCCCCACTTCTCATCCACGGCGACGATGGCATACATGGCGTTCCCTCCTTAAATGGCCACCGGGATCTTGTCCTCAAAGGGCTGGGGGTCGTACCCCTCCAACGAGAAGCTGTCACGGGTGAACTGATAGAAATCCGTCACGGACGTATCGATGCTGAACTTAGGCGCGGGACGCTCGTCCTTCTCCAGCAGCTTTTCGATAATGGGCACATGGCGGTCATAGATATGGGCGTCGGCGATAACGTGGACCAGCTCACCGGCCTCCAGCCCCGACACCTGCGCCATCATGTGCACCAGCACAGCGTACTGCACCACGTTCCAGTTGTTGGCCGCCAGCATATCCTGGCTGCGCTGGTTCAGGATAGCGTTCAGCGTATGGCCGGAGACGTTGAAGGTCATGGAGTAGGCGCAGGGGTACAGTGCCATCTCGTGCAGATCCTGAAAATTGTAGATATTCGTCAGGATGCGGCGGCTGGCCGGGTTGTGCTTCAGGTCGTACAGCACCCGGTCCACCTGGTCCATCTCCCCCTCGGGATACTGGTGCTTCACCGCCAGCTGATAGCCGTAGGCCTTGCCAATGGAGCCGTTCTCATCGGCCCAGCTGTCCCAGATATGCCCGCGGAGGTCGTGGATGTTGTTGGACTTCTGCTGCCATATCCACAGCAGCTCGTCGATACAGGTCTTGAAGTACGTTCGACGGATGGTGAGGATGGGGAACTCCTGGCGCAGGTTGTAACGATTTACAATGCCGAATTTTTTGACGGTGTGGGCCGGCGTACCGTCCTCCCAGTGGGGGCGCACGTTTTGGTCGGTATCCCATACGCCGTGAGTGAGGATCTCCCGGCAATTGTCCTTGAATATACGGTCTGCGTAGCTCATGGCGGCGTCCTCCTGTGTGATTTTTTCTATTGTAGCACAGGATAAACCGAAACACCAGCGCTTTACGATAAGAAAAGTGAAATTACATTTTGATATACCTGCCATAAGAAATTGCGGGTTGCAAGTTTCCGTTTCCTTGTTATAATATTCTGCGGATAAAATATAAGGAGGTATCTCCATGACTTATGATGTGATCATTATCGGCGCCGGCCCCGGCGGTATTTTTTCCGCCTATGAATTGATGCAGCGCAGGCCGGAGTGGAAGGTGGCCGTACTGGAGGCTGGCAACCCGCTGGAAAAGCGGCACTGTCCCATCGACGGCGACAAGGTGAAGTCCTGCATTCACTGCAAGACCTGCGCCATTATGAACGGCTTCGGCGGCGCCGGCGCATTTTCCGACGGCAAATATAACCTGACCAACGAGTTCGGCGGCACACTGTACGAGTACATCGGCAAGCAGAAGGCCATGGAGCTGATGCACTATGTGGACGACATCAACGTGGCCTGCGGCGGCGCGGGGACGAAGCTCTACTCCACCGCCGACAGCGGCTTCAAGCGCTTGTGCCTGCAAAACAATCTGCACCTGCTGGACGCCTCCGTGCGGCACCTGGGCACGGACATCAACTACAAGGTCCTCGAGAACCTGTACGCCAAGCTGAAGGACCATGTGGACTTCCACTTCCTCACCCCGGTAAAGGCGCTGTCCATCACCGAAGATGGCGCCTACGAGGCCGAAACGGACAAGGGCGTGTTCACGGGACGCAAGTGCATCATCTCTGTGGGCCGCAGCGGCAGCAAATGGATGGAGTCCGTCTGCCAGTCGCTGGATATCCCCACCAAGTCCAACCGTGTGGATATCGGCGTGCGGGTGGAACTGCCCGCCGAGGTGTTCGCCCCCATCACCGATGAGCTCTATGAAAGCAAGATCGTCTATAAGACCGAGAAGTATCAGGACAAGGTACGCACGTTCTGCATGAACCCCAGAGGCGCGGTGGTCAACGAGAACACCAACGGCATCGTCACCGTCAACGGCCACAGCTATGAGGACCCCGCCATGCACACGGAGAACACCAACTTCGCCCTGCTGGTATCCAAACACTTCACCGAGCCGTTCCGGGACAGCAACGGCTACGGCGAGAGCATCGCGCGCCTGAGCAATATGCTGGGCGGCGGCGTGATGGTCCAGCGGTTCGGCGACCTGATCCGCGGCCAGCGCAGCACCCCCAAGCGCATCGAAAAGGGTTTCATGACCCCCACGCTGGCCGCCACACCCGGCGATTTGAGCCTGGTGATGCCCAAGCGTATCCTGGACGGCATCATCGAAATGCTCTACGCCCTGGACAAGATCGCCCCCGGCACCGCCAGCGACGACACGCTGCTCTACGGCGTGGAGGTGAAGTTCTACAACATGGAGGTGGCCCTGGATAAAAATCTGGAGACGCCGCACAAGGGCCTGTTCGTCATCGGCGACGGCAGCGGCGTCACCCACTCCCTGTCCCACGCCAGCGCCAGCGGCGTGTATGTGGCCCGCTATCTGGCCGAGCACGAATGAGATACAAAACCGGGACGGCGCTGCCGCCCCGGTTTTTCGTTTGTCTTTGCCGTGCGGCTGTGGTACAATGTACAAAACCGCAAAGGAGGGGCACCCATGGCCGATCTCAATACCGATATCCGCTATATCAAAGGCGTGGGCGAGGCCCGGGCCAAGGCTTTTGAAAAGCTGGGCGTTTTCACCCTGGGCGACCTGATCGCCTACTATCCCCGCCGATGGGAAGACCGTTCGCAGCTCTACCCTATCCGGGACCTACCGGAGGGGGAGTACGCCTGCTGCAAGGCCATGATCGCCCAGCCTCCCACCGCCGCCCGTATCCGCGGCGGACAGACGCTGGTGCAGGTACGGGCTGTGGACGAGGGCGGCGTGCTGGATGTATCCTTCTTCCACCAGGAATACCGCAAAAATGTCCTGCATCCGGGAGAGACATACATCTTCTACGGCAAGGTCGAGGGCGGCGGTGTGCGCCGCCGCATGGTCAATCCCCTGCTGGAGACGGAGGGGAAGCAGCTGCTCACCGGCCGCATCATGCCCATTTATCCCCTGACGGCGGGGCTGACACAGACTATGGTGGCCAAGGCCGTACGCCAGGGGCTGGACCAGTGCCGCGACCTGCCGGAAGATGTGCTGCCGGACGGGATCCGGCAGGCGCACCATCTGTGCTATGCCGGGTTTGCCTACGAGAACATCCACTTTCCTGCCTCGGAGGAGGCGCTGAACACCGCGCGTCGGCGTCTGGTATTTGAGGAGCTGTTTCTGCTGAGCTGCGGTCTGTCTCTGCTGCGGCAGCGGCGGGAGACGGTGGCCGGCCTGCCCTGTCAAGCGGCGGACATGGCGCCCTTCTATGCCGCCCTGCCCTTTGCCCTCACCGCCGCCCAGCGGCGGGCAATCGCGGACGCCGTAGGCGATATGACCTCCGGCCGGCCCATGAACCGCCTGTGCCAGGGCGATGTGGGCAGCGGCAAGACCATGGTGGCCGCCGCCTGCGTGTGGTTCGCCGCCCAAAGCGGCTGGCAGTCGGCCCTGATGGCCCCCACGGAAATACTGGCACGCCAGCATTACGAAAATCTGGCCCCGCTGTTCGCCCGCTTCGGCCTGCCGTGCGCTCTGCTCACCGGCTCCACCCCCGTCAGGGAACGCCGCGCCATTCTGGCCGGCCTGCAAAGCGGGGATATCACACTGTGCATCGGTACACACGCCCTGCTGACGGCGGACGTGCAGTATGCGCGCCTGGGTCTGGTGATCACCGATGAACAGCATCGCTTCGGCGTAGAACAGCGCTCCGCCCTGTCCCATAAGGGCGCCGCCCCACACACGTTGGTGCTGTCCGCCACCCCGATCCCCCGGACGCTGGCTCTTATCATCTACGGTGATCTGGATGTGTCCGTGATCGACGAGCTGCCGCCGGGACGGCAGACAGTGGAGACCTTCGCTCTGGGCGAAAAATACCGTGCGCGGCTCAACGGCTTTATCCGCAAGCAGGTGCAGGAGGGCCATCAGGTGTTCATCGTCTGCCCGCTGGTGGGCGAGGATGACGCTCTGCCCGACGAGCGCAAGGCCGTGACGGCCTACGCCAAGACCCTGCAGGAGGATACCTTCCCCGAGCTGCGGATAGCCGTGCTCCACGGCCGTATGAAGCCAAAGGAGAAGGAAAAGATCATGGCCGCCTTCGCCGCCGGGGAGAGCGACATTCTGGTCTCCACCACCGTGGTGGAGGTGGGCGTGGATGTGCCCAACGCCACGCTGATGGTGGTGGAGAACGCCGACCGCTTCGGCCTGAGCCAGCTGCACCAGCTGCGCGGCCGGGTGGGCCGCGGTCGCGCCAAGAGCTACTGTGTTCTGCTCAGCGACGTGCAGAATGACGACACGAAACGGCGGCTGAAAGCCCTGACCCAGACGAACGACGGCTTCCGCATTGCCGAGGAGGACCTGAAGCTCCGGGGCCCCGGCGACTTCTTCGGCAGCCGCCAGCACGGCCTGCCCACCCTGCAGATTGCCGACCTGATGAACGACACCCGCACCCTTCACGCCGCTCAGGCCGAGGCCGCTGCTCTGCTGGCCGCAGACCCCCTGCTGGAAGCGACGGAGCACAGCCTGCTCGCCGCGCAGGTCGAACAGATGTTCACAAAGGCCGGAGCCATGAATTGAAACAATAAAAAGAACCGGTTTCCATGTATTTTCAATGAGAAAGGCTCCTGCGAAAGCAGGAGCCTTTCTCATGATTACGATTCTGTCATCGGTTCAGGCTTTGCGCCGCCTTGGCGATCACAGCCAGCAGATCGACCAGATGTTCCACGTCCATCTGGCCGCTGTTGTTGGCAAAGGCATAGAAGCAGCCCTGCACGCAGAACGAAAGCAGGATGCCCCGGTCGGGGTCCGCTGCAAAGGTGGGGTCTTTGGCCGCCAAACGGTCTCGCAGACCCTTTTCAATGCAGTTGGCAAAGATCCCCTGCCTTGCCCCGGAGAAAAGGATGTTCACCGCCTCCTGGTTCTGAACAAAGGCATGGAACAGTTCACGGGTCAGCTGCTCTGTGTGTGCAGCGGTAAGCCCCACATTGGGCACACTGTCCAGAATGACATGGATGAGCTTGTTCTCCAACCGGCTGGACAGCTCATAGATATCCTCATAGTGGGCATAAAAGGTGGATTTGTTCA
>OIAT01000117.1_pt1 | contig 22251 bp, 20 predicted proteins | sample 1580801 | NCBI WGS metagenome assembly OIAT01 (sample SAMEA3882536, study PRJEB24775) | human gut metagenome | biome: human-associated habitat; feature: intestine environment; material: feces | place: Netherlands | collected 2009/2010
CCCCGCGGCGCGGGCCCGCCTCACGGCGAGGGACCCTATGTTGCGGAACTGGTCGACGACGACGAGCGTGCCGGCGGGCGCGGAGGCGAACAGCGCGTCGAGCTCGGCCTCCCTGTTGCGGACGGGGGCGCTGGCCAGCACCTCCCCGTCGCGGTCGATCAGGCAGGCCCAGTGCGACGACTTGCCGACGTCCAGGCCGAGCACGGCCGCGGGTCTGGTGGATGGCGCTTTCACGGTGGTATCCTTCCGGTAGTCGTTCGACCGGATGGCCTCCCCCTCGGCACTCACATTACCAGCCGCGGCACCTGCCCGGCACTTTCCTATCAGCCGTCGGGGGCGGCGCGCCCCGCGCCGGCAGCACCCAACGGGCCCTCTCGGGGGCAGGGACGTTCGGCCGTGCGCGGGCGCCCGGTCGGCGGCCCGTTCTGGGCGCGCCTCAATCGTAGCCCGAGATGGTCCCAGGCTGACAATTTCGACTGTAATGGACGTTCTTGAATGACTAGGTTGGAAAAATTCTCAAAAAAGTTCTTGCCCTGGGCTGATTCGTCCGTATAATAAACTTCGTTGCTTGAGAGCACGCACCTATTCCTCGGTAGCTCAATGGTAGAGCACGCGGCTGTTAACCGCGCTGTTGTAGGTTCGAGTCCTACCCGGGGAGCCAGGTTGTAAAACCCGTCGCTTATGCGGCGGGTTTTTTCATGCCGCGATCGCCGTTCGCGAACGTTACCGTATCAACATTTCGTGTCGAGGATGTAATCCCGTGACCCACCACCTCAACATGGCGCGCTCGTTGTAGAATATTACGATGATTGCTCCCACGACATGGTGCCGCGAGCACCAGATAAGGAGATTCTTGTGTCTGAGACCATTAACGGCAGCCTGAGCGTCTCGAACGACGTTATTGCCGATATTGCCGGTTATGCCGCGATGACGTGCTATGGCGTCGTCGGTATGGCCGAACAGCTCCAGGGCGCCGAGAGCGTGCGCCTGCTTGCCGGTCAGCGCCTCCGCAAGGGCGTGCTTGTCTCCGCCGACGAGAACGGCCTTACGGTCGATCTTCACGTCGTGCTCGAGAACGGCGTCAACATGAAGTCCGTCTGCCACAATCTTTCGAGCTCCGTTGCCTTTACCCTGCAGGAGATCGCCCAGATCGATCCCGCCAGCCTTAAGATCGGCATCCATATCGACGCGCTCAAGAGCCGTCTGAACTAGCATCCGAAAACGGAGATTAAAATACCCATGATTGCAAAGACCATTCGCACCTGTTTTCCGATCGCTGCGGCTGCCGTTTCCGACAAGGCCGAGGAGATCAACAAGCTCAACGTCTTCCCCGTACCCGATGGCGACACCGGCACCAACATGTCGCTCACACTCGCCTCGGTGACCAAGGAGCTTTCCACCCTTCCCGCCGATGCCGACATGGAGGCCATCGCCGGCGCCATCACTCACGGCTCCCTGATGGGTGCCCGCGGCAACTCCGGCGTCATCACCTCGCAGATCCTGCGCGGTGTGGCCGAGGGTCTCGTCTCTGCCGATGAGCCCATCACGTCTGCCAACATCGCCTTCGCCTTCCGTCGCGCCGTCAAGGTCGCCTTTCAGGCCGTCCGCAAGCCCATCGAGGGCACGATTCTCACGGTGCTGCGTGATGTCTCGACCAAGGCCGACGAGTGCGAAAAGAAGAAGTTCTCGGCCGAGGACGCGCTCGATGCTATCGTCGTCGAGGCCTACCAGTCCGTCGCCCGCACGCCCGATTTGCTGCCCGTTCTGAAGGAGAACGGAGTAGTCGACTCCGGCGCCTTTGGCTTTGCCATCTTCTTGGAGAACTTTGTTGCCGCCGCTCTTGGCCGCAGCACCGTAGTCGAGGATTTCTCCGCCACGTTTGATTCTGCCGGCTCTGCCCGCGATGCGGCCCTCGGTCGCGTTGAGATCGAGGCCAACGACGACTGGGAGGGCTCGGAGTTCCGCTACTGCAACGAGTTCCTCTTTAAGGCCGACGCCCCGTTTGACGAGGACGAGTGCCTTAAGTTCCTGGGCTCCATGGGCGACTGTGAGCTGCTCGTGGGCGCCTACCCCGACTACAAGATCCACGTGCACTCCAACACCCCCAACCTGGTGCTCGAGCACATGCTGCAGCTCGGTCAGATCTATGAGGTCTTTATCCACAACATGGAGATGGAGGCCCACGACCGTACCGCTAAGATTCACGAGGACCAGGAAAAGGCCGCCGAGCCCGCCAAGGCGCTGGGCTTTGTCGCCGTTGCCGCCGGTTCTGGCGAGGCCGACATCCTCAAGTCCCTTGGCGTTGACGTGATCGTCTCGGGTGGCCAGACCATGAACCCCTCGACTGCCGACCTGCTGGGTGCCGTCGACCAGGTCAACGCGACCTCGGTCATCATCCTTCCCAATAACGGCAACATTCGCATGGCCGCCGAGGCCGCAGCTTCTGCCTGCACCGACAAGAAGGTCGCCGTCGTTCCCACCAAGACCGTCCCGCAGGCGTTCTCCGCGCTGTTTGCGGTCCTGCCCGATTCCGAGCTTGAGGACGCTGTTGCCGCCATGGTCGACGCCATCAGCGAGGTTCGCGATGGCGAAGTCACCCGTGCCGTGCGCGATTCCAGCGCCTCCGACGGCTCTCCGATTCACTCCGGTGATGTCATGGGTATCATTGCCGGCTCCATCGACGTGGTCGGCTCCGACGTGAAGCAGGTCACGCTCGACTGCATCAACCGCATGCAGGAGGAAGAGGAGGGCGACGCGCTGACGATTCTTGCCGGCGAGGAGCTGTCCGATGAGGCCTTTCAGGAGATCGTCGACGCTATCGAGGAGGCTCAGCCCGACCTGGAGATCGATGCCCATCGTGGCGAGCAGCCGCTCTATCCCGTGATCTTCTCGATCGAGTAGGCATCTGCCCATGTCCGAGCTGTGCTCCGTGCCGCGCGTCTCGGAGCGCTTTGCCCAGAGCAATGCGCTCGACGAGGATATCGCGCGACTCAAATATGTTTCGGGTAAACGTGAGGAGGCCCTTCGCCGTCTGGGAATTCGGACGGTGGGGGACCTCCTTCTCCATATCCCTCATCGATACCTGGACTTTACGCGCTCCTGGTCCATCGAGATGGCACCCATCGGTACCGTGTGCACGATTGTCGCCACGGTCGATCGTATCGTCCAAAAGCAGCCTCGCCCGCGTATGCAGGTGACCGAGGTCTCGCTGGTGGACGAGACGGGGGTGCTGCAAGTCGCCTTTTTCCGTCAGCCCTGGATTGCCCAGCAGTTCAAGCAGGGAGACCGCTTGGCCGTGATGGGTAAGGTCGAGTTTGCCTACGGCTTTAAGCAGATGGCCTCTCCGCATTTCGAAAAGCTCGAGGGCGGGCGCGCCGCGGGCACTATCCTTCCGGTCCACTATGTGAGCGATGGCGTGAGCCAGGCGTGGATGCGCCGCATCGTAAGCGGCGCGCTCGAGGTCGTCGGCAATCCCTTCGATCCGATTCCCGCACGCTTGCGCGGCAAGCGCCGCCTGATGAGCAATGCTCGTGCGCTGCGCTCAATTCACTTTCCATCGAGCATGGCCGAGCGCGATATCGCGCGTCGTCGCCTTGCCTACGAGGAGTGCCTCTGCCTTCAGCTGGCGCTGCGCCTGCGCAACGACGGCGGCCTGGTCGAAGTCGCTCCCTACGCCCATGCCGCGGGCGAGCACCTGGCAGCGCTCAAGGAAGCCCTGCCGTTTTCGCTGAGTGACGAGCAGGAGGCCGCATTCCAAGACATCCTGCACGACATGTGCGATGGCGGGCGCGTGATGAACCGCCTGCTGCTGGGCGACGTCGGTACCGGCAAGACGGCCGTCGCCGCCTGCGCGCTGGCTGTCTCGGCCGATTCGGGTACTCAGTCCTGCGTTATGGCGCCTACGGGCGTGCTGGCGCGCCAATATGCCGATAAGACCGGCCCCTTGCTCTCGCAGGCTGGCATGTCCTGGGCGCTCCTGACGGGTGCCACGCCGGCGGCCGAGCGCGATCAGATCCATGCGCAGCTGGAATCGGGCGAGCTCGACGTGCTCTTTGGAACCCACGCGGTCCTTTCGGACAACGTGACTTTTAAGCATCTGTCGCTTGTCGTCATCGACGAGCAGCACCGCTTTGGTGTGGGCCAGCGCAATGCCCTGCGTGCCAAGGGGCCGGGTGCCGACCTGCTCGTTATGACGGCCACGCCGATCCCGCGCACGTTGGCGCTTTCGGTCTACGGCGACCTGGACACGAGCATCATCCGCCATCGGCCTGTTCCGGGGGCGGGCGTTACGACGCGCGTGCTCACCGAGTCGAGCCGCGACCTGGCCTACGGCGCCATCCGCGAGGCACATGAAAAGGGCCAACAGGCTTACGTGATCTGTCCCCTCGTGGAGCCGAGCGACTCGGCCGATGAGCTGGAAGACGTGCCCGGTATCGCCCGCGACGACGAGGGCCGCGTGACCGTGCCTGTGCCGCTGCACGATACGGCAACCGAGCTCGACCGTCTGCGCCTGGCGCTGCCGGGACTTACCATCGAGCGCCTTCACGGCCGCATGCCGGCGGGGGAGAAGGACCGCGTGATTGATGCCTTCAAGCGCGGTGAGATCGACGTGCTCGTCTCGACTACGGTGGTCGAGGTGGGCGTCGACGTGCCTAACGCCACCGTTATGGTCATCGAGAACGGTGATCGCTTTGGCTTGGCGGCCTTGCACCAGCTGCGCGGTCGCGTGGGCCGCGGCAGCGTGTCGGGCACCTGCCTGGTCATGACGCATTCCAAGGGCAACGGCGGCGCATCGGCGGCGCAAGACCGTCTCCAGTCGCTCGAAAAGACCTCGGACGGCTTTACGCTCGCCCAAATGGACCTGCGTTTGCGCCACGAGGGCGAAATCCTGGGGTACCGCCAGCACGGCGGCGTTACCTTGCGCTTTGTGGACCTGGACGCCGATGAGGACCTTATCGAATGGGCCCATTTGGACGCGCTCGAGCTCTTGCGGTATGCTTGCAACCTTGACTCTGTGGCGACGCGTCCCTTGCGCGACGCGGTCGTCATGCGTTATCGACATATCTTTAAGGAGGTCAGCGGAGGATGAGAATCATCGGCGGCGAATGGCGTGGTCGTAAGATCGAGGAGCCCCGTGGTCGCGATGTCACCCGCCCCACGACTGATCGCGTGCGCGAGGCGTGCGCATCTATGGTCATGTCGGCATTCGATTTCGATTTGGACGAGGTTCGTGTGCTGGACGCCTTTGGCGGCTCCGGTGCCTTAGGGTTAGAGATGCTCTCTCGTGGGGCCCGCTCGCTCACGACGTTTGAGATCGATCGCAACGCCGCGCGGCTCATTACCAAGAATATCGAGTCGCTCTGCCGTGACCGTGCGCGTTGGCGTGTGGTCACGGGCGACATGCTGGCAAGTGCCTCGCGCGGTCGTGTACCGGGCGGCCCCTTTGATTTGGTCCTGCTCGACCCGCCCTATGCTTTTGGTGCCGAGCCGGTCGAGGAAATGCTGCAGAACCTGGCTCAGCAGGGTCTGCTTGCGCCTGGCGCTTATGCCCTGTTTGAGCATGCCTCCGCCGATGCGGGCGCGCATCCGGCAGGCTTTGAGACTGTACGTGAGAAGCGCTACGGCATTACCTCGGTCGACCTGCTTCGTTGGGTCGGCGATGACGACGGTGAGGACGATAGTGCCGTCACCGATGCCGACAACAACGATGCCACGACGCTTCAGGAGGACGTCCATGAATGACACCATCAACCGCGTGATCGTCCCGGGCACCTTTGATCCCATCACGTTTGGCCATATCGATGTGATCCGCCGCGCCCGCCGCATCTTTCCCAGTGTGATCGTCGCTGTTGCAGAGTCGCAGGGTAAAAACGGTGTGGGCACCACGTTTATGCTCGATGAGCGCGTGGCGCTGGCCCGCGAGGCGCTCGGTAATATCGACGGCGTCGAAGTCCTGCCCTTTACCGGCCTCTTGGTCGACTTCGCTCGTGAGCAGGGGGCGGGGGCCGTGGTCAAGGGCCTGCGCGCCATGACCGACTTTGAGTATGAGCTGCAGCAGGCCGACCTCAATTATCGCTTGGATAGCGAGCTGGAGTCCATCTTTGTCATGAGTGCTCCGCAGTACGGTTACATCTCGAGCTCGGTCGTTCGCCAGATCGCCTCGCTCGGCAGCGATGTATCGACGTTTGTGCCGCCCAACGTGGTCGAAGCGCTCAGACATCGCTTTTCGTGACGTTTTTTATTGCCTGGTGGCATGTGGTAAACTAGCACGATGATATGTTACCTATGAAAGGAGACCGGATGCCGGGCGAGAATTTTCCTGGCGATAGGATCGTCAGCTTGGTCGATGAGCTCGAAGGGCTGATCGAGGAAGCCAAGCCGCCTTTCGGCAAGAACGCTCAGTTCAAGGTCATCGACGCCGACGTGTTCTTCAATATCCTCGACGAGATCCGCATGAGCTATCCCGAGGAGTGGCAGAAGTCCCGCCGTATCCTTAAGGAGCGCGAGGAGCTTATGGCTTCCGCCGCCGCTCAGGCCGATTCCATCATCGCTGACGCTCAGCAGCAGGCCCTCACCATTGCCGGTGAGCAGGAGATCGTCCGCCTTGCGCAGCAGCAGGCCGACGACATCCGCGATCGTGCCCAGCAGTACGAGCGCGAGACGCGTTATGCTGCCGAGGACTACGCAGAGCAGGTCTTTACGCACCTGGAGGAGAACCTCAAGAGTCTGACCGGCACCGTTACCCGTTGCCGTCAGCAGCTCAACGAGGGTGCTGCCCAACAGAATGGTCAGTGGTAATGGCTGAGTTCCCGAGCGTTACCGTCGATCTTTCCGAGCAGCTCGAGTTTCCTGGAGATTCGTATCCGCTGACCGGTAAGGTCGATGTCGCCACCTACACGGTGGGCGAGAAGGAGTACCAGCTACAGGACGGCATCGACTACGACGTTGTCTTTACCAATGCCGGTACCGGTGTCTTGCTCACGGGCATGGTCCGCGCGCACGCCACCGGCGAGTGCGACCGTTGCCTGGAGCCCGCCTCGTTTGATATCGCCGGCGAGATCGAGGAGTTCTACCTCTTTGAGGAGCCCGAGGATCCCGAGGCTTACGAGGACGGCTACGAGCTCCTGGGTGAGGACCGCATCGTCGATCTGGGTGAGCCCATCAACGATGCCGTCGTTATGGACACGCCGTTCGTGGTGCTCTGCAAGCCCGATTGCCGCGGTCTGTGCCCCACTTGCGGTTGCAATCTCAACGTGGAACAATGCGATTGTGCTGCCCAAGCCGAGGCCGAATGGGCCGAAGCCACGGAAAATCCATTTGCAGCATTGAAGAATCTCAAGCTTGATGAGTAAAACTGTGGTAGTATCGCTACTTGCGCGTAATCGCCACACTGGATAGTTCATAAGGAAGGTCACTATGCCCGTACCTAAACAAAAGCAGGGTCGTATCCGCACTCACACCCGTCGTTCCGCCAACATGAAGATCTCGGCTGCGGCTCAGTCCACGTGCCCCCGTTGCGGCGCTGTCAAGCTTCCGCACCACGTGTGCCCCAGCTGCGGTTTCTACAAGGACCGCGAGGTTATCGTTACCGAGTAACGGTATACTCTGGATGCGATGCCGTTCCAAATGGAACCACAATGGCCGGCTCAATGAGTCGGCCATTTTTGTATAAGGAGCATGTATATGAGTAACGTTCGCGTTTGTGTAGACGTTGTGGGTGGAGACGAGAAACCTCAGGTTGTTCTCGATGGTATCGAGGCTGCACTTGCCGCCGATCCCGATATCGAGGTCTTGGCAGCTGGCCCCGCCGAAATCGTCAATCCCTTTGCTGCTTCCCACGCACGTGTTGAGGCCCTTGAGGCACCCGACGTTATCGCCATGGATGACGATCCCATTCGCGCCGTGATGACCAAACGCAAGTCTTCGATCGTGCTGTCGTGCCGCGCCATCAAGAAGGGAAATGCGGACGCGTTTTTCTCCGCCGGCTCCACCGGCGCCATGACCGCCGCTGCGACCGCCTACGTCACGCCGTTTAGATATATGGCCGAAGGTAAGAAGCAGCCGGTGCGTCCCTGTCTGACCAATGCGCTGCCCAATCGCGCCGGCGGTCTGACGGTGCTGTGCGATATGGGCGCCAACCCCGATGTCGAGGTCGATGACATGGTGCGTTTTGCCCAGATGGGTAGCGCCTATGCCCGCGTCGTCCTGGGCATCGAGCATCCCCGCGTGGGCCTGCTTGGTAACGGCACCGAGGACGAGAAGGGCTCCAACTTTACCAAGGCCTGCTTCCCGGCCATGAAAGCCGCCGTTCCCGGCTTTGTTGGTAACTGTGAGGGAACGGACATCACCTCAGGTAACTTCGATGTCGTCGTTGCCGATGGCATGTCGGGCAATATTGCGCTCAAGGCCACCGAGGGCGCTGCCAAGTTTTTGCTGCAGGAACTCAAGGGTGCCTTTATGTCTTCGCTCGGCACCAAGATCGCCGCGCTGCTCATTAAAAAGCAGATGCGCGAGATAAAGGCCAAGCTTTCGGGCGACGCCAAGGGCGGCGCGATTCTTTTGGGCCTGCGTGGCGTGGTCCTGATCGGCCATGGCGCCACCTCGGTCGAGGCTGTTAAAAACGGTACGCTCGCGGCGGCCGAAGCCGTGCGCGCGGGGCTGGTCGAGAACGTCGCCAACTCCATGGACGGTATCGTTTTATAACAGCGGCGTTATGCGCCTCGGGGCGTGCGTCGTGGGGTAGAATCAGAACCGTGTCTTGGTACCGCCCGGGCGGTACCATTCTTTTGGTATTCATGCACTATGAGAGGAAGCGCTATGGACCGCTCCGAAATCTTCGACAAGATCGCCGAGGTCGCTGCTGACGTTCTGGGCGTCGATGTTGCCGAAATTAGCGATGAGACCACCTTTGACGACCTCGATGCCAACTCGCTCGAGCGCCTGCAGCTGGTTACGGCTATCGAGGACGAGTTCAACCTCGAGATCGATGACGAGACCCTGCTCTCGCTCAACTCTGTCGCCGACGCCGTCGACGCTATCGAAGCTGCCAAGGAGGCCTAAGTCTTGGCTTTATCCGAACGACTTACGCGCGCCCAGGAAATCTTGGGCCACGAGTTCAACAATAAGGTGCTGCTGCGCGCGGCGCTTACGCATCCCTCGGCAGTCGAGGGCCAGCCGGTTTCTGCCAGCTATGAGCGCCTTGAGTTCTTGGGCGATTCCATTTTGGGCGCTGTGGTCGCACGCTCCCTGTTTGAGTCCTATCCGGAGTTTGACGAGGGCAAGCTCACGCGCCTGAAGGTGTCGCTTGTCTCGGGCGCTACGCTGTCCGAGGTTTCTCACGAGCTGGGCATTGACGACATCATCATCTTTGGTGCCTCCGAGACCGGTACCGGTGCGCGCGGCCTGCATTCGGCGCTCGAGAACGTCTATGAGTCGCTCGTGGGCGCGCTGTACCTGGATGCCGGCTGGGATGCGGCGGCGGAGTTCATTCACCGTACGCTTAAGCCGCATTTGGCTTCCGAGCGTGCCGAGCACCCCGCGAACCCCAAGTCGTTTTTGCAGGAGTGTGTGCAAGCCGACGGTCACGAGCCCCCGGCGTACAAGCTCGTTGGCTCCGAGGGCCCGGCGCATGCGCCCACCTTTACCGCCGTGGTTTTGATCGATGGTATTCGTCAGGGTCGCGGCTCCGGCTCCTCAAAGAAAGAAGCCGAGGGAGCCGCCGCGCTCGAAGCACTCGACCGCATGGGTTACACCACCAACGGCGTGATTCTGAACAAGAAGCACGTGTAAGCGAGGAACCGTGTATCTCAAGTCCCTCACGCTCAAAGGGTTCAAGTCGTTTGCCGACCGCGCCCATATGACGTTTGAGCCGGGCCTGACCGTCATCGTCGGTCCCAACGGCTCGGGAAAATCGAACATCTCCGACTCCATTCTGTGGGTCCTGGGCGAGCAGAGCGCCAAGCAGCTGCGCGGCCAGGCCATGGAGGATGTCATCTTCTCGGGCTCGTCAGCGCGCAAGCCGGTGGGTGTCGCCGAGGTCACGTTGGTGCTCGATAACTCGGACCATATGCTGCCCGTCGATTTTGACGAGGTCGCCATCACCCGTCGCATGTATCGCTCGGGCGAAAGCGAGTACCTCATCAACTCGAGTCCGTGCCGCCTGATGGACATTCAGGACATCCTGCACGATTCGGGCCTGGGCAAGGATACGCATTCCATTATTAGCCAGGGCAAGCTCGACGCCATTTTGCAGAGCCGCCCCGAGGAACGCCGTGCCCTCATCGAGGAGGCCGCCGGCATCTCCAAGCACAAGCGCCGCAAGGAGCGTGCGCTCAAAAAGATTAAGTCGATGGACGAGCACCTGACGCGTGCCCGCGACATCAATAAGGAAATCGCCCGTCAGCTGCGACCGTTGGAGCGTCAGGTCGATCGCGCGCGCAAGTACAAAGAGCTGTCCTCGCGCGCGAACGAGCTTACGCAGATGCTGGCCGTCGACGAGCTGCGTTCGCTGCAGTCGCAGTGGAACGACCTGGAGAGCCGCTCCAAGGAAGGTGCCGCCGAGCTTGAGCTTGCGCAGTACCGCTTGGGCGAAAAGGAGCGCGAGCTCGAGAAGCTCCAGGTCATGCTCGAGGAAAAGGGCCTGTTTGTGGGCGACCTGGGCGAGCAGCGCCGTCATATGCAAGATGTGGTCGGCCGCATTAACTCCGACATGCGCCTGCTCGAGGAAAAGGGCCACAACATGGTGTCGCGCCTGTCCGACATGCGCGGCCAGATCTCGAGCTCCGAGCATCAGCGTCGTCGCGTGGTCGAGGAGCTCGAGGACGCGCGCGCCCAGCTTGAGGAAGTGACCGGCGCGCACACGCAGGCCCAGGAGGACGTTGACGCCGCCGGTCCTGCCGCCGCTGAGCTCCACGAGCGGCGAGTGGCGCTCGATAATCAGATTTCGCAGCTTACGCGTGAGCAACGCGATGTGCAGTGCGTGGCCGATAACGCCGCGCTCGAGCTCGCTAAGGTGAAGGATTCCTTGAGCAATGCCGAGGTCGAGGACAACATGTATGCCTCGCGCCTGGAGCAGATCGATGAACAGCTCGAGGAGGTCACGGCCTCGCTCGAGAGCCGTCGAGACCGCGCCGAGGAGCTTGAGGGCGCTCTTGAGGAAGCGCGCCAGGCTCAGGTCGATGCGCGTGAGGCCACCGAGGCGGCACGCGCGGCCCTGAAGGACCTGCGTGCCCGCGAGAGTGAAGCGCGTAACAAGCTCTCCGAGGTGCGCTCGGAGCTTGCCAGCCAAAAGAAACTCGATGCCCGCATGGCCGACAGCTCGCCGCTGGTGAGCCGTCTGGTGGGTGCGCTCGGCGACGATGTCTTGGGTCGTCTGGGTGACGTGCTCGAGGCCCCGCGCGAGCTTGAGGGCCTGGTTGAGCAATTGCTCGCCGGCGATATCGATGCGCTGCTGTTTGACGATACGTCCTCGCTTGAGCGTGCCGGTCGTGCCGCTCTGGACCAGAAGAAGGCCTCGGGTGAGGCGCTGCTGGTGGCGCGCGGCGTGAGCGGCTCTGCTGCCGCCGAGGGCGCTGCCGGTTCGCGTCTGGTCGATCGCCTTTCCGTGCGTGCCGGTTATGGCCCGATTGTCGAGGCGCTGCTCGGCGGCTATTACGTGGTCGATGACTTGGCTGCCGCGCTGGCCGCGCCTGTCGTTGACGGTGTGACCTACGTGACTCCCGATGGCGCTCGCGTAAGCTGTGGCGGCCTTGTGCGCGTGGGCCTCGATGCCGGCGAGGCGTCGGGTGCTCTGGAGCGCAAGCGTCGCATTCGCGAGCTGGAGGGCTTGGAGCCCGATTTGGCCGCTGTGTTTGAACATGTGTCAGGCCAGGTCGTTGAGGCCAATGCGGCCGTTGAGGAAGCGCGTGCCGCCGAGGGCGATGCCGCCGGTGAGATTGCCCGCCTTGAGGGCGAGCGCCGCTCGCTGCTTTCCGAGATCGGCCGTCTGGAGCAAAGCGCCAACAATGCCGAGGTCGAGCGCGTGCGCATCTCCAAGCGCCGCGAGCAGGCCTCCGAGGCCGTTCGCGCTGCGCGCCCGCGTGTTGACGAGCTTACCCGTTCGCGTGACGAGGCCCGTGCGCAGGCAAGCGATCTGGGTTTGCAGATTGCCGAGGCCAACGACGAACTCGACCGCGTTCGCCGTGACGATTCCGAGGCTGCCGGCAAGCTCGCCGACGCCAAGGTTCGCCTAGCCCAGACGAGCGAACGCCTGCGTTCGCTGAAGGGCCGCGTTCCCGACCTGGAGCATCGTCTTGAGGGCATCGACCGTCGTATCCGCGGAACACGCCAGGCCTCGCGCTCACTCGAGCTGCTGCGTCTGCGCGTCGACCCCATGCACGAGCGCTATTCGGCCCTGCTGGAGCGCGCGTCGGATTGGGCCGCGCGCCTGCGTGATCAGGCTTCACTCGAGGAGGCGGACTCGGCCTCGCTCAAGAAGACCATCGAGGATGCCAAGGCAGAGGTTGCCCGCGCTAAGGAGCGAGTCGATACCGCTTCCGCCACGCAAAACGAGTTCAAGGTCGCACGCGGCAAGCTCGAGGTACAGGTAGAGGCGGCCATCAAGGCCATTACCGCCGACGGCACCACGGTGCTCGAGGAAGCGCTCATGCTTCCCGCGCCCACCGACCGCGACGCTGCCGAGCGTGAGCTCAACCAGCTTGTTCGCCAAATTAACAACCTGGGTCCGGTGAACCAGGTTGCCATGGAAGAGTACGAGCAGCTCAAGCGCCGCGCCGATTACATCGAGGAACAGCTGGCCGATTTGGAGGGCGCGCGCAAGGCGCTCACCAAGATCACGGTGGCTATCGACCGTAAGATGCGCAAGGCGTTCCTGGTAACCTTCGAGAAGGTCGATGCGAACTTCAGAGAGATCTTTGCCATGCTCTTCCCGGGAGGCCAGGCTCATCTGGAGATGACCGACCCCGAGCATCCGGCTGATACGGGTATCGAGGTCGTGGCTCAGCCGCGCGGCAAGCGCATCACCAAGATGATGCTCATGTCGGGCGGCGAGAAGAGTCTGACGGCGCTCGCCCTGCTCTTTGCCGTTTATCGCACGCGCACGGTGCCGTTCTATGTACTGGACGAGGTCGAGGCGGCGCTCGACGACGCCAACCTGTCCAAGCTCATCGGCGCGCTCGATGTGTTGCGTTCCGATACGCAGCTCTTGGTTATCTCGCATCAGCGCCGTACTATGGAGGATGCTGACGTCCTCTACGGCGTCTCGATGCAAGCCGACGGCGTCAGTCGCGTCGTCTCGCAAAAACTCGATCGCGAAACCGGAAAGGTCGTGAATGCATAATGGGATTCTTTGACGCTCTCTCGCGCGGACTTGAGCGCAGTCGCGAGGCCCTCAACGAGGTCTTTTACTTTGGCGGCGAGGTCGACGAGGATTTTTGGGAGGACCTGGAGGACACCCTCGTCATGGGTGACATGGGCGCCGAGGTCGCCATCAAGGTCTCCGATGACCTGCGCGATGCCGCGGCCAAGAAGAACCTCAAGACCGCCCCGCAACTCCGTCGCGCCCTGGCCGAGCAGCTTGAGCAGCACTTTGTGCCTATCGAGCGCGATCCGTTCTCCGATACGCCGAGCTGCGTGCTGTTTGTCGGTATCAACGGTGCCGGCAAGACCACCACGGTCGGTAAGATCGCGAGCGCCATGTCCGCCCGCGGCAAGAACGTCGTGATCGGTTCTGCCGATACGTTCCGCGCTGCCGCCATCGAGCAGCTCGATGTGTGGGGCCAGCGCGCCGGCGTTCCCGTCATCAAGCGCGACCGCGGCTCCGACCCGGCAAGCGTGTGCTATGACGTGCTCGACGAGGCCGACAAGCGCGGCAGCGACCTGGTGCTTATCGATACCGCCGGCCGTCTGCACACGAGCCCGGAGCTCATGCGCGAGCTTGCCAAGGTGGTCAACGTGACGCGTAAGCGCGCCGCCAATATGGCCGCCGGTCCCATGCCCGTCTATGTCGTGCTCGTGATCGATGCCGCCACCGGCCAGAACGGTCTGAACCAGGCGCTCGAGTTTAACGAGGCACTGGGCTTGGACGGTATTATCATGACTAAGCTCGACGGCACGGCTAAGGGCGGTATCGCCATGGCCGTGGCCGAGAAGCTCAAGCTCCCGATCCTGCGCGTGGGCGTGGGCGAGCAGGTCGATGACCTGCAGGAGTTCAATGCCAAAGATTTCTGCCGCGCCCTGGTGGGCGAGTCCAATTAAGGAGTGACTAGTGTTTGATTCCCTGAGCGATCGCCTCAACGACACATTTGACCGCCTGCGTGGCAAGGGCAAGCTGACCGAGGCCGATATCACCTCGGCCATGCGCGACATTCGCATGGCGCTGCTCGAGGCCGACGTCAACTTCAAGGTCGTCAAGGAGTTCGTCGCCAAGACCAAGGAGCGCTGCATGACCGCAGAGGTCATGGAGTCGCTGTCGCCGGCGCAAAACGTCGTCAAGATCGTGCTCGACGAGCTCACCGAGATGCTTGGCTCCACAGAGAGCAAGCTCGTCTTTAGCAACCGCATTCCTAATGTCATCATGCTCGTGGGCCTGCAGGGCTCCGGTAAGACTACGGCGGCCGTAAAGCTGGCCTACCTGCTCAAGAAGCAGGGCCGCTCGCCGCTGCTCGCTGCGTGCGACGTCTACCGTCCCGCTGCTGCCGACCAGCTGGCCACGCTCGGCGGAGAGATTGGCGTACCGGTCTTCCGTGGCGATGGCGAGCACCCGGTCGATATCGCCAAGGGCGCCATTCAGGAGGCCGTCGACCACCTGCGTGACGTGGTCATCGTCGATACCGCCGGTCGTTTGCAGATCGACGAGCAGATGATGCAGGAGGCCGTGGACATCAAGAAGGCCGTCAAGCCCGATCAGGTGCTGATGGTCGTCGATGCCATGACCGGCCAGGATATTGTCAACGTCGTCTCGACCTTCGCCGAGCGCACCGACTTTGACGGCGTGATCATCTCCAAGCTCGACGGCGACGCCCGTGGCGGCGGCGCGCTTTCCGTGCGCCAGGTGACCGGCAAGCCTATCAAGTTCGTGAGCATGGGCGAGAAACCCAATTCGCTGGAGCCGTTCTATCCCGATCGTATGGCCAAGCGCATTCTGGGCATGGGCGACGTTGTCGGCATTATTGAGAAGGCCCAGGAGGCGGCCGACGCCGAGCAGCTCGAGGCTGCCGAGCGCATGCTGCGCGAGGGCTTCACCATGAACGACATGCTCGACCAGATGAAGGCCGTCAAGAAGATGGGTGGCATGAAGGGCATCCTGGGCATGCTCCCCGGTGGGCAGCGTGCGCTCAACCAGATGGGTGGCAACCTGGACGAGGGCATCTTCGATAAGAATGAGGCCATTATCATGTCGATGACCAAGGAGGAGCGCCTGCGTCCCTCCATCATCAATGGCCAGCGCCGTGCCCGCATTGCCAAGGGCGCCGGCGTGACCCCCACCGAGGTCAATAGCCTTATGAAGCAGTGGGGCGAGATGAATAAGATGATGGGCCGCATGCGCACGATGGCCAATCAGGCACAGGCTGGTGGCAAGAAGGGCAAAAAAGGTAAGAAGGGCAAGAAGATGCGCATGCCCAATATTCCCGGCCTGGATGCCATGGGGCTGGGCGGCCTGGGCGGCCTGGGAACGGGTGGTCCTAAGTCCGATATGGACCTGCTGCGTCAGATGGAAGCGCAGATGCGCAATAAAAAGTAGCGACTGGCAGAGTCGTGTATGACGAAGGCCGCCTGGATGGTATTCCAGGCGGCCTTCGTCGTTGTGTGGCTTGTTGCGCGAATGGCACGTCTTGGCGCCAGGGCATTTGCCGCTAGTGGCAGCCGCAGCCCTTGTTTCCCTCGTTCTCGTGATGGCCGTGGCAACCGCAGGATCCGCCGTGCTCATGGATGTGCTCGTGGTCGTGACCGTGGCAGTCGCAGGTGGCCTCGCCGGTCTGTGCGAGCGTGCCGGCAATGAGCGCCTCGACGCATGCGTCGCAGTTACCCTGGGCGCCTGCATAGACCTTAATGCCGGCCTGGGTAAGCGCGTTGATGGCGCCGCCGCCGATGCCGCCGCAGATGAGCGTGTCCACGCCGCCGTTGGCGAGCAGGCCCGCCAGGGCGCCGTGACCGGTGCCGCCGGTGCCTACGACCTGCTCGTTGAGCACCTTGCCGTCCTGGATGTCGTAGATCTTGAACTGTTCGCTGCGGCCAAAGTGCATAAAGATGTTGCCGTTGTCGTACGTGGTTGCCACCCTCATGGTGTCGACCTCCTTTGCTGGCCATGCGGCCGTTGTCGTGGTGATGGGGGAGTATGCGATATTGCCGCCCTCGATGACAATCGCCCGTCCATTGACCAACGCGTTTGCCACCTTGCGATGCGCGCGGCTGCAGATTGCCGCCACCGTGGTGCGGGCAATGCCCATGTGTTGGGCGACTGCCTCTTGGTTAAGGCCTTCCAAGTCGCACAGGCGCAGCACCTCGAGCTCGTCGACTGTCATATCGATGGCATCGCCGCTCGCCAGGCCATCGGGGGTAAAACCGCGATATTCGGGGATGATCCCGACGTAGCGCAGTTTCTCGCGTCTTCCTGCCATGCGCACTCCTTATCTGACATATGTCAACAATAGAATAGCGAACGTGCAGATTTGCGCAATGAATTTCTGGCATATGTCAGAAAATGAGGGCTTATGTTTGGGCTGTGGGGCCGCGTGCGCCTGGGCTACAATGAATCTCGCTTGTAGGCGACTGACAGGAGGGTCAATGAGCAAAGCTGATCAACAGTTTGTAGCCATGTGCCGCGATATCTTGGACCATGGCACCACCACCGAGGGCCAAAAGGTCCGCCCGGTGTGGGAGGACGGCACCCCTGCCTATACCATTAAAAACTTTGGCGTCACGGCGCGCTACGACCTGCGCGAGGAGTTCCCTGCGCTTACGCTGCGTCGCACGGCTCTTAAGTCTGCGATGGACGAGATCCTGTGGATCTATCAAAAGAAGTCTAATAACGTCCATGACCTCAACAGCCATATTTGGGACGAGTGGGCCGACGAGACCGGCTCCATCGGTAAGGCCTACGGTTATCAGATTGGGCAGAAGAGCCATTATGCCGAAGGTGATTTTGACCAGATGGACCGCGTGCTGTACGACCTCAAGCACACGCCGTACAGCCGCCGCATTATGACGAACACCTATGTGTTCAGCGACTTGTCCGAGATGCACCTGTATCCGTGCGCGTACAGCGTGACGTATAACGTGACGCAGCGTCCGCAGGACGATAAGCCCACGCTCAACATGATTCTCAACCAGCGCAGCCAGGACATTTTGGCCGCGAACAACTGGAACGTGTGCCAGTACGCCATTTTGCTGATGATGGTCGCGCAGTCGGTCGATATGATTCCCGGTGAGCTGCTGCACGTGATCGCCGACGCCCATATCTATGATCGTCATGTCGATATCGTCCGCGAGCTTATCGAGCGTCCGCAGTTTGCGGCACCCAAGGTAACGCTCAACCCCGATGTGCATGACTTCTATGCGTTTACGACCGATGACCTGATCGTCGAGGGCTATGAGCACGGCCCGCAGGTCAAGAACATTCCCATTGCGGTGTAGGTGGTGCTCATGACGTGTAAGCTATCTGCTATCGTCGCCGTGTGTGACGATTGGGGCATTGGGTGCGAGGGCGACATGGTGGTGTCCAATTGCGCCGATATGCGCCATTTTGTGGCCTGCACCAAGGGCTGCCCGGTTATCATGGGACGCAAGACGCTGCTGAGTTTTCCCGGCGGGCGTCCTCTCAAGAACCGCCGCAATATCGTGCTTACGCGCGATATGGGCTTTACCCACGAGGGCGTCGACGTGGTGCATAGCGTTGACGAAGCGCTCTCTGCGGTTGCCGATGAGCTCGTTGCCTGGGTGATCGGTGGCGGCGATGTCTATCGGCAGTTTTTGCCGTACTGCGTGGAGGCCGAGGTCACTCATAACCACTGCGTCCATCCCGTGGACACGTACTTTCCCGACTTGGACGCCGATCCCGCGTGGGAGATTGCGCAGCGTAGCGGGGTCGCGACGATTGCCGCCGGTGAGGGTGACGAGGGCGTCGATTATGAGTTCGTGACGTATCGTCGCATCGAGGCGTAAATCGTCTGGCGTGAACGGTATCATCGGGTTGATTGAATGCATGGGGCGGCGCTTAGCGTCGCCTCGTTTGGTATAGATGTGCTGTAAAGAAGGGTGCGGGCTGGCTGCTATGACTGATGCCGTTGAGGTTCTGCGAATTGATTCGCTCGAGGACGAGCGGCTCGATGCCTACGTGCGACTGACCGAGCGTGAGCTTCGCTGCGTGCTGGAGCCGCAAAAGGGCATCTTTATTGCGGAGAGCGCCAAGGTCATCGAGCGTGCCGTGCGCGCCGGATATGAGCCGGTGAGCTTTCTTCTGGGCGAGCGCTGGCTCGACCAGATGATGCCGCTGTTTGACCAGCTTGTCGTGCGCGAGGGAGCGGGTCCGGTTCCCGTGTTCGTGGCCTCCATGGAGCTCATGGAGCAGTTGACGGGCTTTAACGTGACGCGCGGCGCGCTGGCGGCGTTCCGTCGCCCGCGTCAGATTCCGGTTGATGAGTTCTTGGGCGGCGTCGTCGAGGCGGCGGGGGATCGTCCGGTGCGCGTGTGCGTGCTTGAGGGTATTGTCGATCACACCAATGTTGGCGCGATTTTCCGCTCGGCTGCCGCATTGAACGTTGACGGTATTTTGGTCAGCCCGACGTGCTGCGACCCGCTGTACCGTCGCTCGGCCCGCGTGAGCATGGGCACCGTGTTTCAGGTGCCGTGGACGCGCATTGGCAGCGAGGCTCGTGTGTGGCCGCATGATGGCCTGAGCGCGTTGCACGATGCCGGTTTTTCGTGTGCCGCTATGGCGTTGACGGACGATTCCGTATCGCTGGACGATCCCGTGCTGCAGGAGATTGACCGCTTGGCAATCTTTATGGGTACCGAGGGTGCCGGCTTGGGCGCCAAGACCATTGCCGGCTGTGACCACGCGGTGCGCATTCCGATGGCGCACGGGGTCGATTCGCTTAACGTGGCCGCGGCGAGCGCCGTCGCCTTTTGGCAGCTGTGCCCGCACGTGAGCAATGAGTATCACTACCAGCCGGGTTTGTATCACTAGGTAGTTTTCCGCACCGCGCTCTAATTCGGGGTGTTTCGGTCGCCGCCAGTCGGTGCTAAGCTAGTATTGGCTTTGGTCTTAAATTGCCGTTATGTTGTTTGACGTATGCTGGCGGGGAGGGCGTGTGGCTAAGAAATCTACGGCTATCGATGTAACGCAGGGTGTCATTTGGCAACAGCTGCTGTCGCTGTGCGTTCCCATCTTTTTTAGTTCGTTTTTTCAGCAGGCCTACACGCTTATCGGTACGTATATCGTTGGCCAGTTTGGCGGCAAGCTCGCGCTGGGTGGCATTCAAGCCACGATGGTGCTCACCGAGCTCTGCATTGGCTTTTGCGTTGGCGTCGGCGCCGGCTGCGCGGTCATTACCGGTCAGTATTTTGGCCAGCACGATGATGAGCGACTGAGTCGTTCGGTCCATACAGCCATGACGCTCGCGCTGGTGGGCGGTATCGCTTTCTCGATTCTTGGCATAGTGTTCGTTGAGCCCATGCTGGTGCTTATGAACACGCCGCATGAACTATTGGCCGAGGGTGTGGCCTATGCTCGCTGTTATTTTGCCGCGATGGTTGCGGCGCTGCTGCTGAATATGGGAACCGCACTGCTGCGTGCCGTGGGCGACACGCGCGGGCCCGCCGTGATCATTGCCTCTGGCTGCCTTGTTAACGTGGTGCTGGATATCATCTTTGTCGCTGTGTTGCATATGGAGGCGCTGGGCTGCGGCATCGCAGTGGCGCTGACCATTTGCTCCAATGCAACGATGATCGTGTTGCGCATGATGCGCGCTCCGGGTGCATGGCGTCTTTCGCTGTCTAAGCTCGGTATCGATCGCGGTATTTGCAAGAGTATGATCTCGTGTGGTCTGCCACTCGGTTTTCAATCGGCTGCCTATTCGATCTCGAACGTGCTGATCCAGGTGTCGGTTAATTCGTTTGGCGCCGATGTCACGACTGCTTGGGGTCTATCTGGGCGCCTGGATGGCATTATCTGGATGGTGACCGAGGCGCTCGGCGTATCGATCACTACGTTCTCGGCGCAGAACTTTGGCGCGCGCAACTACGAGCGCATGCGCAAGGGCTACCATACGTCGCTCGTGCTGTCGTTTATGCTCATTGGTGGCCTGTCTGCCGTGCTGCTGGTGTTCTCGGGTCCGTTGTCGCGTCTGTTTGTCGACGATGCTTCGATTTCGGCGTACACCACGACCATCCTCCATTTCATTGCGCCGTTCTATGCGATTTTCTCGATTATCGAGAACGCCTCGGGTTCCATCCGCGGCGCCGGCGTGAGTCTGCAGCCTATGATGCTCACCATCTTTGGCACCGTCGTACTCAGAGTGATTTGGGTGTTTGCGATCATGCCCTTCGATCCGTCGCTCGAGCATCTACTGCTGGTCTACCCCGTAACCTGGCTCATCACGGCCACGCTGTTCACCATCTACCACCACAGCGGCAACTGGCTAGGTCGCGCCACCGCCTAGCTCATCCGTCGGATACCCCTGATAAGTTGCGGTGAAATAGTTCCTGAAAAGCCCTTGCGGACCGTCAAACAAGTACTATTCCACCGCAACTTCCTTATGAGCTGTAGGTGTTGGCGGAAAACGAATCAATTAGTATTCGATGCCTTGGCGGGCTAGGAGGCCTTCGTCGAAGTAGTGTTTGATGGGACGCATTTCGGTGACTAAGTCCGCGAGGTCGGCCAACGGCAGCAGCCCGCGGCCGGTGAGCACGAGTTCCGTGGTGGCGGGCTTTATCGCGATCAGCGCTTCGACATCCTCGCGTGTCACGAAGCCGCGGCGCATAGCCTCGCCGAGTTCGTCCAAAATCAGAACGTCGACCTGTGATATCTGCTCGTGTGCTAGCTCCAGAATCTGTGCCGCGCAGGCCTCGGGCGTGTCGCGGTCGGCTTGTACGATGCGCAGACCCAAACGGGGCGCCGCATCATGCTCGGCGCAGTGCAGTTTCTTGGCAGACTGCAGCCTAAGAACGTTAAGTCCATAGCCCGTGGCGCGCAGCACGAGCCCCAGCGCAGCCGTCGTCTTGCCCTTGCCGTCGCCTGTATAGATTTGAACCTTGCCGACCTACAGTGATGCCATCTCTGTCCTTTCGTGCCCGGCGTCGGTTTATCGTCGCTCGGGTTGGGTATTCTAGAAACCATTATCAACCCCAGTAGATGGAGTTCAAGCAGATGGAGATGGATGACAACAAGCGTAGACGGAATATGATCCTCTACGTGCTCATCGCCTTCGTCGTCTACCTCGTGCTCTCGACCGTTCTGTTCCCCAACATCGGTCACACGCAGCAGATTACGAAGACCGACTACTCGACGTTTGTCAAAGCGCTCGATAAGAAGAGCGTCGACAAGGTCGAGTACAACACGGACGATTACACCATTTATTACACCAAGAAGGGCGAGGACGAGAACATCGCCTATAAGACGACCGGTGTGCCGAATGATGCGGGCTTTACCGATCGCGTGCTTGAGTCTGGCGCTTCGCTGGAGTCGGTCGTTCCCGATAAAAACTCGGGTTTGATGACCTACTACCTGCTCACTCTCATTCTTCCCATGGCGATTTTCTTCCTCATCGGTTGGTGGCTTAACCGCCGCATGAAGAAGGCTATGGGCGATGACGGCCCGTCGATGAACTTTGGTGGCGGCGGTTTTGGCGGCGGCGGACTGGGTAAGTCCGGCGCGCGCGTGATCGCCTCCAAGGACGTGGGCGTGACCTTTAAGGACGTCGCCGGCCAGGAAGAGGCCAAGGAGTCTCTCAAGGAGGTCGTCGACTTTCTGGAGAAGCCGCAGCGCTACGAGGAGATCGGCGCCAAGCTGCCGCGCGGTGCTCTCCTTGTTGGCCCTCCGGGTACCGGTAAGACCCTGCTTGCCAAGGCTGTTGCCGGCGAGGCCGGTGTTCCGTTCTTTAGCATTTCGGGCTCTGAGTTCGTTGAGATGTTTGTTGGTCGCGGCGCTGCAAAGGTTCGTGACCTGTTTAAGCAGGCCAAGGAAAAGGCCCCGTGTATCGTCTTTATCGATGAGATCGATAAGATCGCAAAGAAGAAGAATTCAAGTCAGAGAGA
>OIAT01000121.1_pt1 | contig 21807 bp, 18 predicted proteins | sample 1580801 | NCBI WGS metagenome assembly OIAT01 (sample SAMEA3882536, study PRJEB24775) | human gut metagenome | biome: human-associated habitat; feature: intestine environment; material: feces | place: Netherlands | collected 2009/2010
TTTTTTCTCTGGCAAGAAGTGCTGCCCCGTATGCCCCCGCAAAACGGCCAAACTCTTCTGATTCCACTTTCTGATCCAGCTTGTCTGACAGGATTCCTGTGAAATAAATGCTGTGACTGAGTCCTCCGGTCAGGATCACTCTGTCTCCAAGTTCCTTTTTCTGCGCAAGCTGCACTACTTTATTGGCAACAGAATCTACAACTCCGGCCGCAATATCTTCACGCTTTTTTCCTTCTCCGATATAGTTAATCACCTCAGATTCGGCAAATACCGTACAAAGTGAGCTGATCGGAATAACTTCTCCTGCTGCCGCCATATCAAATAATTCATTGATCGTAACACCCAGGCGGTTCGCCATGATCTCCAGAAACTTTCCTGTTCCCGCCGAACATTTATCATTCATCTGGAAATCGGATACCATTCCATTCTGTACAATGATCACCTTCGTATCCTGTCCTCCCACATCAATGATCGAACAGTCCCCCCCTGCAAGTTCACGACCACCTCTGGCATGGCAGGTAATCTCTGTAATTACATGATCTGCAAAATCAACTGCGATTCTTCCATATCCTGTAGCAACTACCTTTGTATCATCTGAGGTAACATCTACCCCCATCTCAAGCAGCTTATTCTTGATCTTTTCGCAAGTCTCTTTGCTGCTCCATCCTGTCGGCAGTACGAAATGTTCTTTCTTATCTCCTTCAACAACAACCTTGGATGCTGTTGATCCGATATCAATTCCTACATAATTCATATTTCTTCCCTTTTCTCTCTTTAATGACATCCTGTTTCTATGCTGTTTTTCCAAAATGCCTCTGGTTATTAGGATAACATTTTCATAATATTTCTTCAATAAAACTGCCTGTTTTACTTATTGTTTATCCGGATAGACCGACTTCTCTATAGAGTTTTTCTATTGTAAAATTTCTCCGATATGTAGTACCTTCTATTCAGAATTTCCTGTTAAAAAAATGAGCCTGCCTAAAAAGCAGACTCATGCACTATTCTTCATTCTGATAGCGGATTTCCATCAGGCAGAGTCCCTGCGGCGGTGCCGTGACCGCTTCCCTGGTTCTTTCTCCGCCTTCCAAAAGTTCCTTTACCTTTTCCGGTTCGTAAAATCCTCTTCCGACACGCACCAGTACCCCGGCTATGATGCGCACCATGTTATACAAAAATCCATTTCCCGTGATCCGGATCGTAATATGCTCTCCGCTTTGCAGAATCTGCAAATCCGTGATTGTCCGCACCGTTGTCTTTGCATTAGTACGGATACAGCAAAATGGTGCAAAATCGTGTTCTCCTTCCAGATAAGCCGCTCCACGTCTCATCTGCCCCACGTCCAGGTCAAAACTTACAAAGTAATTATAAAGCCTCTCTGTCGGAATCGGCACTTTCGTATTGATGATATGATATTCATAGGTTTTCAGAGTATCCTGATAACGTGGATGCCAGTTAAGGTCCACCTCATCTGATTTTACAACTACAATATCTTTCGGAAGACGCTGATTCAGGGCATAAGAAAAACGTTCTGCCGGTATCCTGCTTTCCGTGTCAAACACAGCAATATTTCCTCTTGCATGAACCCCGGAATCCGTCCGGCTCGCCCCTATCACCTGAATCTCTTCTCCGGTGAGCTTACAGATTGCCTTATTCAGCACTTCCTCGATCGTAATTCCATTTGGCTGGATCTGCCAGCCACAATAATTTGTTCCATCATAAGCCACTGTTAATCTGATTCTTCTCATCTTATGACTCCTTAAAAGATCCACAGCTTGAATGGAACATATCTTCCAACAACAAATGCGATCACAACATACAGGATCGTAATCAGGTATGCCATGTGGTCAGCACTCTTATAAATCAGAGGTTTCATCTTGGTTCTGCCATTGCCACCGCGATAACATCTTGCTTCCATTGCCATTGCAAGATCATTGGCACGGCGGAATGCGGATACAAAGAGCGGAACCAGGATTGGAATCATTGCCTTTGCCTTCTGGATCAGATTTCCACTTTCCATATCCGCACCTCTGGCAATCTGTGCCTTCATGATCTTATCCGTTTCCTCCAGAAGGATCGGAATAAAACGAAGTGCGATCGACATCATCATCGAAATCTCATGTACCGGTACATGGAGCTTATTCAATGGATGAAGAAGCTTCTCCAGACCGTCTGTCAGTGAATTCGGTGTAGTTGTCAGTGTCATAAGTGAGGATCCCATAATCAGATAGATCAGCCGGATCGCCATATAAACCGCTGTGCTTAAGCCGTACTCCGTGATCTTGATAAAGCCCACATGGACCAGTGTCTTTCCGCCCGGTGTCAGAAATAAGTTGAAACCTACTGTGATAAGAAGCAGAATGATAATTGGCTTCAGTCCTCTGACAATGAATTTAAACGGTACCTTCGCCAGCTTAATGCATCCAAACAGAAACACAGTCGCAAGTACATATCCCAAAATACTTTTAAATGTAAAAAGAGAAATCAGGTACAGCAGTGTGCATACAATCTTCACACGCGGATCCAGCTTATGGATACGGCTGTCAGCCGGATAATATTGTCCAATCGTTATGTCTCGAATCATTTGGCTGCCCTCTCCTTCTTCAGTGCTTTCATAATGCCATCCGCTGCTTCTTCTATCGTGGTTGCATCTGTCGGAACATCCATTCCCTTTTCCTTCAGCGCATGCATGATGTACGTTACCTGTGGTGCTGCAAGTCCCACACTCTCCAGTTCTTTGTAGTGTGCAAACACTTTCTTTGGCACATCATTAAACATGACGCTTCCTTTATTCATCACAATAATACGATCCACATATTTTGCAATATCTTCCATACTGTGGGAAACTAAAATGACAGTCATGTCTGCTTTTTCGTGCAGATAGGCAATCTGATCCAGGATCTCATCTCTTCCCTTCGGATCCAGTCCTGCAGTCGGTTCATCCAGAACCAGTACCTTCGGACGCATTGCCAGTACACCTGCGATCGCTGCACGTCTTTTCTGCCCGCCTGACAGATCAAACGGGGAATGATCGAAATATTTTTCTTTGAGACCAACAAGCTGCAACGCCTCTCTTGCCCGCTTTTCACATTCTTCCGGTGAAAGTCCCTGATTCTTCGGTCCAAAACAGACATCCTGAAGTACATTGACCTCAAAAAGCTGATGCTCCGGATACTGGAAGACCAGCCCGACCTGATTTCGCAGCTCACGTAAGTTATAGTTTTCTCCGTAAATATTCTCTCCGTTGTAATAAAGTGCTCCGCTTGTCGCCTTGATCAGTCCGTTCAGGTGCTGGATCAGTGTCGATTTACCGGAGCCGGTGTGACCAATAATCCCGACAAATTCACCGTGTGGGATTTCCAGGGATACATCCTTCAGCGCATGCTTTTCATATGCAGTTCCTTCACTGTATACATAATTGATATGTTCTAATTTAATCGACATAATATCTCCACCAATTCTTCCTTCTTCAAAACTCCCGCCGGAATATCAAGTCCTCTTTTTCTCAGTTCATCAGCAAGGATCGTCACCTGCGGCACATCCAGTCTGTAGTGCTTTAAAGTATCCACCTGTGAAAAGATTTCTCTCGGTGTTCCCTGCATTACCACATGACCGTGATCCATTACGAATACGTGGTCTGCATCTACAACCTCTTCCATATAATGGGTGATCAGAATCACTGTAATGTGTTCTCTTTTTCTCAGCTCCATCACACTTCGAAGTACTTCTTTTCTTCCATTCGGATCCAGCATCGCAGTTGGCTCATCCAGTACAATACACTTTGGACGCATTGCCATGACACCGGCGATCGCAACCCTCTGCTTTTGCCCCCCGGACAATTTATTCGGTGAATGGTGACGGTATTCAATCATCCCAACCGCTTTCAGGCTATCTTCCACTCTCTGCCAGATCTCCTCTGTCGGCACGCCCAGGTTCTCCGGACCAAATCCCACGTCTTCCTCAACGACCGTTCCTATGATCTGATTATCCGGATTCTGGAATACCATTCCGGCGCTCTGACGTACATCCCACAGATGTTCATCTTCCTTCGTGTCCATTCCGTCTACCCACATGGTTCCGTCAGACGGAACCAGCAGGGCATTCATATGCTTTGCAAGTGTAGACTTCCCAGAGCCATTATGCCCCAGGATCGCAATAAACTGTCCCGGCTCGATATCCAGCGATACCTCATCAATAGCGCGGCTTTTCCCTATAATATTACCTTCTTCGTCACGCTTTGCATATTCAAATACAAGTTTATCTGTCTTGATCATTTTCATGGTATTTCCTCATATCCATTCTGTAATTTATCTGTCCATACTGTACTAGATTATAACCTAACTGGAATGCCTATGCAATTGATTTCCTGATTGTATCAAAAAAAGAATGCGCCTTCGCACATTCTTTCCCTGTGTTTCTACTACATTTTTTCAATCTTATCCCTGAGTTTCAGCATTTTTGCATCCAGCTCAGAAATTTCATCTGCATAGGTTTTTAATTCCTTTGCAACCTCTTCATTCTCTGTCTTCTTATAAAATATCTGGTACTCGAGCACAGACCAGTAATCCATTGCCACCGTACGGAGTTGGATCTCCACCTTTTCCTTCAGTGGTCCTTTGGATGAATAAATTGGGACCTCCACGATCATGTGAAGACTCTTGTATCCGTTCTTTTTGGGATTCTTAATATAATCTTTCTCACGGATGATCTGTACATCTCCCTGCGCTTTCAGACGGTCTGCGACCTCGTACACTTCATCTTCAAATGGACAGACCACGCGGATTCCGATCAAATCCTTCAGTTCTGCTCTTGCCGTGTCAAAATCCGGCTCCAGGCCTTTCCGGATCAGTTTTGTATAAATACTCTCTGCCGTCTTCACTCTGCTGCTGATCTGGTTGATCACAACATGGCGTTTCTTGCGCGAAAGATCTGCATTTATCATATTCAGCTTTGCTGTAAGAAGATCGATTGCAGCTCTGCATCTGAGCTGATACTTCTGATCCTGAAGCGAACGGTCTATCTCTGCAATCTCTTTTGCAGCCTCTGTCCGGATCAGCTTTTCAGGGCACTTATTTTTCTGCTTTATCTTTGCCTTCTGTTTCTTTGGCATAGGCATCTCCCTTTTTGTCTTTTTTTTCACACAATATATATTGTATCATCTTTTGCCCTGAAAATCATCAATTCTTGTTCAAGGAAACGTTAAATTTTTTCTTCCAGATTCAAAAAACGCAGTAAAAGCTCTGCATTCATCCGTGCAATATTATCGCTCCAGTCAATCTGCAGAAGTTCGTTTACCTTGTCGATCCTCTTTCTGATCGTATTGATATGTACATATAATTTCTCAGCCGTTGCGCTGTAGTTCATATTATTTTCCAGATATACTTTTAAAGTCTTTAATAGATCGATATTCTTTTCATCTTTCAGGAGTACACTGTAAGCCGAGAGCATATGGGTAAGCTCTTCTTCCGGAATATCCAGCCATGCAAGTGCACCAAGCTGAGAATACTCCCATGCAAAAAGGCATGGATAAATCATTTTCCCCATATTCAGTGCTTTCTGGCATTTCTCTATGCTCTGACGGATACGCCCAAGAGAAGCGGCATCCAGTGAATAACCAAATTCCAGTGCCGTCTCCGGACAGCTCTTCAGAACTCTTCTCCGGAATTCTTCCAGAAGTGCCAGGATATGACCTTTCTCCCAGTCTTCTTCTCTGTCTTCCAAAAAAAGAATTCCCACATTTTCTCCGATCATTGCGATTCTGGCATATTTGATCAGACTGCTTTTCCGGTAAGCCTCAAGGATCTCTTTTCTCCGGTTTGGAAGTTCTTCCTGATTGTCCGCGCGCCGGAACAATACATACCTGTATTTTGTACTCATGGAAATCCCCTGTACATTCGCCTGAAACATCATCTTCTGTGTATCATCTTCCGTTGCACTCAAAGCATATAACACAAAGTTCTCAAATCCGATATTCCCCATGTTCTGTGCCGCTACGATCTGCTCATATAATCCCTGCAGCATCAGATAGGCAATCCGGATACTGTACTCATCATAATAATCCAGGAATTCCCGCGCTTCCATCACGGCAAAATACGCCTGTACACTTCCATTTACAGAAATCGGGACCCGTATCCAGCTGATTCTCGGTCCCTCCTGGTGACTCTGATTCACAAGACGGTATCTCACCATGTCCATGTAATCACAAAGCGTATGCCGGGTATACGGCATTGACGGCTCCCAGAAATCCTCTGTTTCAAGTCCGAATCCTTTCGCTATCTTCTGAAAATTCATCGAACTGTAATACGCCTCTTCTTCTACAAAATCATATAAAAATGCCGGGAAACCCATCTCAGCCTCCATCGCCTGCAGGATCCGCTTGATCTTTTGCTCTTTATATGAAAAATTCGACATCTGAAATGTCATATGACTGGTATTGATCCGCAGCCTGCGTATGGTCCGGTTCAGCACAGCAGTATTAATCTGGCTCATCACTTCCATCCATGGTGCTGAAAACGGCATGGAGATAAGGGGCACCTCATACTGATCAAAAAGCCTCAGTATCTCCTCCGGTATCTTCTCCAGATATCGTTCTCTTTTGATCATCATTCCCGCCGATTTCTGGACACTTCCCTCCCGGAACGCTTTTTCAATACAATCCGGTTCCTTTGCAATAACGTACCCTGATGAAAGTACCAGTTCCTTCCCTTTTGTCCAGTGGAATGCATCCGGTGCCTCCATAACTGTGATCCCCTGGATCTCACGGTGCAGTCCCTTTGCCCCCGCCAGAACGTAAAAATCCTTAAAATATTCCTGCGATAATAATTCCTGTATTGCGATACCCATTTTTGTCTCCTGCCTGACTGCACTTATCCCCCTCACACAGTCTGTTTTTCTCCTATTTTCTCAGTGTAACATTCATGAAAATTCTTGTCAAATCCAGTCACACACTTACTTTTTTTCCTCATAAAAATCCCGGAAACCTCACGGCTCCGGGATCTTTTTTCTTTACTTTTTCTTGTTTTTATTCACCGTCATACATCGGTGCATATGGTTCTCTGTCCTGCGCATCGAATTCGTCCTGAATTTCTTTTCGCAGTTCCGGCTGTGTATACAGGTCATATGCTGTTGCCGCAATGACTTTCGCTGCGTAAAATGCACCCTTCTGTCCGATCGTACTTCCGGCAGATGCACAGCTCTGCCAGGTATGCGGTGCAACACCAACCGGCCAGCAAACTGCGGTAAAGAGGTTCATCGGCATCATCTGGCTCACATCTCCACTGTCCGAAGATGCAGTAAGCGGTGCTTTTTCCCAGGCATTTCTGGAAACAACACCATCTGCTAATGCCTTTTCTTTTGCTTCATACATTCTCTGATCTCTGTCTTTGATAGCCGGATCAACGGTAGCCTGCAACTGTCTTGCAAATTCCATTTCCTCTTCCGTATAAGTTGGTGTTCCGACCTCCTGCAGATTCTTCCATGTCAGATCTGCAAATGATTTTTCGCTGACCATATCGCAGCAGCCATATTCAATCCTGGTATCAACCTCCGTCTCTGTCATCATTGCAGCACCTTTTGCTACAAGTGTCAGTCTGCGGAGAATGTCTTTTACATCGCTGATGTGCGGAGCCCTTGTAAAATACCATGCACTTGCTTTATCCGGCACGATATTCGGTGAAAATCCGCCACTGTCTGTAGTATAGTGGATTCTTGCCTTGTCAACTACATGCTCTCTTAAATAGTTGGCGCCTACACTCATAAGTTCCACTGCGTCAAGCGCACTCCGCCCTCTTTCCGGTGCAAATGCTGCATGTGAAGTTTTTCCTTTGAAATAAAACTTCGCAGATGCACTCGCCAGATATCCTTCATCATAAATCATGTTTGCAGACATCGGGTGCCAGCTCAGTGCCATATCGCATCCGTCAAACATATGATAATATGCCATTTTTACTTTTCCACTTAGCAATTCTTCTTCCGGGCATCCATAGAATCTTAAGGTCCCCGGAATTCCTTCCTGCTCAAGAAACCGTTTGATCATGATCGCTCCTGTCACAGCCCCTGCGCCCAGAAGGTTATGTCCACATCCATGTCCTGCTGCTCCCGGTGTTACCGGCTCCTTCGTGATCTGGCATTTCTGGGAAAGTCCCGGAAGTGCATCATATTCCCCAAGAACAGCGATCACCGGTTTGCCACTTCCATATTCTGCATAAAACGCATGTGGAAGATGTTCTTCATTTACAATCACAAATCCTTCATGATGAAGAAGCTCACGGATCATATCCGCTGACTTCTGCTCATTCCCGCCAGTCTCAGGATTATTCCATAAATTAGTACAGATGTCCACGCAGGTAGACCTAAGTTCCTCCATCTGCCCAAGCATCTCTTTTTTCGTCATATCTACCTCTCCTTTTCCATCCAATTATACACTATTCTTACTTTCCGGCTTCTTTTTTCTTTCCATAAGTTGCAAGTGTTACACCGATTGCTACAAATACACTTGCAAGAGTTGTCAGATAGTTTGCTGCTCCCGGAAGCCAGTTGAAAAGACCTGCGTTAATTGCAATACCAATGAGAATTGCAAATGCAAGCATACCACCTGCAAATTTGATTCTTTTCAGTCCAAACTGCATAAGCAGGGCACCAAACAGTGCCGGAAGCAGATAATTCAATGCCTCTATCACACTTGCCGGCATTGCTGAAAGTACAGAGCTTCCGAGGATAACTCCGATTGTCAGCACAGATACGTTGATGACGATGGATGTCGCCATACCGATTACTGAAACGATCGAACCTTTTTCTGTTCCTGGTTCAACGTCAGCTGCGACCTGAGCCATACCGGCACAAGGAACTCGCATATTGGAAATATTTCCTGACAAAAATGCCATGTATGTACCTACCGGACCAAGTACGGTAAAGTAAGAAATCGGTTCTACAATCCAGAGAAATCCGAATGCACTTGCTGCAGAAATAAATGCGGTGGCAAGTGCAGCAGGTTTTGGAAGAAGTCCGTACACAACTGCCAGTACAAGTGCCGGCAGGAAAGATAATACAGCTCCAAGCAATCCGGTAAGTTTACCAATCTTATGCATCTGCGGCATATATTCGCCTTCATAAAAATCTTTTTTTTCCATGTTCGCTCCTCCTTTAAATCACGGCTGTGATGATCATTGCTGCCAGAATTGAAATCGTAAGATTCCATTCTTTCAGCCACTTGATATTCTTTTTTTCTGAAATGGTTAAAAGTATTGCCATAAATACAGCTCCAAGTACGCAGGCAACTGAGTTTTTATTCAGCTTGATCAGATGAGAAGATGACATTGAACTAAATGCACCAATGATAGCCGCACTTGAAATTGCCATCAGTTTTGCCGGATCTCCACCTGAAATTTTGTGCTGTACCTTGTCCATACGGTTTGCAGAAATAGTTGCAAAGATGATCCATCCGATCGATCCAAGGATCATGGTCCATACTGCCATATCAAGTGCCAGTGGTGTCAGTGTATCTGCTCCAAGCTGTACACCAACTGATGCAGTACCAAAACCTGCTGCGATAGATTCAAACATAACAGAACCGATCAGGGAAAGTCTCATCCACGCCATCGGTCCTCCAACAGTGATCAGAAGGGAAAGCATTCCACTTAAGATTACAATAGATGGTCCAATGGAAGTGATCGCGCTGCTCTTGATTGCGTTCTTCATCTGCTTTTCTGTAAGTCCGATCTTCTTTCCTGCCGAATAAGATTTTTTTGCAAAGATCAGGGCCTGTGCGATAACGAGTATTACCGGGATTCCACAGGCGATCCACATCGGTATACTGTTGGCGATTTTCATAGCATCCATATTGCTACCTCCTTAGAAATAAATAAAATATTCATAAAATTTATTGAAATTATAATAAAATTATCGCGATAATTCTATGAATAAATATTCACTTTTCTTTTAAAAGGCATATAGAGGTGAAAAAAAATTCACTTCCATATGCCCTTTCATGAAAAAATATTTTATTGATAAATTCTTTCAGTAAACAATTTGTATTGCCATTTTCTATAAGCCTTTCAAAACTTCCACTTCGCCAAATGCTTTCAGAAATTGTTTTTTTCCATATCCCGGAAATTCCAGTTCGATCATCATCTCGTCCTCAGAAATAATCTCCCCTTCCCCGTACTTCGGATGTCTGCCTTTTCGCTCTGGCTTCCGTGTTTCTTTCTGTTCTTCTTCCTCCTGCTTTTTCTCCCTGATCAGCTCCCGCGTATCTTTCCGCAGTTTCTGCAGATTCGCTTTCCGCGACTCACTTCCAGGCTTTTCTTCCCAGTCAAGCAGCTCCTCCGGCAGCATCCGCAGATAATTGCTTGGTGTCTCATATGTCCCCGGGATCGTCGGATTTGTATAATAGGAAAGTTCCAGATTCTTCCTTGCACGGGTCAGTCCTACGAAGAACAGACGGCGCTCCTCTTCTTCCTGTTCTATGCTTTTGCAGCGAAGCGGGATCAGTCCCTGATTCATTCCGATGATGAATACATAGTCAAATTCCAGACCTTTTGAGGCGTGCAGTGTCATAAGATGAACTGCGTCTTCTTCCTCCGTCTGTCGTTCTGTATCTGCCGCTTTTTCCATCGTATGTTCGCCCGAAACCGCATTCAGTTTCCCTTCTGCAACATATTCCCGGATCATATGAGGTCTTTCCGGAACCGGATCCTCATCCTCTTTCTGTTTTGCCGGAAGAACATAAGGAAGTTCTGCTCTTTCAAATACTTTTTCCAGAATCTCTGCCTGCTTCTGCACCCGGTAGAAAACCGCAATCTCCCGGTAAGGAAGTCCCTGCTCATGAAGCTCACGGATCCGCTCTGTCAGATACTCTGCCTCGATAAATGGATCATAATGATTCCTTACCAGAATCTTCTCCCCTCTTTCGCCACTTCCCTCAATCTTTCCTCCAAACTGAAGAAAACGGTTCGCCGCTTCCAGGATCACTTCATCGGACCGGTAGTTAACCGGCAGAGTCAGTTCTTTTGCGCCAAATCTGTGCTTGATCAGGAAGAACATATTCGGTCCGGTTCCTCTCCAGCTGTAGATCACCTGATTCGGATCCCCCACCGCAAAAAAGTGGGTCTGTGTGCCTTTTAACGCCTCCAGAAATTTCAGCTGTTTTTCGTCACTGTCCTGTACCTCATCGACAATGATCCACTTAAGATCCAGCACCTCTTCCTGCTCTTTTGCCACCTGCGTTCCTTCTTCCAGAAGATCTGCAAAGGACATTTTATTCTGCTGTCTTTTTGCCTTCTCAAGAAGCGGAAAAATCTGAAACAGATCATCTTTGTATTTTCCCTGTGTTCTTCCTTTCCGATATGCCGCGTAATCCTCTTCCATCCGCTTTTTCAGACGGTTCTGGTATTTGATCTTATAACCGCCTTCTTTTGCGATGGCAAGCACCATTTCCATTTCATCTTCCGGTGTGATAACGGTAAATTCCCGGTTCCATTCTTCCAATTTTGTTCCGTCTTCTGCCTTTTCCGGAAGAAATCTTCGCAGAATCCTTAAGGCAACACTGTGAAAGGTTCCAAATCCCCACAGTTCTTCTTCCGTAAGCTCTGCTTCTTTTCTGGATAGACGTTCTGCGATCTCATCTGCCGCCTTGTTGGTAAAGGTAAGCACTGCCATTTTCTCATACGAAACCTGCTTTTTCTCATGCAGATGCCGCACTTTCTCGATCAGCACTGTTGTCTTTCCGCTCCCTACATTTGCATTTACCAGACATGCCGGGCTTTCATCCAGCACCGCCTCCTGCTGGTAAGGATTTAAAGTTTTTATTTCTTCTATATTATTCATTTCCAAGCTGTTCATCATATCGCCTTTGCAAACGGTCTCTCTTCTTCTGTCGTTCTTTTTTCTCCTGCTCATCCATTTTCGCTTCATACCGTACCCGGATCTGCATATCCGCCGGACAGATCACATGATACCGTAAGGTATTAGTCAGACTTTGGAGGTTATCCGGCTCCATCAGCCATTTTGCATAAAATTCATTTTCCATCGTCAGGATCAGCTTGTGTCCTTCTGTACTGACTTTTTTAATGGTCTTCAGGAACTGCCCGCCTGCCTCGCCATTTTTGACCACGGCATAACAGACCTTCTCCCACTCATCCGGCAGATTGAAGAAAGAAAATTCTTTCCGGATCACAGGCTGTGGCTCTTTGATATTTTTCTTCAGATAAACCGGCGGTTCGCTCTCTTCCAGAAGATTATCAAGTCCCCACAGAACCGTCTTCTTATCCAGATTGTAGTCACCTACGCATGCCGGACAGCCATCCTCACACGGACAGCCGCTGACCATTTTAATCGCACTTTCCAGAATTTCCGGAATCAGATCATAGATCTTCTCCGAATAACCAAGTCCGCCCTCATATTTGTCATAAATGAAGAGGGACACCTTTTCCTCCCGGAACTCATCCGGAATGGTCGCATTGTTGGACATGGTCACATCGATATCATCCCGTTCCGTCATCGTCACCATCATTACTGCATTCTTGATCGCATACTGCATTCCGTCAAAATGATTGTTCAGCACCAGCTCTCCCATCCGATTTGGCAAAAGAAGACTCCGGTAGACTCTGACAACATTCTCCGGCATTGTAAGCCAGGTGCTTTCCGTGCCATAATCCTTCTGAAGCGGCTGTGTCAGCGTCACATAGCCCAGATTCTGATGGTTATGGAACTGCAGTTTCTTGTACATGGCAATGATTTCGTTTACATTGATATCTCCAAAACGGATTTCCGTCCTTTGATACGCGTCCTCCTGAAATACATGCAGGATACGCGTCTCTTCCTGTCCTGCCGGTACCGTATAATAATCCCCTGTAAACGGAATGGCGTAAGCTGTCCGGCTGACCAGATCCATCTTCGTGATCTCATAGGATGCACCATCATGCATATATACAGCACCCGGATGAATCTCATGGTATGCCTGGGATTCGTCCATCTCCGTGATCTCATGTCCGTCCTCCTGCGCGAGCAGCTTGAACCTGGTCTTGTCCATATTACGCAGGCTGTAATCCCCTGCCGGAAATGCAGGTCCCGCCCAGGCAAATCTTCCGGCAAGGCTTTTTACTTCTCCGGCGCTTAAAAGCACCGGGATCATTTCTCCAAGATCCGGAAAAAGCGCAATATCATCCAGTGAAAGTGGCATCTCAGCAGCCGCTGCGCGCAGATGTGCAAGCTCGATCAGAAGATTGTCCGGATCCACGATCGCATTTTCACTTTCTCTTGAGAACAGCCATTCCGGATCGATGGCAATGTACTGGTCAAACGGTTCATTTTCCAGGATCAGATAATTGACACAGGCACTGCCGCTTCGTCCGGCACGTCCACTCTGTTGCCAGAAGGACGCCCTTGTCCCCGGATAACCAACGATCACAGTTGCATCCAGCTTTCCGATGTCGATCCCAAGCTCCAGTGCATTCGTCGATACCAGCCCGGTCAGTTCTCCCTCCGTCATCTTCCGCTCAATCTCTTTTCGCTCCAGCGGGGTATAACCGCCACGGTATCCTGCAATCAGATCTGCCGGATTCTTGCCGCCCACCCGCGCCATTCCAAGAAATCCGGCAGCATCTAATTTATCCTTTGCTTCTTTTAGAATAACTTCTACATTTCTTCTGGATCGTCCAAAGGTGATAAAATGATGATCCTCTTCCACCAGCTCCGGTATCAGTCCGGCTGCTACGGTTGACGCCGCAATCCTTCCGTATACTTTGTCATTATTCCCCTTGATCTCCGGCGGCTGGATAATACAGTATTCCTTCTCCGGTGCCGGCGATCCATCCCGGTCAATCAGCGTAAATCCGCTTCCACAGATCTTTTCGGCAAGCTCTACCGGATTGGCGATCGTCGCGGAGCTGCACAGAAAATGCGGATTCGAATGGTAATACCGGCAAATCCGGTGCATTCTCCGGAAAATATTTGCCAGATGTGCTCCGAAAGCACCGCGGTAAGAATGAAGCTCATCGATCACTACATATCGTAAATTTGCAAAAATCGCGTCAAACCCGTAATTGCTGTGATTCGGAAGGAATGCCGAGTTCAGCATCTCCGGATTGGTCAGGATAATATTTGCACTCTTGCGGATCCTTGTCCGCTCGGCAGGTTTGGTATCTCCATCGTACACGCCTGCTGAAACTCTTCCCTCTCCGAAAAATTTCAAAATCGACTGCATCGCGCGGTACTGGTCACTTGCCAGTGCCTTGGTCGGGTAAATAAAAATCGCACGTGTCAGCGGGTCTTCCAGAATTTCCTGCAATACCGGGAGCAGAAAGGCAAGCGTCTTTCCACTTGCCGTCGAAGTCGTAATAACCACATTTTCTCCGGCTCTGACCTTCTCAAACATCTCAACCTGATGTGCATAGAGTCTGGAAATATGGTTGCTTTCCAGATATCCCCGGATTTCTTCCCGGAACTCCTCCGGGTAGTCCCGGTACAATGGCTCCCTTTTCTTCATTTTTCTTGTATAAATGATCAGCTTTTTAATTTCTTCCGTCATGAATTCCTCCATAATTTAAAAAATGTGCACCTATGGCACGCAATACCTTTTATTTCACAGGAAGTTCCCGTAGAATAAAAACCAAACACATATTCGTATGTACAGTATAGCATGGCTTTCCCATTCCTTCCATAGATATTTAGTGTATAGATATATTCTATATCATTCATGCAAATTATCTATAAGAAATGTTGTCCATACAACATACATTTTATTAAAAGAATGTTAAATTTATATTTTGGATATGTAAATTTTATTCAGGGAGGAATACATACAATGAAAAAGAGATTTTTATCAATCGCTCTTACACTTGCTATGGTATCATCTATGGCAGTAGGATGCGGAAGCAGCAAGTCAGATTCTGCTGACAGCAAAAAAGAAGAGGGTGCAAAGACAGAAGCTTCTGCCGATACAGAAAGTAACCAGATCTTATTTAACGGATCTTCTACTTTAGCACCGGTTATCACTTCTATGGCTACTACTTTCTTTGATACTTATGGAACATGGGATGCATATGATTCATCTCTTCCAAAAGAAGATATCGCAATCTACGTTTCAGCAGGCGGATCCGGACAGGGAACCAAAGCCGTTATCGATGGAACTGCAACATTTGGTATGGTTGCAAGAAGCGTAAAGGATGAAGAAAAAGAAGCAATCAAAGATGAAAAAGAATACCAGGTTGGTATCGATGCTCTGACGATCGCAGTAAACCCGGCTAATCCGGTAAATGATGTTCTTGATAACCTTACAACGGAACAGATCGTAGGACTTTTCTCCGGCGAATATGCTACATGGAAAGATCTTGACTCATCTCTTCCTGACGAAGAAGTTGTTGTTATTACACGTGATATCAACGGTGGAGCTCACGAAGTATTCCAGAAGAATATCATGGGTGACACAGAAGTAAAAGCGGATGCGATCCAGGCTTCTTCTATGGGTGAACTTGTTCAGGATATCATTGATAACCAGTACGCAATCGGATATGCTTCATTTGGTGTTGCTAACCAGAATGAAGGAAAAGTAACTCCACTGAAAGTAAACGGTGTTGCTGCAACTAAAGAAAACATTCTTGATGGATCTTACATCATCCAGAGACCACTTCTTCTTGTAGGTTCTGGTGATCCGACAGATGTACAGCAGGCTTTCCTTGATTACGTTCTTGGTGATGAAGGACAGAAAACTGTAGAAGATATGGGATTCATTCCTATGAAATAATCTTCCGATATTGAAGGGGTGTGCAAAGACACACCCCTTTTTCTTGCTATATGTCGCTGGTTAATCCCAGGGGTCAATTTTGATTTGTATCCGGACAGCGCTGTCTGTCCTGCATCATACCTAGAAAGGATTTACTATGTTTAAGAAACTTTCAGATAAATTCAGCAAAGGAATCATTTATCTGGCTGCCTTTCTCGTAACGGCACTGATGGCAGTCATGATGATCCACATTGTGAAGGAAAGTATTCCTGCCATTTCACAGATTGGAATCAAAATATTCCTGCCTACCACTGAATGGCGCCCTGTCAGTCAGAAACCGCAGTACGGACTTTTACCTGCGATTGCCGGTACCCTTTATGTCTCAGCGATCGCAGTTGTCCTCGCACTCATCTTCGGCGTTGCCTGTGCCTGCTTTCTGGACTATTACCTTCCGAAAAAGGTGGCATCCTTATTCCTTGCGTTCATCGATCTGGTTGCAGGAATCCCGTCCGTCATCTTCGGATTTATCGGACTTACGGTTCTTGTAAAAGCCTTTGCCACCCACCTCCATATGGCAGCCGGTCAATGTATCCTGGCAGCCGGGATCGTGCTGGGGATCATGCTTTTACCATTCGTTATTTCCACCTGTCATGAATCTTTACAGACTGCACGAAAGACTTACGAGTTCAGTGCGATCACACTTGGATTCTCCAGAGAATTTACCCTGCTGCATTTTATTCTTCCGGCAATCCGGCCGGGAATCATTGCAGGTGCAATGATGGCATTCGGCCGCGCACTTGGCGAGACAATGGCCGTCATGATGGTAATCGGTAATTCCCCGATTTATCCCAAACTCCTTGGACGTGGTCAGACACTTCCTGCCCTCACCGCACTGGAAATGGGAAGTATTGAATACGGAAGCCTTCACCTCTCCGTACTTTACGTTGCAAATGCTGTGCTGCTTGTGATTCTTTTCATCGTACTCGGTATCAGCTATCTTCTGAAAAGGAGGCTTGCCACCCATGAGAACTAAACTGCAGAAATTTTTCACACGCCTGATTCTCAGTATACTCGGACTTTGCGTGATCGTTGTTACACTCTTCCTTTTCCTTTATGTCTTCTGGAAAGGGAAAAAAGTATTTAGCCTGTCCTTCCTTCTGGACAAGCCTGCCGGTGTTCCACTTGGAACTGCAGGCGGTATCTATCCTGCACTGATGGGTTCCATTTACCTTGGCGCACTTTCTGCACTGATCGGCGGTATCCTTGGTATCGGCGCTGCCATTTATCTTGTATTTTACAGCACCGGAAAACGATTTTCCGTCCTTGTAAATATGGCGATCACCGGACTTTCCGGAATCCCTTCGATCCTGTTCGGGCTGGTTGGATATACGCTTCTGATCTACCGTTTTGGACTTAACCGCAGCCTTCTGTGTTCGGCACTGTGTGTTGCAGCAATGATCATTCCTTTTGTTGCAATCCGAGCAGAAAAGATTCTGGAAGAGAAGGGGCGTGAATATATGAAGAACTCCCTAAGTCTCGGACTTTCCCGTGAGTATGCCCTCCGGAAACTGATCCTTCCGGTCTGCTCTGTAGAGCTTCTCGGAACCGTTGCGCTTGGAATGGCATACGGCATGGGTGCCGTTGCACCGATTTTATACACCGGAGCTGTCATGCAGGCAGATGTTCCGCATTCTCTCTCCGATCCGTTCATGTCACTTCCATATCACCTGTATATCCTTGTGAACAACGGATTTTCTCTGGATTATGCTTATGGAACCGCATTTGTACTGATGCTCTTCCTGCTCATCATCCAGTTAATATGTAAATTTATCACCTATCTACGAAAGGACAACTGATATGCTGAATATAGAAAATCTAAAATGTGGATTTGGAAAACACGAAATTCTTCACGGAATCAGCCTGACGATCCCGAAAGGACAGATTACAGCCATCGTTGGTCAGTCCGGCTGCGGAAAAACAACTTTTCTGAAAACCCTGAACCGGATGGTAGAAGAAGAAGGCGGCTATCTCTCAGGAACAATTACTTTAGAAGGAACCGACATCAAATCTCTTCCGAAAGAAAAACTCAGAAGGCGTGTTGGCATGGTTTTCCAACAGCCGATCGCTTTCCCGCACAGTATCGAAAAGAATCTGTCTTATGTACTGAAATACCACGGTGTCCGTAATAAGAAAGAGATTGCTGAGAAAATTACAGAGTCTCTGCAGAAAGCAAAACTCTACGATGAGGTCAAAGATCAACTGAAAAAATCCGCCCTCAAATTATCCGGCGGTCAGAAGCAGCGTCTTGCTATCGCACGAAGCCTCTGTGCCGGTCCGGAGATCCTGCTCCTTGACGAGCCGTGCTCCGCACTGGATATGAAGAATACAATTGCAATCGAAGAAACGCTTTTGGAGTTGAAAGACCAGTATACTTTCGTCATCGTCACACATAATCTGGCTCAGGCAAAGCGAATTGCCGATCAGGTGATCTTCATGGATCATGGAGAAGTACTGGAAGTGACGGAAAAAGAGAAATTCTTTGAAAATCCGGCATCGGAACCGGCGAAAGAGCAGATACAGTATATGTAATAAAAAACGTCCGATTATCACTTTTTACTCCGTGATAACCGGACGTTTTTTTATTTCTATTTTTCTATTTCAGCATCTCTCTGAGCAGTTCATTAACCATACCCGGATTTGCTTTTCCTTTCATTGCCTTCATGATCTGTCCAACCAGTGCGCCAAGTGCTTTTTCTTTTCCACCCTTGAAATCTTCCACTGCCTTTGGATTCTTTGCAATCACTTCTTCCGCAAGTGTGCGGAGTGCACCTTCATCGTTGACGGTCTTCAGTCCGTGATCCTCTACATATTTTTCCGGATCCACATCCTCTGCAAATACCTTTTCAAATACCTCTTTTGCTACAGAACTGTTGATGGTTCCTGCGTCTGCAAGTTCGATCAGTTTTGCAAGGTTCTCCGGTGAAAATTTAATATCTGCCGGCTCCTGTCCGTTTTCATTTAACAGACGCATGGTTTCTACCATCAGCCAGTTGGACACCTTTTTCGGCTTGTTGCAGATTGCACAGGTTGCCTCAAAGAGATCTGCCATCTTCTTCGTTCCGGTAATGAGTTCCGCATCATAACGTGGAATATCATAATCTTTCTCATAACGTGCAAGTTTTTCACTTCTCAGCTCCGGCTGTTGGTCTTTGATCTTCTGGATCCATTCATCACTGATCACGATCGGCACCAGATCCGGTTCCGGGAAATAGCGATAATCCTGCGCATCCTCTTTGGAACGCATCGCATAAGAATATTCTTTATTATCATCCCATCTTCTGGTTTCCTGAATGACTTTCTTTCCTTCTTCGATGAGTTCGATCTGTCTCTGTCTCTCTCCCTCGATCGCATGTGTAATCGCTTTAAAGGAGTTCAGGTTCTTCATTTCGGTACGTGTACCGAATTCCGTTGCTCCCACTTCACGAAGGGACAGGTTCACATCTGCACGCATGGACCCCTCCTGAAGCTTACAATCGGATACTCCCAGATATTGTGCAATCATACGCAGCTTTTCCAGATAAGCAATCACTTCATCTGCACTGCGCATATCCGGCTCGGATACGATCTCAATCAGCGGTACGCCGGAACGGTTGTAATCCACTAAGGAACAGTCTTCCCAATCATCATGGATCAGCTTTCCGGCATCCTCCTCCATATGAATCTCATGGATTCCGATTTCCTTCTTTCCGGCTTCCGTATCAATCTCTACCTTGCCATTGCGGCAGATCGGCAGATACAGCTGGGAAATCTGATAGTTCTGCGGATTATCCGGATAAAAATAATTCTTACGGTCAAATTTACAATACTGGGTAATCGTGCAGTTCGTAGCAAGTCCGACCGCTACGGCATATTCGAGTACCTTTTTATTCAATACGGGTAAAGAACCCGGCATACCGGTACATACCGGACAGGTGTGAGTATTCGGTGCTCCACCAAATGCGGTAGAACAGCCACAGAAAATCTTGGTCTTCGTTGCAAGCTCTACATGAACCTCAAGACCAATGACGGTTTCATACTGTTTCGCCATTTACTCATCCTCCTTCTTTCCCAACATTCCTCTGCTGCATTCATAAGCGTAAGCAGCACGGATCAGGTTCTTTTCTTTAAAGCAGTCTCCGATCATCTGTAAGCCAATCGGAAGTCCCTTTGAATCGATACCGCAGGGAATGCTGATTCCCGGAAGCCCTGCCAGATTCACGGAAATCGTATAAATATCGCTTAAGTACATCTTAATCGGATCCGACAGACTCTTTCCGAGCTCCGGTGCGGTTGTCGGTGCACAGGGGGCCAGGATCAGATCATATTTCGCAAATGCCTCATCAAAGGCCTTCTTAATGAGTGCCTTAACCCGGAGCGCTTTCAGATAGTATGCATCATAATAACCGGAACTTAATACAAAGCTGCCGAGCATGATACGACGCTTTACTTCCGGTCCAAAGCCTTCCGAACGGGTCTTCTTATACATGTTATGGAGTCCTGTATAGTCTTCTGTACGGTAGCCGTACTTAATCCCATCGAACCGTTCCAGATTCGAGCTTGCTTCTGCGGCTGCAATCGTATAATAGGTCGGGATCGCATATTCTACAAGGCTCAAGTCAAACTCCTCTACAACAGCACCCTTTTTCTTTAATTCTCCGGCTGCCTTCATAACGGCTTCCCTAACTTCCGGATCCAGTCCTTCTCCGAAGTAATCACGCGGGATACCAATCTTCATGCCCTGTACATCATCCACAAGTGCGGATGTGAAATCGGTCTCCTCACGCTCTACCGAAGTAGAATCCTTCGGGTCGTGGGTGGCAATCACTTCAAGAATTGTTGCACAGTCGGTCACATCCTTGCACAAAGGCCCGATCTGATCCAAAGAGGATCCATAGGCAATCAGTCCGTATCGGGATACTGTTCCGTAGGTCGGCTTCATTCCAACCACGCCACAGTAGGAAGCCGGCTGACGGATGGAGCCACCGGTATCTGAACCAAGTGCAAAGAAGCATTCCTTAGCAGCAACGGCTGCTGCCGATCCACCGGAGGATCCTCCCGGTACATGGGCTTCATTCCAGGGATTTTTCGTTGCGCCAAAGGCAGAGGTTTCTGTCGTAGAACCCATGGCAAACTCGTCCATGTTGGTCTTACCAAGAATCACAGCTCCTGCTTTCTCTAAATTCAATACGGCCTCTGAAGAGAATGTCGGAATAAAATTACCAAGAATTTTCGAAGAACAGGTGGTCAGCATTCCCTCGGTACACATATTGTCCTTGATTGCTACAGGAACACCTGCCAGGGACCCCGTAAGTTCTCCTGCCTCGATCTTCTTCTGTACCTCCTGCGCCTTCCGCAGTGCACCTTCTTCATCAATTGTTACATAACAGTGAAGAGACTCTTCTCTTTCCTTGATCTGTGTAAGAACCGCCTGTACGGCTTCGGGCGACGTCACTTCTCCATTCCGGATCGCCTTTGCCAGCCCGACGGCTGTATAATCCAGTATCTTCATTGAAATATCCTTTCTGTTTTTATTCAAAGGTTTTCGGAACGATAAACATACCGTCCTTCTCACCGGGTGCATTCTTAAGGATGTCCTCGCGCATATCCCCATTCGTTACCACATCTTCACGGAACACGTTGTGTACCGGGAAAACATGGGACATTGGTTCAACACCGGTAGTATCGAGCTCGCCGAGCTTATCAATATAATCCAGCATGCTTCCCATATCCTTCTTCGCCTGTTCGCGTTCTTCCCCAGACAGTTCCAGCTTTGCCAGAATTCCTACATATTCAATGGTTTCATCTGAAATGATATTTGCCATAAATATTAACCAAACCTTTCTTAATTATCCATTTCGACAATGGCAGAGCATCCCATTCCGCCCCCAACACAGAGCGTTGCAAGTCCCTTCTTTGCATGGCGGCGCTGCATCTCATATAACAGGGTAACCAGAATCCGGCATCCGGATGCTCCTACCGGGTGTCCGAGTGCAATGGCACTTCCATTCACATTCAGTTTATTCATATCAAAGCCCAGATCATGTCCGACA
>OIAT01000142.1_pt1 | contig 20045 bp, 10 predicted proteins | sample 1580801 | NCBI WGS metagenome assembly OIAT01 (sample SAMEA3882536, study PRJEB24775) | human gut metagenome | biome: human-associated habitat; feature: intestine environment; material: feces | place: Netherlands | collected 2009/2010
TTGCGTCAGGCGGTGCAGAGCATCTCTGACCTGATCCGCGACACGGGCTTCATCAACCTCGATTTTGCCGACGTGACCGCCATTATGAAGGATGCAGGCCTTGCCCACATGGGCGTCGGCCGCGCCGCGGGCAAGAACAAGGCCGAGGAGGCCGCGCGCATGGCCATTTCGTCCCCGCTGCTGGAGACCTCCATCAACGGTGCGCACGGTGTGCTCATCAACGTCACGGGCTCGATGGACATCGGCCTCGACGAGGTCGAGCAGGCAGCGTCCCTCGTGCAGGAGGCCGTGCATCCCGACGCGCTCACGATCTTCGGCGCGACGTTCGACGAGACGCTCGACGACGAGATCCGCGTCACCGTCATCGCCACGGGCTTTGACGAGGCGCAGCAGGCGGCCAACGCCGCCGCCGCGACCCAGCCGGCGCAGGCCGCCGCCAACGGCGAACCCCAGCCCCTGGACGAGGTGAAGGGCGAGCAGGGTCAGGACGAAATGGACAAGTCCTTCGACGAGATCCTGCGGATATTCAATAAGGATAAGTTCTGAGATATAAAAGCAGCCGCACACCGGGGTGTGCGGCTGTCTAGCTTGTCAAAGAAGTCCGAACGAAATAAACCCAACAATCTACAAGCTATTGCTCGAGGAATGAACCAACTCAATAGATACACATCAGCCGCAAGTCAACAGTTTGGTGGGACTTGGACGGGTGTGCTTAAATTGTATGATTAGAGGTGAGATAAATGACGCTTAATCATAATGAATATTTGAATTATACATTACCTAACAATTGGTGTGCCGAAGAGGATATTGATAATCTTCTTTTGTATAATCCCAGCGGCAATGGAGCGATAACAACATCTTTTTTTAATGTTTTAAAAACAAAAGAATCTTTAGATGAGCAGATGAGCATATTGGCCAAAAGATTTATTGATCAAAATAATATAAATCTGCATTCTCCTTTAATACTTTTCAACAGAGATGGCAAGACAATTTTGTATGGAACAGGCACAACATCTGATAGTTGGTTTATAAAATTGTGGGTTGTTGCCAAACACCCGAAAATAGTGTTTGCCACATATCAAAGTGAACGAAAAAGCACTGAAGTAAAAGTATGTGATTCTATCGTCGATAGTTTTCAGTTCGCATTTTAGTCACGGTATTGTTTGAGATAAAAAGGTTTCATGAATATTCCTGACAATCGCCGTGGTGTCACAACGGCGATGCTGGCCGGTGGATAACACTTTGTTTCAGTAGGTATCCGCCTCAAAAGGGAACGGTCCCGGAGGGGAATTCCCCCTCCGGGACACATAACAGGATTCAACCAAGGCAGGATTGTAGTATCTCCAGAGCAGATACTATAGTCCCGAAACCGGGCGCTAAACCATAGGAGGTGATAAGTTGAAGATGAGCTTACTTAAATGTAACGAACATTTACAATCCTATATGTTTCCAATCGTTAAGATAATTTTGAGCGCACTATTGATTATATTCCTTATCAACAGAAAGCACTTTTTTCTTATCCAACATCCTGTTTGGAGAATAGTGGTTGGAGTAATCTGTGTTCAAATCATGATATTGGCCACATTATGTATCTATATATCCGTCGCAGAGATGATTATGATTGGTGAACGTAGGTCAGAGAGCCGCGCCGATCATGCAGCAACCATATCAAGCAGCAAAGATTATCATATTAGTGATATAGTGCAGATGCTGGAGGAAAACGATATTATAGAGATTGCCATCATCGCAAAGGGTGAGGTAATTCGCTTAGGTGCAAGTTCAGACTGTCGCCCATGTGATGCGCATTTCTTTGACAAATCCTACTATATCGGTGACAAAACCGATATTGGCATTGAAGAAATGCGGCAAGAACTGAGGGATCGCGCGGATAATGACATGGTTCATGTCCTAACCATTGATGACATTCCCCCTGATAGCGAATAATTTATTTCCTTCATACCTCTTCTGCGGAAATATAGGGTTTTCCAAAACGAGATATTAAGGGATATACGAAAAGAAATCGAGCGTTTTGTTCAAAGTCTCGATGGCTTTCAATACTATCTTTAATACCGGCAAGTACAGCTTATTTGCAACAAGACGGCCATACGGCCGTCTTGTTTTATATTGTCGATTCGATGCCCACCCACACCTCTTTGTCTACGCCATAGAACACCAGCCACATATTGTCGTGGGGCGCATACGACAGGTCATACACACACTCAAACGTGTACTCGCCCTTGTCCGTGTCCTTTATATCCTCCAGCCAGAGCCAGTGCTCGCTGCCGTCACTGCCCATGCTGCACAGGTCGGGGAACGACTGGTATGCCTCCTCCAGCGTCACGATGGCGTGGAGCAGGTCGCTGTCATCCATCCACACATCGTTCACGGTGGTGAAGTCATCCTCGTCCTCACCCAATGTAAATACCGCGCCCAGCTCCGCATACTCCCGCACCGCGGCTTCGATCTCCTCGGCGGGTGCTACCTGCCCCCAACCGTAGTCGGGCATCGGCTCATTGCGGTCAAAGATGTCACCGGACACGCCGCGCAGCACGGCAAACAGCACGATCACGGCCACGGCCACGGCGATGAAGGTCACGGCAGAGGATGGGCTTTTACCAGCGGCAGGGCGGCGGATATGGGGCCGGGGGCGGCGGGTCTGGTTTTCATAGCAAACTTTCTCTTCGTGGCACTCCTTCTGCTCGTAGCAGACCTTCTCCTGTTCGGCGTAGTGGACGTCGCCGCCGGCGTCCACCCACTCCCGGCGGGGCGGGCGGTTATAGGCGCCGCACTTGGGGCAGAAGCCCTCACGGGAATCATAGGTCTTGCCGCAGGCCTTGCAGCGGATGGCAGGCATAGGCGGTCCTCCCTTCTGTGTTCTCACCGCCATTATACAGGAGAAGCGGCGGAATGTCTATCACCTTTCGGTTGCGGCGGGAAAAAGACGGGAAACCTGAAGTTGCACCGCGCGGACGCGCCCACCCCGTCGGGGCATTTGGCCACACCGCTTTTTTATTCTACCAGGCCGTATTTCGTTTTGATGCGGTCCATCTTTTCCAGCATGGGCTCCGCCAGCACCAGCAGGAAGAACACCGTGGCTGCGGCGTGGACGCAGTCCATGGGAAAGCCGGTGACATAGTAGGCGGCGATGACCTTCCACTCCAGCGTGCGGGCATAGAGCAGGGCGGAGACGGGGTTCATGATGCCGCCGTAGATGAGCACGGCGGAGATGGCCCCGAAGACGCACAGGGCGGCGCGGCTGCGGCGGAGCCAGCCCTTGCGGAACAGCACTCCGGCCAGAAAGCCGATGATGCCCATGCTGAACATCTGGAAGGGCGTCCAGGGACCCTGGGAGAACAGAACGTTGCTGGCCAGCATGGTCATGGCGCCCACCAGGAAGCCGGTCTCGCCGCCCAGGGCCACGCCGGAGATGATGGTCAGAGCCAGGACGGGCTTGAACTGAGGCAGCATGAAGAAGGCGGCGCGGCCCGCCACGCCCAGGGCGCAGAGGGAGGCCACCAGCACCAGCTCACGGGCCTGTGGCTTCCGTCCCTCGAACACCAGGAAGAAGGGCACCATGCATTCCAGCAGCACGGCGAAGGCGATGGGGTAGTAGGCAGTGTTGCCCAGGTAGAAAAAGCCCAGATACAGCGTGGCGGGGATACACAGCAGGATCAGCACCGTCGCCAGACGGGTGCGGCGGGAGAGCTTTCGCTTCTGCACCGGGGTCTGGAGCAGCGTCAGGGGCTTGGAGCGCCGGCCGATGGCGGCGATGCAGCCGAAAAGCAGGGCGATGAACAGGCCGTAAAGGCCCAGGGCCTGCCAGCCGGCCTGGGAGAGCGTGCCGCCGCCCACCAGGGCGGTGAGGTCGGTGTGCTTGGCCGCCAGCCAGAAGATCGCCAGCGCACCCGCACCGCATACGGCGGCGATGGTCCTGCGCCACCAGGGGAGCTTTTTCGGCTTCCAGGCGGTGGACTCCTCTGCCACCGGAGGCAGAGGCTGCCAGGCGGCAGGCCCCTCCGGCTGGGGCGGGACGGTCCCGCCGATGACCGCGATCACGTCCTCCGGCGTGACGGCACGGGGGCAGAAGTCCCGGGCCATACGGTTAGCGGAAGTGGTATAGAAGCTGTTGCCGGAGAAGAAGTCACGGGGTGTGCCCTCCGCGACGATGCTGCCGTCGAAAAACAGGGCGCAGCGGTGGGCATACCGGGCGCAGAAGGCCACGTCGTGGCTGACCATCACCACTGTCGTGCCGGCGGCGGTCAGCGTGGAAAGAATAGCGGCAAAGGACTGCTTGAAGGCGGCGTCCAGGCCCTTGGTAGGCTCGTCCAGCAGCAGGATATCCGGCTGGTGCAGCAGCACCTTACCCAGGGCGGCCCGCTGCTGCTCGCCGCCGGAGAGGTCATAGGGATGACGGTCCAGCAGCTCGGTCAGGCGGCAAAGGGCCGTCACCTGTTCTACCCGGCGGTCACGTTGGTCTTTGGGGAGGTCCGTGCCGTCAAAGGACTCGTACAGGTCCTGACGGACCGTGTTTTTCACGAACAGGGCCTGCGGGTCCTGGGGCAGAACGCCGATGCGGCCCATGTGGGTCACGGTGCCCCGCTGGGGCGTCAGCGCACCGGACAGCAGACCCAGGGTGGTGGACTTGCCCGCGCCGTTACCGCCCAGCAGGGCCAGCAGCTCACCCCGGCGGGCCTGAAGGTCCAGACCGCGGACCACGTCCGGCTGGTCCGGCTCATAGCGGAACCAGAGACCCGCGCCGGCAAGGGCGGTATCCCCGGCGGGATACACCGGCTCCGGCGGCAGCGGGCACAGGGGGTGTTCATCGCACCAGCCGGACAGGAAATCGCGGCCCTCGCGGACGGTGATGGGGCAGGGTGCGTCGCTGTCCACTCCGGCCCAGATACGGACGGCGGCGGGCATGGCCAGGAACATATCGTGGCCGCGGCCCCGCAGGGAACGGCACACCGCCTCCGGCGCGCCGGCACAGAGGAGATGGCCGCCGTCCAGCACGGCGGCGTGGGTAGCCAGGGGCAACGCCTCCTCGAGACGGTGCTCCGTCATCAGAACGGTGATGCCCAGCTCGCGGTTCAGGCGGCCCACGGTCTGCAAAAAGTCGGCGGCGGCAATAGGGTCCAGCTGGCTGGTGGGCTCGTCCAGTATCAGCAGACGTGGCTGGAGCACCATGACCGAGGCCAGGGCCAGCAGCTGCTTCTGGCCGCCGGAGAGCTCGTCCACTTTCCTATGGAACCAGTCCTGGATGCCGAAGAAGGAGGCCATCTCCGCCACGCGGCGACGGATGGAGGGCGTGTCGCAGCCAAGGCTCTCCAGTCCGAAGGCCAGCTCATGCCAGACCTTGTCGGTGACGGTCTGCTCCTCCGGGGACTGGAGGACGAAGCCGATATCAGCGGCCTGCTGATGGGGCGGCAGGTCATCCAGCGGCTGACCGTCAAAGAGGATACGGCCCTCGGCCGCACCGTGGGGGCGCAGGGCGGGCTTCAGCTGACGGAGAAGCGTGGTCTTGCCGCAGCCGGAGGTGCCGCAGAGGACCCAGAACTCGCCCTGACGGACCGTGAGGGACACATCCGCCAGCGCGGGGCAGGGCTGCTGGGGGTAGGTGAAGCCAAAATGCTCCAAACGCAGCAGTTCAGGCACGGGGCGTCCCTCCTTTCCGGACGAGATAGCGGCGCCGGGACAGGGCGTCCAGCAGCACCGGCGTAAAGCAGAGCAGGCCGTAAACGGCGAAAAAGCTGACCGTCAGCGGTGTGACGGGGCCGCTGAGCAGCATGGGGTAATACTGAAAGCGCAAGCCGCCGGCCAGACCGCCGCCCAGCAGATACAGGCCGCAGAAGGCCAGCCAGAGGGCGACGGCACCGTCACGCCGGTCAAAGCGGTAGAGGGAGAAGGATGTCCTCCCCGGCAGGCCATAGCCCCTGCAGCGCATACTATCGGCGGTGATGAGGCCGCTTTCCAGACTCCAGGTGACAACGATGGAGAACACACGAAGGGCGCTTCTGACGCGCCGGACCGGGGCGCCGGTCTGGGTATCACGGCCCAGATGCCGCTGAGCCTGCGCCACGGCGCGGAGCCGCCGGACAAAGCGGGGCACAAAGCGGAGGATCATGCTCAGCAGCAGGGACAGCGCCGGGATGACGCGGCCAAAGAGGTACACCACCTTGTCCGAGGTGATGACATCGGTGACGCAGACGAACCACAGCGCCACGGCGCTGAGCATGGTGCCGGCGGCCAGACCGTAGAGCAGGCTCTCCAGCGTCAAAGGATTGCCGGAGGGCAGGTAGGCCAGAATGGTGACGCCCTGGTGGACAAAGGCGGGGTTCACCGCCGCCGCCAGAAGGGCCATAGGCAGCAGCCACAGCAGGTGGCGGCGCAGGCCCTTGCCGCCCAGCAGACGGGCAACATACCACCCGCCGCCCAGCGTCGACAGAACCAGGCACACCGGGTGCATCAGCAGCATCGCGCAGGCGATGACCAGGGCGAAATAGGCAAAGCTCACCGCCGGATGGCAAGTGCGCAGCGTATCGTCCATGGGATCACCTCCTGCATACATGATGTCTTAACCTTTTGATTATACCCTGCCGCCAGGGGATACGTCAATCCTGCGTGCGGAAAAAGGGCGGCAAAAGCCGCCCTTTTGTCAGCCCATGTAGGTATTGCCCACGTCTGCACCCATATTACAGGTGTAGAGCCACTGGATGTTCTCGCCGCCGGAGAGCGTATAGCTGTCCGCGCCATAGCTGGGGAAGGTTCCCCCCACGCAGTACATCCAGCCTGAGCTCCTGCCCACATTTTTTTCGAACAGGCCGTTGATGCCCCTGACATAGCTGCCGCTGGAGCTCACCGGGATACCCGCGTCACCGCAGGCCCGCTTCAGTACGGACATGACAGACTCACCCTCGGTGATGGTCACCGTGGTGGACAGGATCACGCCGTCGGCGGGGATAAGGCCCTTCACGCCGTCGGAGCACTTGTCCATATTATCAAGCACCGTGGCACAGGAAATGTACAGCGATACGGATGCCGCCGGCGCAGGGTCAGGTGCAGGCGCGGGGTCCGGGTCCGGCGCAGAAGGCTGCTCCTGTTCCTGCTGTTTCTTCTCTTCTTCCAGCCGCTTCTGCTCCTCCAGGCGCTTGGCTTCCTCCTGCTTTTTGGTATCCTCCTGCTTTTTGGTGTCCTCCTCGGTCTTTTTGGCTTCACCAGCCGGCTTCTGCTTGTCAGGCTTCTTGTCGTCCGCGGTCTTATCCTCAGTCTTTGCCGCGTCCTGCTTGCCGTCAGCCTTGGTGGTGCCCGTTTCAGCTGTGTCGTTCTTCCTGGTGTCCGTGGTCTGCTCCTGCGTTGCCGCGGGAATGTTGCCGGGGGCGTACGATACGGTCTTTTTCCCGCAGGCGGCGCAGGTCAGCAGCAGGGACAGCGCCAGCGCCAACAGCCAAAATCGGTGGTTTTTCTTCATATCTCTCATTCCTCACAAAAGCGCCATACGCAGAGGCGCTTTCGCGCCCCTGCGTCGGCTGTTCTGTTGTTACTTGGAAACGCGCTTCTTCCGGGTCAGCACCACAACGGCTGCCGCCGCCAGGACCGCGCTGCCCAGCCACAGCACCATCTGACTGTCATCCGCCGTGTTGGCGGAGTCCTTCTTGCCGCTGTCGGCCGTACCGCTTCCGCCGTAGTAGTACCCGGAGGACACCGTCTCATAGGAGACGATAGCGAACGCGGAGGCCTTGTCCGTCTGGAAGGTCAGGACATAATTGCCCTTGGTGCCGCCCAGCGTAGCGGACAGCTCGGCAGTGGTCACATTGCCGCTGCTATCCGTGTGGCTGCGCACCACGCAGACGCGCTTGCCCTGAAGGGCCGCGTACAGCTCGTCGGTGATGGGGATGGTCACGGTGACGCTGTGGGGCAGCTCGATAAGCTGCGCCACGGTCTTGATCTCGTTCCCTTCCGTCTTGACCAGCGCCACAGTCACGTCTACGACCTTCTCCAACTGCGCGTTCTTGCGGGATTTGTCGCCGCGCAGGGCGTCCAGCTTCTCGGCCAGCTTGTTCAGCTCCTTCTTAACCTCGTCACCGGCCGTCTTGGCCGCCTCGGTCAGGGCGCTCTTGCCGCCGTCGGCGGCCTTCTGCTCGTTGGTGAGCTGGAGCGTATCCGTCACGGTCACGGTGATTGCACCGTCGCTCACTGCTGCCTTGATGTCCGCCAGCACCTCCCCGGTGATGGTATCATCGGCCTTGATGACCAAGCCGTCGCCCGCGGCGGTCTTGTTGTCTTTGCTGTCCACCTTGATGTCATCGCCTTTGACGTTGGCCATCGGGTTCTTGACGCCGCAGACGGTGCAGACGCCGTTGACGTAGGTGTGCTTGCCGGTGGCGGGAATGGTCGCACCAGCTGTGATGACAATGCCGCAGCGCTTGCAGTAGGTATCCGCCTCATGGCCGGAGGCGTAGCAGGTGGCCGCCACCGCCGCACGGGTGGCCTCATCGTGGCCCAGGGCCGCGATGACCCAGCTGTCCTTGGCGATCTCGGTCTTGCCCGCCGCATCGCTGAAGAACTTGTGGCAGCGAGAGCAGGTCCAATAGGCACTGTTGCCTGCCTCGGTGCAGGTAGCAGCCTTGCCCGCCGTGGCAGTCATGCTGTGCCCCAGAGACGGGACGATCATCGTCTCCTCCGTGCCGCAAACGCTGCACTTACGGGTGCTGATACCGCTTTCGGTGCAGGTGGCCGCCTTGGTCACCGTCCATGCGCCGAAGTTGTGGCCCGTCGCGGGAACAGACTTTTCCTCCACGGCGCCGCAAATGGAGCAGATCCGGCGGCTGACGCCGTCCTTGGTGCAGGTGGCGGCCACGGTCACTTGCCACTCGCCGAAGCGATGGGCGCAGGCGGCGTCGGTCATATCGTAGAGTGCGTTGGCCTTCTCAGTAAAGCGCGCATAGGCGGCCATGGCGCAAAGCGCCTGCTCCGTGGCCATCTCGTTGACGGCCTTGTCTGCGAACTGATGCTTAAAGCCGCCGTTCTCCGCCACGCGGTACTGCAGGAGGTTCCCCAGCACGCTCAGGGTCTTCCCCTCCACGGTCTTGGTAAAGCGCGCGTCCGTGTTGGCATCCAAATTCAGGGCGGAAAGGGCGATGACCACCTGCGCGCAGCTCTCGGAGGAGTCGTAGCCGCTTCGATACTTGCCGGAGAGCCAGTTGAGGGCTTTCTCCACGGCGGTGTTCACGGTTTCATTGCCGCCGTCCTTATAGTAGGGCGCCAGCGCCTGCAGCGCCATGGCGGTCATGTCCACGTCGCTGGCGGGTTTTGTTTCGGCGCTGGCGCTCCAGCTGCCGTCCGCATTCTGCTGGTCCAGAATGGCCTGCACCAGCCAGGAGGTGTCGGAGGTGTAATTGCGACTGTTGAGCGCCAGCAGACCCATGACGAGGCCGTTGATATCCGTTTTACTGGTATCAGTGACCTGCATGATATCCTTGTCCTGCAGCGCCGTCAGCAGGTTTTTGCCGCCCACGTTGGCGGGGTCCTTGCCGATGGCGGTAAGAGCCAGGGCAATACGCTCATTGTCGGTGATGACGGGGGTGTTTTTATCATCGGGAGCCCGGAGGATGCCGTCAGAGCCGATGTTCGCCTTTACATAGGCCACGACCTTCTCATAATAGGCCGCGATATATGCCTCGGACAGAGGCACCTTGGCGCGAGCCTGTCCCAGTACCGCCCACTCGCCGAAGAGATAGCTGACGACCGGGGTGCTCACCGCACTTTGGATATACGCCTTGGCGCCGGCATACGCCTCATCGAATCCGGGCACTTCCGTACCGGGCACCGTGGGATCCGTCGGGTCCAGCGGAATATAGGTGTCGGTAAAGAACAGGCGCAGGGTGTCGCCGTCCTTGAGATAGGTGTTGTCCAGCGTGGTCTTGGGCAAGGTCTCGGTGCCGCCCTGTAAGGTGAGGCCGAACATCCAGCCGGAGGACTTGCCGTCGCCCTTCTCCTTGAGGGTGTGGCCCGCCGCATCGGTGATGCTCTTGATGTAGGCGCCGCTGCCGGTATAGGTGTACTTGGCACTGTCAAGGCACGCCTTCACAGCGTCCCAAGCGGTGGGATCCTCGTTGGCCTTGCCGGTGAAGGTAAAGTCGGAGATTCCCGTGAAGGTATGGCCGTTCTTGTTGTAGCCGTCCACCTTGACCTTCACGGTGAGGGTCTGGTTCTCGTTGGGGTCAGCGGCGTTCTTCTCGCCGATCACCGTCAGATCGATGTGGATGGGCTGCTTGTAGAATTGGGCAAAGTCCTTGTAGCGTTCCTTGGTCTCCTCGGTGCCGTTGATGCCGAACTTTTCCCAATACTGGGCGTACTTGGTGTAGGTCAGGACGCTGTCCAGCGTAACTGTCGTATTGTACTCCGGCTGGTGTACACGCAGTAGCTCGTGCTCCACCACAGAGGGACGGGAGGATCGGAAGCAGCGGTACTTCTCCGTATCGAGCCAGCCGGGGATATCGTCGGCCTCGATGCCGTCGAAGGTCATATTCACCGTGCCGCGGACGTATTCCAGCGTGCCGTCCTTGTTTTTGCAGATCTCCGCGAAGGGATACAGGTCGGAGGTGACCTTGGTCTTATCCGTATTCTTGTTCTTGATACCGTCCCAGTAGACATCCCCGGTCAGCGCCTTGGTCATAAAGGCGGCGGCATCATCCAACTCCTGCTGGGTAAAAGGCTGAATGGTGAAGCTGAACTCCTGCCGCGCCAGCAGAAGGCCAGAGCTGCGGGTGGTGATGGTCACCACATACTTCGCCTCCACCGGCTCCTCACCGGGCAGCGGGCGGTAGACCATGGCGTGATAGCCGTTGAAGTCCAGCACATCGGGGGTGAGGCTCACCATCGTGACCTTCTGGTTATAGCTGTCGCTCATGATGCCCGCTTGCTCCAGAAGAGCGGGTCTGGGCATCTGCATATCGTCGCTGACGGCATCCAAATTCACGGGCTTTGTCTTATCCACAAAGTCACGCAGGAGCCCCCGATACTTCTCCGCCAGAGCGTTTTGCATCTCGCTGGTCACGCTGCTGTCGAAGGGCGCAACGGTGGCGTCAAAGAACACATCGGCATAGACCTCCACGCCGTTGTCGCCGGTGATGTGCGCCAGCGTGTAGTCATCGAAGGCGTCATAGGTCACGCGGGCGATCAGCCGGAACTTGCCGGCCTTCTCGGGCAGCGGCGTGCCGTCGGCGGGCTGCAGGGGGCGGTTGACGGTTCCCACGCCGGTGCCGTTGGTGCCGTTGGTGATGTAGAGCCACTCGGTGTTCCGGGTGCCCCACTGCACCTTCACATCATAGCGTCCCGCAATGCCGGAGGGAAGCGTGAGGTTGGAGGTGATGCGGTCGTTCACGGTGTAGAGCGTCCAACCCGCCACCTCGCTTTGGGTGGCCCCGTTGGTATTCTCGCCGCGGATGAGTTCCCAGTTCAGGGACCCGGCGGCGCTCTCCAGCAGTTTCTGCACCGCGTCGGCGCTGCGCCCCACGGTGGCACGGAGGGTGATCTCCTTGGTGACCCCGGCATAGGTGATGTTGAACTTAAGGCCCGTGTACTGCACGGTCTGGCGGGCGGTGCCGTCGCCGGTGAAGTAGGTGATTTTGCCGTTGTCGGCAATGTACTTTACCTTGGTATCGTCAAAGCCGTTGGCCTTGGCGCTGCCGTTAACATAGGTGATCTCGGAGTTGTCCGCCACATCCGCATAGCCCTGCTCTGCCAGCAGACGGCGGAAGGCTTGGGTGATGTTGGTTTCATCATAGAGCCCCACGCCTTCCAGAGGCTGCACGGCGGTATTCTTGCGCGTGAACTCGGCGGCAATGTCCTCCAGAGTCTGCACCTTTTCCGCATTCTCGGACCAGAGGCACAGCGTGAAGGTCTTGGTCTTCGTGGCAGCGCCGCTTTGGAGAGTGGCGGTGAGGGTCACCGTGACCTTATCCGCCGCAGGCGCGGTGAGCGCGCCGGTGGCGGTGTTCACCAGAGCGTTATCCGCCGTCCATGCGAGGGAAACGGTCTTCTCTCCACTGCCCTCCACGGGAACGGTGACGCTCGCGGGCAGGGTCAGGAAGCCGGTATAGGTCTGCGCGATCTCCTCTTCCTCCTCCGGGTCGCTGCTCACCGGGGTAAGGCCGCGGAGCTGATAGACGCCGGTGGCATCGGCCTTCAGAAGGTCTGCATTCTCGGCATCGAGCCCCAGTTCCTTATAGAAGTGCTTTTGCAGGGCGTTCAGGAAGTAGTCGTGCAGGTCCGTGACCGCTTCGCCGGGCTCTTCGATGCCGTATTTCTCACAGAGGTCGGCCTTATCGTTATAGTCCGTAAGGTCATAGAGTCTCAGCACAGTCTCGGCGTACCAGTCGGCCTTGGCTTTCTTGGCGGCGTCGGCGGCGCTCATGCCGCGAAGTTCCAAGGCGTTGGCGGCGGCGGCAGCGGCCTTGAGGTCGGCATTGTCCACGGGGGTGCCGCCCTGCCAGGGCAGCACCGGGAAGCCGCCGTTGCTGTTGCCGCTGTCAAGGTGCATCCCCATCTCCGCCGCAAATTCCGGGGTGCGCATATAGTCCGCGGTGCGGGCAGTCATACCGCTGGTGGTGCCATCCGCCGCGGCCTGTGGTGCGACGGTGTCCAGATAAGCGCAGTTGGTGATGGTGGCGCCGGAGTTCACCTTGCCTACCACCGCACCGAAGCTGCTTTCCGGACCGGTGACAGCACCTACAGTGTAGCAGTCTTTCATAACAGCATTACTGCGCGCACAGCCGACAAGTCCGCCAAATCCGCCAGCGCTAACACTCTTTGCGTTAGTGTGGACGTTCCCCGCAAAATAGCAGTTCTCTACGGTACCGTAAGTATAACCCACGATACCTCCCGCGCCATTTTGCACCGCATACCGGGAGTACTTGAACAGAATATCCGCTGTGCTCACGCAGCCACTAATGACATTGCCTGCCACACCATGACCAACAATACCGCCAACACCAAAGATCACGTCATCGCCGCCTTTGATGTAACCACTGACGAGGCAGTTTTCAATCCGGCCTTCACTCTTATCCGCAATACCTCCGACATTACTTGTACCGTCAATGGCGCAATCCACACACAAACTCTTGACAGTTCCATTGGCGCTCAAATAATAGACTAATCCGCCAGTTCCTGCCAAACCACTAACGGTGTAATTATCGCCGTCCAAGGTGCCGGCAAACTTATTACTGTCGGTACCGATAGCCGTCCATGCCTTGTCGTTGAGGTTGATGTTGGCGGTGAGCTTGCCGCTGATGGTCGTGTCGCCCTTGTTGACCGCATCGGCGAACCAGGCCAGCTTCGCGGCGGTGCCGATCTGATAGACGCCGTTTTTGTCTTGGGTGGGTGCGGTCTTGGCGGTGCCGTCCCAGCCCTCACCCGCGTAAGTTAAGGTGAAGGAAAGCGTCTTGTCCTCGGCGGCGGTGATGCTGCCGTGAACGGGGATATAGTTTTCCTTGGTGACGGTGTAAGCATAGGTCTCGCCGAGGTAGAGTTTGTAGCCGCCGTCGGCCTCGGGCTTGATGGTGCCGCCCACGGGGTGGGTCACGGTCACCTTAGCGTTTTCCGCCGGAGTTACGGCAAAGGTCAGGGTACGGGTGGCAAGTTCGCTCAGCGTGACGGTCTCGTTCACATCGGCGCTAACGGTGATGTTCCCCGTCTTGGTCTCGTAGCCGAACTTGCTGACGGTATAGGTGTAGGTACCCGCGGCAACGGTGTATGCGCCGTTTTTGCCGGTGATCTCCGCGCCGCTACGGTCCTTCAGCACCACCGTTGCACCGTCGGGAGTTTTAAGGGTGAGGGTATAGAACGGAACTGCTGCAAAATTCTTCAGGGCTGCGTAATAGTAACTGGTATAACCATCATAACTAATGGTCAGCACATCACCCTGCGTAAGCTCCACTGAAAAATCTTTCCAAGAAGTTTCTCTGTCAGCAAGCTTGACTTGTTTACTGTTCTTCTTTATGGTGAAATAATAGTATTCATCCGGCTCATCATACCAGTCGCCTTCCACACACCCTGCCGCATTGGCGATATAGCTGAACGACAGCTTCACATTCTTTGTAGCTGTGAGAGCCAGTGTGGTCGTTTCTGTGGTCTTGAGATAGGAGTCCTTGCCAGCACCCTCTATGGTAAATTTCCCCTTGTCACCGCTGACGGTGATACCCTGGCAATTGGCAAAGAAATCCTCAAATATCGCCTTTTTTGCCAGCGTCACTGTGATATTCACCTTATCGCCATTCACAGAGAATATACCGCCGGCATTATCGCAGCCATCGCAGGCAACTGTATAAGCGTAGCTGCCATTGGACAGACTGCAGCCTGTACCATCACCGGTATATACCGCCTTACCGTTGGTTCTGACGGTCACTGTCGGATCCGCCGTGATCCCTGCGGGGCGCGAGATATCAAACGCCACGGAATAGGCCGCAGATTTGGTCAGCGGCACCGTCTTTGCCACATCTGCAGCAACATTGATCGTTTCCGTAACAGTGTCATACCCATAAGCCGACACCGTGTAGGTATACTCACCTGCAGAAACGATGTATACACCATTCGTACCTTTAAGTTCTGCGCCTGTGCTGTCCTTCAGTGCAACGACCGCATCAGCCTCTTCAGGCTCCGCTGTCAACTTCACCTCATACAGGGACGAAACTGTGAAATCCTTGAGCTTGACATAGTAATCACCTGAGACATACGTCTTTATAAGATTCAGTCTCAGCGTATCGCCCTTTTTCAGATCAATGGTGAAGTCCTTCCACTGAGTACTCCCCCATGACCGCATCTCTGGATTATAGCTGTTGTTTTTTACGATCGTAAGAGCTGCGTAAGAAGAATCATAATTGCAGCCCCAATACTTAAAGCTAAGCGTCACATTGGCCTTTGCCTTCAGCGTAATCGTAGATGTACTGCTTGTATTTCCTTGAGCCGGATTGCTGGAGCGCAGGCAAAGGCCGTCGCTGTCGGTCATGTCCACCACATAAGGATAGGTGGCATCATTCGTCACCTCAACACTGTTAACAATACCAGCGAAGAAGTCATCAAACTCAGGCTTCTTAATGACCTCGATCTCAATGGAATCCGTTTTTTCCTTGTAGGTCACAGTCACCGTCTGCTTTCCCGGCGCGGTGTTGTCAAATCCCGCCACCGTGAAACCCTTGGTGATGACCTCGCTACTGTTATCGTCATAGGTAACTGTAACACTGAGCTCCAGTTCATCGCCGGTATAGCACGTCGTTTTAGCCGACTTTACGGAAATAGACACGACGTTCTTTTCCACCACTGGCTCCGGGTCCTTCAGCGTAGGATAGCCGCCCCCATTGTACTGGAATGCGCTGCCAAGGGTGGCGGCAAACTCCGCGGACTGCATCTCGGCGGAGGATTTGGTACCAGAGTTGCTAATCTTAACAGTTGACGGTACCAGCGCCGTTACGGTTTCACTCGGCGCATAGCAGTTAACAATACGGCATGGCTCGTCCGAAGAATAGGAACTGGATGATACCGCCATTATTGCACCGTTCGTTTCAACGGAACCAACAGTATAGCAGTTCTCCACCAGAACGCCCTTCGTTCCTCTACCGAGTATGCCTGCGCCATCACTTATATCCCCCTGATTATAGCAATTCCTTATTATGTGAGTTCCTACAACATTTCCTGCAATGCCGCCAACTTGCTTTCTTGTACCACTCACACTTCCCATATTCGCGCAGGAAGAAATCGTAACAAAGCCACTGCCGGGTTCACTATAGCCAAGGATACCACCAACAGCTTTACTTCCCTTAATGCTCGCCGTATTTTTGCAATTTTCAATAGTTACATTGCCGTCTGCATTGCCCGCAATACCGCCTACATTATTTTTACCTGTCGCCGTCACTTGTCCAGCAACAGTAACATTCTTCACAGTAGCGCCGCCACCCAATTTTCTAAATAGGCCCACATTCGCACTATTGCCCTCAATATCCAGCGTCACGGTGTGGCCGTTGCCGTCAAAGGTGCCGGAAAAGTCGCTGGCATAGGGCTCGGTGACAATGATATCCTTCGTCAGCGTATAGCTGCCGCTGGCGTCCATCGCCGCAAACTCCTTCGCGGAGCTGACAGTTCCTTCCGCCAGCGCCAGCGCCGCGCCGCCGCTGCGGGCCATCTGGGACACAGGCACTTCCTCAGCAGGCTCCTGCTGCTCCTGCGTCTCCTCATCCTCGGCAGGGACGGTGTTCTCCGTGTCCACCGGAGTTATCTGTTCCTGCTGGGTCTGCTGCTCCTGATCCGCGGCCAGCGTGTCGGCCAACACGGAGGTGGGCAGCAGGCTGACGACCATCACGACGGTCAGCAGCCAGCTTATGACTCTCTTCTTCATGTCTCTTTCTCCTTTATGTAAATTTTTTGTCGACGTGAGGGGGTGGGCGGGGATGCGGCAACATCCCCGCCCCACTTATGGAAAAGCACGCGGCCAATGGCCGCCTCAGCTTGACAAAGGGGACTCGTCTGCACAGTTTCACGGTCAGATGGAAAGCGCACGGCGCCTCAGCTTGACAGTCGAGTTTTCCGCACCGCTTCGCTGTGTATGGCAGCGTGTCAGCCTGGCAAGGGAAATATTTTTCATGCAGGGCATGAAAAATGGGACAGAGTGCACTCTGTCCCGCGAAAATGAAACGCTGCCCGGCGCAAAGCCGGACAGCGAACGCAATAGATACGACCCCTGCACCACGGAAAGACGCCGCCCCCGCCGCCCGCCCAAAAGGGCCGGCCGCGAAAAAGGTGGTGCAAAAAACACCGACCTCCCATTCAGGAGGCCAGCGTGGTACATCTACATGGTGGTACAAGGTTCCCGCACACGGAGAGCGCGCCCGCTGCAACTTTGTCCTACACAATGCAATTCTCCTGGCTCGCGCCGCGGGGGAACAGTATTCCCGCCTCGTTTGCAGCCTACCTTCTCATGGGCTTACCCACAATGGCGGACTTTCGTCCCGGCGGCTTACGCCGCTTCGGTGCATCCTTGCGCTCACAGTACCGGTCGTGCGGGGTTTGGCTACCCCTTTCCTTCTATGCCGACGCCTGGCCCATGGTGGGCTGTACGGCCGCCGGCGACATTGGATCAACAGACTGTTTATTTACTTGTCAGCGATATTATATTACAGGAATTGGCCGTTGTCAACCCTCCTCCCTACCCCAGCGCCACGTCCAGGATCATCATTACGGTAAAGCCCGCGGCAAAGGCCAGCGCCCCCGGGCCGGAATCGCCGCGCGTGGGCAGCAGCTCGGCGGCCACCACATAGAGCATGGCCCCGGCGGCAAAGCCCAGCAGCCAGGGCAGTGCCGGAACGATGAGCGCCGCCGCCAGCACCGTCACGCCGGCGGCCAGGGGCTCCACCACGCCGGAGAGCACGCCGCCCAAAAAGGCTCTCCCCTTCCCCGCACCGGCGGTACGCAGGGGCAGGGCCACAATGGCGCCCTCCGGCACATTCTGGATGGCGATGGCCAGCGCCAGCGTAAACGCCGCGGCGGGCGCGGCGGCTCCTGCCGCCACACATCCGGCATAGGCCGCACCCACCGCCATCCCCTCCGGGATGTTGTGCAGCGTCACCGCCAGAAGGGTCATGGTGGTGGAACGGTCGGTAACAGCCTCCGGCAGCAGTCGCTCCAGCAGCCGCAGGAACAGCACCCCCAGCCAGAAACCGCCCGCCGCCGGAAGGAAGGACCAGCGGCCCATGTCCGCCCAGTCGATAGCGGGCAGCAGCAGGCTCCACACCGAGGCAGCGGTCATCACCCCGGCGGCGAAGCCCTCCAGCACGCGGCGCAGAACGGCGGAGGGCGCTCTTTGCAGGCAGAATACGCACGCCGCACCCAGCGACGTGCCCCAGAAGGGGAGCAATATCCCCTGAAGGACAGATGATTGCATAGACACTCCCTTTTCCGTATCCGTAGTATGCGGAGCCGGGCGACTCCGTACAGTCTATCCTACGCAGCGGGAAACGAAAGGTGAAAAGACAAGGGCCCCCGCCGAAGCGGGGGCCTTTGGGAAAATACAAAGTCATTCAAAATGCTAAGATAAGGCGGGAGCGCCCGAAGGGTGCTCCCACTGCGCGGCTTATTGCTTTATGTGAGATGCAGCTTCACTGTATCGGCAGCTCCACCGCGATGGTCGTGCCCTTGTCCGAACTTTCCTCCACCCAAACGCAGCCGCCGTGGAGATCGGCGATCTCCCACACCAGAGAAAGTCCCAGTCCCGCGCCGCCGTACTCGCGGCTGCGGGATTTGTCCACCCGGAAGAAGGGCTGGAAGATACTGCGCTGATACACCTCCGGGATGCCGCAGCCGGTGTCGGAGACGCGGAGCAGGAGCTTTTCCAACTCTTGAGTGACAGAAACCCGTACCGAGCCACCCGGCCGGTTGTACTTGACAGCATTCTCCGTCAGGTTGAAGATCAGCCGGTAGATCAGCGCGTCGCTGCCGGTCAGGGCGGCGTCGCCCTCCGCTTCCAGCGTGATGCTTCGCTTCTCCGCCAGCGACGCAAGATCCGTAAAGATCTCCTCGACCATGGGGGCGAGCTGGAGCTGCTCGTTCCGCGCCACCTGCTGCAAATTGCTCATTTCCAGCAGCGTTTTGGTCATCTGCGTCAGCCTCTCCGTCTGCTCGCGCAAAAGCGCGAGGAATTCCGACGTCTCCGGCCGCACATCGGGATGCTCCGCGGAAAACAGCTCCAGCTGCGCCTGCATCAGCGCCAGCGGCGTGCGCAGCTCGTGGGCGGCGTTGCCGGTGAACTGCCGCTGGGCGGCAAAGGCGTTGTTCAGCCGCTCCAGCATCTGGTTGAACGAGCGGCTCAGCTGCCGGAACTCCGAAATGGCGTCTTCATCGATCCTCATATCGGCAAGATTGTTCAGCTGCACCTGCTCCACCTGCGAGGCAAAGCTGCGCAGGGGCTTGAGAGCGCGTCCGCTGACGAAATAGGCGAGGATGCCGCTGAGCAGCGTTACCGCCGCCGTGATGTACCAGTTGGTGGTGCGGAAGCGCCCCTGCACCCCATCGACGACGATGGTCAACTCCTCGTTGGGCGCTATGAGCTGCGGGTCAAAGCTCGCCGCTCCGCTATCATTCAGGATCACCGTGCCGCCGCCCTGTAAGCTGTCCGCAATGGTGTCCATATAGTACACACCGGAGGAGCACAGCAGCAAATTCATGGCCACGCAGGTGACGCCGATGAGCAGGACGGACATCAGCGTGATGCGCCACTGCAAGGAAAGCCGCTTCATTCCCCCTCGCCTCCCATCAGATAGCCCTCGCCGATGCGGTTGCGGATGGGGTCATAGCCCAGCACGGCCCGCAGCTTCTTACGCAGGGCGGAGATGTGGACGCGAATGGAATTGCTGAAGCTGTCCACGCTGTTGTCCCAAACGTGATCCATCAGCTCTTCCTGACTCACGGGCCGCCCCTGATGCACCATCAGGTATTCGAGTATCCCCGTTTCCTTGCGGGTCAGCGTCAGCGTCTGCCCGTTGACAGCGGCGGTGCGGGAGCGGGTGTCAAAGGTTAAAGCTCCGCAGCTTAGCAGCACATCCTGCTGGGTGAACTGCCGCAATGTCAGGCTGCGGATGCGGGCCTCCAATTCAGCTAAGTGGAAGGGCTTTGCCAGATAATCGTTGGCGCCCGCGTCCAGCCCCTCCACCTTGTCGGAAATTTCGCTGCGGGCGGACAGAATTAGTACCGGCGTTTCAAGGTCGGTCTTGCGCAGCGTGCGCAGAACGGTCATGCCGTTCACCTTCGGCAGATTGAGATCAAGCAGGACAAGATCGTACCGCTCTGCTGCAAGCAGCTCGAGCGCGGTCTCTCCGTCACCGCAGTCATCCATTTCGTAGCCGGAACGGCGCAGTTTTTTAGCCACGCTTTCCCGCAGAGTAGGTTCATCCTCTATCAATAAAAGGCGCATAAGCGATCATCTCCCGCATTTATAAGGGCAACACCGCACAATTCTAAGTGCCGATACGGCGAGCGAGGTGCGGCAGATGCTAAGCCAAAAGCGC
>OIAT01000145.1_pt1 | contig 19670 bp, 19 predicted proteins | sample 1580801 | NCBI WGS metagenome assembly OIAT01 (sample SAMEA3882536, study PRJEB24775) | human gut metagenome | biome: human-associated habitat; feature: intestine environment; material: feces | place: Netherlands | collected 2009/2010
CGCAGCCGTATTACGAACACATTCTGGAAGTGGCAAAATCAAAGCGCTACCCGCGCACGAGGCTGCAGCGGCTGCTGCTGTGCGCCTATCTGGGCATCGACGCGCAGGCGCTCCTGTGCGAAGCGCCGTATGTACGCGTGTTGGCATTCGATGAACTGGGCCGCGCCGTTCTGCGGCAGGCAAAAAAGACGGGCGGCCTCCCGCTTGTAAACGCAGGCCAGACCCCGCCGGACACAGCGTATGGCGCGCTGGAGCGCCGCTGCGCGGCGCTCTACGGTCTGTTTGCCGCGCAGCCGGAGCTTTGCCCCGAACAAATCGCGCGCGTTTACCGGAAATGAAAAAACCGCCCGGACGGGCGGTTTTTCACGTTATATTTCCTGCCGGCCTTCCAGTGCGCGCAGAAGCGTGACCTCGTCGGCATATTCCAGCTGGCTCCCGACCGGGATGCCGTAGGCCAGACGCGTGACCTTTACGCCCATCGGGCGAAGCAGACGCGACAGGTACATGGCCGTGGCCTCGCCCTCGGTGTCCGGGTTCGTGGCCATGATGACCTCACGCACAGAGCCGTCTGCGACGCGGTTCAGCAGCTCGCGGATGCGCAGATCGTCCGGCCCGACGTGGCTCAGGGGCGAAATGACGCCGTGCAGCACATGGTACACGCCATGGTATTCCCGCGCCCGCTCCATGGCGATCACATCCTTCGGCTCTGCCACAACGCAGATGAGACTGTGGTCGCGCTCGGGGTCGGCGCAGATCGCGCACAGCTCCTGATCGGTCAGGTTCTGGCAGACCGGGCAGAGGCGAACGCTGTCCTTCGCGTCCAGAATGGCCTGCGCAAAGCTCTGCGCCTCATCCTTCGGCAGCGACAGGACATAAAACGCCAGCCGCTGCGCCGACTTCATGCCGATGCCGGGCAGACGCGCAAATTGTTCGGTCAGCCGCTCAAGCGCGGCGGGAAACGCACGCATCAGAACAGGCCGCCCAGATTCAGGCCGCCCGTCAGCTTGGCCATATTCGCGGACTGGTCGGCCTCGGCCTTGCGCATGGCCTCGTTGACCGCCGCAACGATCATATCCTGCAGCATTTCCACATCCTCCGGATCGACCGCTTCAGGGTCGATGGTGATGGACTTGAGCTCGCGGTTGCCTCCGCATACGGCTGTGATCACACCGCCGCCCGCCGTCGCCTCGTATTCCTTTGCCTGCAGCTCCTCCTGCATCTTCATGAGGTTTTCCTGCATCTTCTGGGCCTGCTTCATCATCTGCATCTGATTCATGCCGCCCATCGGCATACCGCCGCGATATCCGCCTTTTGCCATGTTTGTTCTCCTTCTATCGTAAATAAATTATTTGATCGTAAAAATGTCGCTGTGCTGCTGTCCAAACTGAACAAGCGCGTCCATCGGGTCGTATCCCAGCCGTGAAAGCCGGTTTTTGAGTGCAAAGCGCACCGAGACGGGCCTGCCCAGAATCGCCGACGCTTTTTCCCGGACAAGGGCTTCCGTGTTCGGCGTTTTTTTGACCAGATCAATGAAAAGCTCCGTGTCCGTCGCCATAATGAGCGCGTCGCCCTGCAAAACCGGGTGAACGGGGCCGTTCACGGCAAAGAAGCCGCTGATCTTAGCCGGAAGCGCCGCACGCAGCTTTTCAGACAGCGCGGGCCAGAAGCCGGCAGGCGTTTCGGCCTGCGGCGCGGCAGACGACAAGACAAACGGCAACGCGCCGGACACCACACCCAACGGCAGCATCACCACACAGCCGGACACCAACGGCACGGACACCGGCAGCGCCAAAGATGACCTGAACGGCGGCCACAACGAAAGCGGCCAGGCGGATGAGGACGGACAGATGGACGGCACCGTGGAAACGCGGCGGTACGACCGGGCACTGGCAGCGTCGCTCAGTCAGCTGATCCTAAACCGGATCGGCGAATGACAAAAGCGCGGCGGGCACAGGATGTCCGCCGCGCGGTTTTTACCGGCAGGACTTGCATTTTTCAAAAAATGGGATATTATATAGGTGAAAAACGTCCCCGCCCCCTTTTTTCGTCCTCTGAACGGCGGACGCGGGGCACGGAACAAAATTTACGCCGCAGTGGGCGGCAGAGAAAAGAAGGTTTTTTCTATGACAAAGATCGACATCGTTTCCGGATTCTTGGGCGCAGGTAAGACGACCCTTATCAAGAAGCTGCTGGCCGAGGCCTTCCCCGGCGAGAAGCTGGTACTGATCGAAAACGAGTTCGGCGAGATCAGCATTGACGGCGGATTCCTGAAGGACTCCGGCGTGCAGATCAGTGAAATGTCCTCCGGGTGCATCTGCTGCTCTCTGGTGGGCGACTTCAACAAGGCGCTGAAGGACGTACATGAGCAGTTCCACCCTGACCGCATCCTCATCGAGCCCAGCGGCGTGGGCAAGCTCAGCGACGTGATCGTGGCGGTGGAGAACACCGTGAAGGACGTACCGGACATGAAGCTGAACAGCTTTGTGACCGTAGCGGACGCCACCAAGGTCAAGATATACATGAAGAACTTCGGCGAGTTCTACAACAACCAGATCGAGTCCGCCGGTACCATCATCCTCTCCCGCACCCAACGGCTGAGCCAGGAGAAGCTGGAGGCCGCCGTGGCGCTGCTGCGGGAGAAGAACCCCAATGCCGCCATTCTCACCACACCCTGGGACCAGCTGGACGGCATGACCATTCTCAGCGCTATCGAAAAGGTCTCTCTGGCGGACGAGCTGCTGGCGCATATGCGCGCTGAGCACGAGGCGGATGAGGCGGAGCACGAGCATGAGCACCACCATCACCACCATGACGAGGATGAGCACGATCATGACCATTGCTGCCATCACCATGACCATGATGATGACGATGACGACGACCACGACCATGAGCACTGCTGCCATCATCACCACGATGAGGACGAGCATGACCACGATCATCACCACCATCACCACGACGGCGAGGAATGCGATGATCCCCACTGCGGCTGCCACCATCACCATCATCACGCCGACGAGGTATTCACCAGCTGGGGCACGGAGACGGTGAAGGCCTACTCCGAAGCGGAGCTGGAGCACATCCTGACGGCGCTGGACAGCGGCGAATACGGCGCGATCCTGCGGGCCAAGGGTATCGTGGCTGCCGCCGACGGCGGCCAGTGGCTGCACTATGACTTTGTGCCCGAGGAGCACCAGGTGCGGCGCGGTCCGGCGGACTACACCGGCCGTATCTGTGTGATCGGCTCCCAGCTGAAAGAGGATAAACTCTCTCAGCTGTTCGGACTGTAAGGAGTGGCTGACATGGATATTCCTGTTTATCTTATTGCCGGATTTCTGGACGCCGGCAAGACCGAGTTCATCAACGGCATCCTGCGGGACGGTTTTGCCGCCGAGGACCGGACGCTGCTGCTGTGCTGCGAGGAGGGTGAAAACGGCTATGATCCCAAGGTACTGGGCAACGTATTCACCTATACCGTGGAGGACGAGGACCAACTGACACCGGACTTTCTGAAGAAGCTGGAAAAGCAGTACCGGCCCAAGCAAGTCATCGTGGAGTACAACGGCATGTGGAGCATGGAGAAGCTGTACCGCGAAGGACTGCCCGCCAACTGGATACTCTATCAGATCATGTGTCTGGTGGACGCCACGACCTTCGAGATGTATTTGAAGAACATGGGGCAGCTGATGATGGAGAAGATCACCAACTGCGATATGCTGATCTTCAACCGCTGCAATGAGCAGCTGCGCGCCCAGCTTCGCAGCCGCAACCTGCGGATGGCCAACCGCCGGGCGGATATCTACCTGGAAAACGAGGACGGCACCAGCGAGGAGTACGTCACGCCGGAGATGTCGCCCTTCGACCTGACCGGCGGCAAGCTGGAGGTGCCGGACGAGGACTACGGCATCTGGTATGTGGACATGATGGACAACCCGGGACGCTACGAGGGCGTGGAGGTGTCCTTCAAGGCGCTGATGTGCCACTCCAAAAAGTTCAAGGGCGTGCACTGCCCGGGGCGCTTCGCCATGGTGTGCTGCGACAAGGATATGCAGTTCCTGGCCCTGGTGTGCCGCGGCGAAGGGCTGGAGCAGTATAAGGACAAGCAGTGGGTGAAGATACACGCCACAGTGAAGAAGGAGGCCTGTGAAGCCTATCAGGGTGAGGGCCCCGTGCTGTACGTCACCTCCATCGCCGCCACCACCAAGCCGGACCCGGAGATGGTGTCCTTCTGATCGCGATCCGTATATTTTCGCCGCACAATTGCAGCGTGCATAGAAAAAGACCCGCCGATGGCGGGTCTTTTCAACTTGTTTCGGCCTCAGCGGACCAGCTGGATGGCAGCGGGGAGGTTTTCGATCTCCACGCGGGGCGCACTGGGGCAGTATTCACCGTCCAGGGACCAGGGGAGGTTCTCCTCGGTGGTCAGGGTAACGCGCCGGACATGGCGCAGTATCACGCCGGGATAGTCGTACTGCATACGGGTCATGGCGGTAATGAGGTTCTGCAGATCCAGTGCCGTCTTTGGCATACGGAGCAGCAGCAGTTCGAATTTTCCGTCGTCCATCCGTACACGGGAGGGATCCAGCTTCACCAGGCCGCCCAGGGAGGTGGAATTGCACACAGCGCCGAAAATGAACTCTCCCTCAAAGCGCTCACCATCGGCATCCACCGCGCAGCGGTAGGGCCGCAGGGAGTCCAGATCGCCCAGCCCCTCCAGAATGTAGGCAAAATGGCCCAGGGCATTCTTGGCCGCCTGGGTGGCGGAGTAGGAGGACCGGGTAAAGGCCCCAAAGGAGGCCACATAGGCGAAATAGCGGTCGTTATGCCGCCCCACGTCCAGGGGGCAGGGCGTGCCGGTGGCGGCCGCCTCTGCCGCGGCGGGCAGCATGGTGTGAAGATGCAGGCTCATGGCAAAGTCGTTGGTGCTGCCGCAGGGCAGATAGCCCAGCAGGGGCCGCTGCTCCAGCTGCATAAGCCCGGACAGCGTCTCGTTCAGCGTGCCGTCGCCTCCGGCACAGACCACCATGTCGTACTGTCCGCCCCACCGGGCGGTGATATCGCGGGCCTGGCCGCCCGCCTCGGTGATATAGACCCGTACCAGATAGCCGGCACGGGAGAACTGCGCCACGGCATCGAACAGCGGGGCGCGGGATTTTGTCTTTCCCGCACGGGGATTGACGATAAACAAGAGCTTTTTCATAGGGACACCCTTCCATACCATCGTAATTCTCGCATTTTGCGCGGGGTTGTCCGAGTATGATACCACAGTTGCGGCGGGATTGCAATACACATTCCGCCGCGGGTGTTTGTGTGCGAAAATTGTTGCAAAACGCCGCGCATACGGGTATGATAGAAAAAACAGCAGTGGGAGGTCCTGCCATGAAGCGAACGCAGTATTTCAAATGGGGACTGACGGCCTTTTTGACCGTATGTGCCGTGCTGGTGTTCTACGACACCTTCTATCAGGCAGGAACGCTGCAGCAGTTCGTGTCCAAGCTGGCATCCATCCTGGCACCGGTGCTGTATGGCTTCGCCATCGCCTATCTGCTGACGCCCATCATGTCCTGGCTGGAACGAGCCATTGCGGCGCTGTGGAAAAAGCTCTTCAAAAAAGAGCTGAAGCAGCCGTCGGGCGCGCTGCGGCTGGTGAGCATCCTGCTGACCGAGGCCGTGGTCATCTTCCTTCTGTACCTGCTGATGAGCGTGCTGGTGCCCCAGGTGCTGGACAGCGTGACCACCCTCATCAACAACGCAGAGTCCTACTACCGCAAGGTCTATCGCTGGGCCAACGACCTGCTGGAGAGCGACAGTGGGATCGGTGTCTGGCTGGCGGGGCTCATCACCGAGCGCTATACCGACGGTATGGCCTTTTTGACCGACAAGGTGCTGCCCTGGGCCCAGAAGGCCATTGTGCCGCTGACCAACGGTATCTGGAGCGGCATCCGCGGCGCGGTGGGCTTTGCCTTTGACCTGATCGTGGGCATCATCGTGTCCATCTATCTGATGGGCATGAAGGAAAAGAGCCTGGCTCGCTGCTGCAAGGCCGTCTATGCCGCGCTGCCGGAGGAAAATGCCGACGCGGTCATGCGCGGCACGCGGCGGGTGAACGCCATCTTCTCCGGCTTTGTCCGCGGCAAGCTGCTGGACTCCCTCATCATCGGCATCCTGTGCTTTATCTGCTGCTCCATCCTGAAAATGCCCTACACCCCGCTGGTCAGCGTGGTGGTGGGCGTGACCAACGTGATCCCCTTCTTCGGCCCTTTCCTAGGTGCGGTGCCGTCGGCATTCCTGATCCTGCTGGTCAGCCCCAAGCAATGTCTGGTGTTCGTGATCTTCATCGTGATCCTCCAGCAATTTGACGGCAACATCCTGGGGCCCAAAATTCTGGGCGACGCCACGGGCATCTCCAGCTTCTGGGTCATCGTGGCCATCCTGGTGGGCGGCGGCTTCGCCGGCGTGCTGGGTATGTTCATCGGCGTGCCGGTGTTCGCCTGCATACAGGAACTGCTGAAATTCCTGATGGACCGCCGGCTGCGGAAGCGGAATATGCCCACGGAGGCCTACGCCTATGTGGGTCGGGCCAAGGATTCCCCGCCGGAGGATACACCCGCTCCCGAACCCAAAGATCCCGCGTGATATGGCAGGCAGGCGGGCACGCAGCCCGCCTGCCTTTTCTTTGAAAGGAGCACCTCCATGACAAAAGACCTCTACGATAAGCTGATGGTCTTCGGCAACGACCGGGAGCCGTTTCTCGCCCACAACTTTATGCGGACCACCGACCTGGATGACGGTACCGCCACCGTAACGCTGCCCATGCACACCGAAAGTCTGAACCGCTGGGGCGGCGCCCACGGCGGCATCCTGTTCTCGCTGTGCGATGTGGCCATGGGCATGGCCATTATGACGCTGCGGCAGGAGATGGTAGTCACCGTGAACGCCACCATCGATTATCTGTCCGCCGCTGCCGCCGGCAGCACCCTGACCACCGTGGGTAAGGTGGACCGCCTGGGCGGCAAGCTGGCCTTCTGCTCCGCCGAAATGACCGACGAGACCGGCAAGGTCATCGTCCGCGCCCACTGCGTCATGTGCTTCACCGGCAGGGCGCTGCCCCTGTGAGCCGCCGCGCCCTGTGCCGCTGGTGTATTGCGCTGGCGGTGTTCTTTGCCGCGTATTTCGCCCTGCGCACCAGCCGCGCGGCCATGACTGCCCTGTGGTACGGCGCCGTGCTGCCGGCGGAGCAGTGGCTGGGGCGGCTGTGTGGGAGGTTGACGCTCTCCGTAGGTGAGGTCCTGATCTTGACGGCGGTGTTCTGCGCCATACTGTGGCTGGCCAATGTGCCCCGGCGCATCATCGCCGCGCGGGGCCGCCATTGGGGCATGGCCCTGCACCTGACGCTCACCGCCCTCTGCGCCGTGCTGACGGTGTACGCCGGCTTTTGCCTCACCTGGGGCATCGGGTACAACACCGACAGCTTCCAGGAGAAAAGCGGCATCCATGCCCGGCCTTCCACCGCGGAGACGCTGGCGGAGGTAACGGCCTATTTTGCCGGCAATCTGGCCGCCTGCGCCGATGACGTCCCCAGAGATGAAAGCGGTGTCTGCACGCTGGACCGGCAGGCGGTGCTGAACCGGAGCGCCTCCGCGCTGGATGTGCTCTGCGGCGAGTTCCCGTTCCTGCGGGCGGAAACGGGCGGTGCCAAGGGCTTCGGCTGCTCCCGGGCGCTGAGTGCCCTGCGCTTCACCGGGTTCTACTTCCCCTTCACCGGCGAGCCGAACGTCAACATGGACAGTCCGGCGGCCTTTCTGCCGGCCACTGTATGCCATGAGCTGGCCCACCAGCGGGGCGTCACGGCGGAGGAGGCGTGCAATTTCATCGGCATACTGGCCGCTGTCCGGTCAGAGGACGCAGGGTACCGCTACTCCGGCTGGCTGACGGGGTTCGGGTATCTGTTCAACGCTCTGTACAGCGCCGACCGGGAGGCGTGGCAGACCATACGGGACGCACTGCCGGACACGGTGGTGGCCGACCTGCGGGCGGACAACGCCTACTGGGCGCAGTTCCGCGGCGTCGTCTCAAAGGTCTCGGACACCGTGTATGACGGCTTTCTCAAGAGCAACGGCGACACGGACGGCAGCAAGAGCTACGGCGTGGTCACGGATCTGCTGGTGGCCTATTTCGGATAAAAAATATTCCCTTAGGCCAGTTGGCCTAAGGGAATATTTTTTATTGGTCCGTTTGATCCGGCGAAGCCTCCGGGCAGTCTATTGGGATCATTCTATGCTCATACGCTCCAGCACGATAATATGATACAGCTCTTCCGCATTGGACGCATCGGCAGATTGCCCCCAGTGCGTTTGCAGCCCTATCCGAAGCGTCTCCCCGTCCGGCGTATGCCAGAGCAGCGCCGATGCGTAGACATTGCCGTTTTCATCGGATCGCATTTCGACCTCTACATCCGTTCCCGGCTGCGCCCTCCCGTTGACAACGGGAAATGTCGTCTCATAGCGCCCGTCTCCGGTGCGGAGGGTGACCTCGCCGTTTTCCAGACATACGCTCCCATATATCATGCCGTCCCGGTAGTCATCGGCGACATACACAGCGTCTCCCTCACTGATCCATACGCTTTTGCAGACGCCCTGCGTATAGGCCGCCCGATACTGTCTGACACCATGGATATCCGTGGGCCATCTTACTCCGTCCTCATATGTCCAGTTCCATGTGTATGTATAGAATTCCAGATTGTTAAGGCCCTCCGCCCTGCTGTCGCATTCAAGCCAGTGGTAGGTATATTCATCGCCGTGCCTTTGAGTATACCGCCATGTCGTATCATCCCAATCAACAGAGGGATCTCCACTCTCATACTTGCTGTACCAGATATGCAGGTTTCTCCCCAGCTTAAAGATATCCACCGCATCATTAATGGCACCCAGCGTTTTCCCGTCATAATCGATGTCCCGGTAGTAGGTATAAAGCTCGTCCTTGCGCACCATATCGCTGTAGGAAGCGTCGTAGGGCAGCAGCACGTCGTAGTAATACGGTTCTATGACCTCCTCGCAGAGCTGCCGCATCATGGGATCCAGCGCCAGCGCCTCCAGACCGGGGATGTCCTCCTCCAGCAGCGCCTCGCTGACCGCGTCCAGATAGGCGCACTGCTCCGCCGTCAGCGCGGCGCGGGGCGTGTTGTCCGTCACGGCGGCGCCCCAGCACGACAAGCCGATGGCCACCGCCGCGGCCCCGGCCACCAGCATGGCCGGAAGACTGCGGCGCTTCTTCTGCGGCGGCGCGGTGTCGTCGCGGGATATCTCGTTCCCCGGCGCGGCCCACTCCCGCGGCGGCGCGGAGAACTCCGGCCTCGGCGGGGAAAATTCCGCGGGTGTCGGTGAAAATTCCTTGTCGTTCATGGCTTACTCCCGATCCAGCTCCACCCTGTGGACGGGGCAGGAGAGTCCCTCCTCCTCAAAGGCCATGAACAGCGTGCGGTTCAGCAGGCGCTGCGCCTTGTAAATGTTCTCCTCGTGCGTCTCCCCCGCCACCCGCAGCACAACGGCGCGATTTTCATAGTCCAGCGACTGTACGCCCAGATAGGCCGGGGCCTTGCTGAACAGGTCGGGATGCTCCCGGTGCAGCTTCGGCAGTACCTCGCCCAGCACCTTCTCCGCCCGCGCCAGACTCTCCTTGTCATAGGGGACCGCCATGTCGCACACGGCGAAGGACAGGTCATTGGATCGGTTGATCAGACTGCGGATATCGGAGTTGTTGATGATCTTCACGTTTCCGCCGGAGTCCATGATCTGCGTGGTACGGATGCCGATTTGTGTGACCGTGCCGCGGAAGTCGCCCACCACGATGATGTCGCCCACCTCGTACTGGTGTTCAAACAGCATGAATGTACCGGTGATCACGTCGGCGATCAAGCTCTCCGCACCGAAGCCGATGATCAGCGCCAGCACGCCGGCGCCGGCCAGCAGCGCCCGCACATCCACGCCCACGATAGACAGCGCCCACAGCAGCCCCACGATGATCAGCAGATATCGGATAGCGCTGTCCGCCAGCGTGAACACGGTCTTGCCGTGGTTGCTGCTGGGCGACACTCTCTGAAATACGGCTCTGGCCGCCGCCGAAAACAGCACCAACCCGGAAAACAGTATGATCAGCTGTGTGCCGATGTTCCAGATCTGCGTAAACAGGCCCGCGGGCACGGGCACCGCCGCCCGCGCTGCCAGGGCCGCCGCCAGCAGCACAGCGGCCAACCACGGCAGCACCTTTCCCGGTTTCTTTTTCATCTCGTTTTTTTCGTTTTCCATGATGTATTTCTCCCGTTTTTTATCCATATGATAAGCAGAAATTTAACAAAATTTCTACATACACAGAATACACCGCCTTGTCGAATGTGTCAATATATCGTGCGAAATACCTGAATATTTTGTCCTTTTTTGCGCGAAAAGCACCCGCCCTGCGTTATGCAGGGCGGGCGCTTTTCTATCACGATTTACAGGCCCAGGCCGGGGATGTTCAGTCCGCCGGTGAGTGAGCTCATGGAGCTGTTCATGGCATCATCTGCCTGCCGAAGTGCCTCATTTACCGCAGAAATGACCAGATCCTGCAACATTTCCGCGTCCTCCGGGTCGATGACGTCGGGCTTGATGGTCAGCTTGGTCAGCTCCTTTTTGCCGGTGACCACTGCCGTTACCGCGCCGCCGCCCACAGAGGCGGTGAACTCCGTTTTTTCAACTTCTTCCTGCGCTTTTGCCATATCCTGCTGCATTTTCAGCAGTTTTTGCTGCATCTGCGCCTGCTGCTGCATCATCCCGGCACCGCCGGTAAAGCCCCTGCGGGCGCTGTATCCCTTTGCCATATTCGTTTCTCCTTTATATCGATCTGTTCATTTTGCCAGTGTAAACTATCGGACATCTTATGTGCAGCATCGGTTTACCCATGTGTAATACCGATGCGCTCTTTGTGTAACATTGGTGTGCTCCATGTGAGACACCGGTGCGCTCAGCATGAACTGTCGGCTTATTTGATGCGAAAATTGTCCAGCTGTTTGGCGTTTTCCACCAACTCGTCCAGCTTGTCCCTGTGGGGAGCCGGCACCTCCCAGGGCGGCAGGTCCGGCGGGGCGGGCGGCGCCTCCTCCGGCAGGGGCGGGCGCTCATAGTCGTCCGCCGGTGGGGTGGGTTCTGGCCGGGGCGCGGGGCGAACCGGGGCGCGCCGCACGGGCGCGGCGGGGCCGCCGCCTACGGTGAACTGCACCCGGACGGAACGGCCCACATGGCGGCTGGTGACGCCGCAGAGCACGTCCTCGATGGCCTTGCGGCTGAGCTGCTGCTTCACCAGATCGTTGGCACAGGAAACGGTGAGCACATCCCCCTCCAGCGTACCTGTCGCCTGGTTCAGCCATACCCGGTCGGGGATGGTCAGCGGGCCTTTATAGTGCTCGATAAGCGCGGCCCAGACCTGACTGTCACCGCCGGCGCCGGGCGCCGCCGGGGCGCTCTCCGGCGCAGGCGTCGCGGGTGCGGGGGCCGTGGGGACCGGTGCGGGTTCCGGTGCGGGAGATGTCTCCTGCGGGATCGGAGACACTTCACGCCGGGGCGGCGGAGTCGGCGCAGCCGCCGGACGGGCCGCAGGTCTTTCCGCCGGGACGACGCCCTTCTTCAAGGCGTCCTCCAGGGCGGAGACGCGGTCCGCCAGAGCCTCCGTGTCGTTGGAAAGGCTCTCGTCGCACAGACGCAGCAGGCACAGCTCGGCATCCGTTCGCTGGCGGATGCTCCGGGGCAGGGCCGCGGCGGTGCGCTGGATGGTATCGGTCATATAGAGCAGGCGGCGCATGGGGACCTCCGCCGTCAGTTCAGAGAGGGTCTTGCGGTCATACAGGCCGCCCAGCAGGGCGGCGCCGCCCTCCGGCGCAGCGGCCAGAACGGTCATGTCCCGGCAGAGGTCGCTGAGCTCGCCCAGCAGCGCGCCCACATCCTTACCGCCCCGGTACAGCTGGTCCAGCAGCGCCAAAGCGTCGCCCCCCTGACGCGCCAGGAGCAGGCGCATGAGCTGCACCGTCTGGGTACTGCCGGCCAGTCCCAGCGTGTCCAGCACGCTGCGGCCGTCCACGACCGCGCCGGCGGCACGGCACTGGTCCAGCAGGCTGAGCGCGTCGCGCAGGGCGCCGTTGGCCATGCGGGCCAGCAGGTCCGCCCCGTCCGGGGTCAGGTCGATGGCTTCGGCCTTCGCCACCTTCAGCAGCTGCTGCTCCATATCGTGGGGCAGGATGCGCTTGAAGTTGAACCGCTGGCAGCGGGAGAGTATGGTGGCCGGGACCTTCTGGATCTCGGTGGTGGCCAGAATAAACAGCAGGTGGGCGGGCGGCTCCTCCATGATCTTCAGCAGGGCGTTGAAAGCATCGCGGGAGAGCATATGCACCTCATCGATGATGTAGACGCGCTTTTGCAGCACCGCCGGCGGGTAGACGGCCTCCTCCCGCAGGCTGCGGGCGTCGTTGACGCTGCCGTTGGAGGCGGCGTCCAGCTCCGTCACATCCAGCAGTGAGCCGTCGTCAATGCCGCGGCAGGCGGCGCACTGGTTGCAGGGCGCGCCGTCAATGGGGTGCTGACAGTTGACGGCCTTGGCCAGAATACGGGCACAGGTGGTCTTGCCGGTGCCGCGGGTGCCGGTGAACAGGTAGGCGTGGCCCACCTGACCGTCGGCCACCTGGCGCTGGAGCGTATCGGTGATGTGCTGCTGGCCCACCACCTCGGAAAAGGTCTTGGGCCGGTATTTGCGGTACAGCGCCTGGTACATGGGCACACCTCCCTGCTGACAAACAAAATAAACGAGTCCTCCGCCGTGAGCCACAGGGCCGGCACCCTCGCGGCACATGGATGATCCCTCTTAATGCTGCTCGGTTCCCCGCCTGACATGATTCGTGGGTATCCATTGCGCGAGACCGGCCCCGCAGCTCACGGCGGAGGACAAGTTCGTGAGATATATTCTACTACAATTCTTCCGCGATGGCAACTGTTTTTTGCCGCCTGTTTCGCTTTTGCTTTTATTATACCCTCTGTTGACAAGGGCAGAGACGAAAAAAGACGGCGCTTCAGCGCCGCCTTTTTTTCGGTAAAAGGAGAGAGAAATACAATGGGTGGGTATCCTTTCGGATGAGCGTATCATACACGCATCCGGGGCGGAAGTCAACAGGCTTGATAAAGAATTAACAAATCATTCACAAAGCGCGCCCGCCGTTCACAGATCGTTTACAGAGCCGCCCCTCTTCCCTATTGACAACAAAAAATATTGGTGCTACCATTTAGCATACTAATAGTTTGTATGCTAAAAATTCAAAAGCAAAGAAGGAGGACCGCCATGAAATTCTGCTTTGACGAGCACCCGGCGCACTTCGGCGCGCTGTTCGGCTACTGCGATCACCAGGTGCATAAGCTGATGGGGCGGATGCTGAAGCGCTACGACGTATCGCCCATGCAGTGCCGGACGCTGATGTTCCTGCACGACGCGGAGGGCAGCGTGAACCAGAAAACACTGGAGCGCCATCTGATGATCAAGCCCAGCACGGTGAACGGCATCGTGGACCGGCTGGAGGAGAAGGGGCTGGTATACCGCACCGTCAGCGCCACGGACGGACGGTGCCGCATTCTGGCACTGACAGAGGAGGGCCAGCGGTTCCATGACGATTTCCAGACCGTGCTGCACCAGGTGAACGAACGGCTGGAGCGCGGCTTCACGCAGGAGGAAAAGGCGCAGTTCACCGCGTTCCTGCTGCGGGCGGGACGGAACCTGACCGACGAGGAGGAGGAAGCATGATAAAAAAATTGGCGCCCTATACCAAGGGCTACCGCCTGCTGATGCTGTTCGCCATCGCCTGCTCCGCCGGAGAGGCGGTGCTGGAGCTGACGCTGCCCCAGGTGATGAGCGACATCGTGGATATCGGCATCGCCAACGGAGACAGAGGCTATATCCTGATGGCGGGGCTGAAAATGGTCATTATGGCGCTGCTGGCGCTGGGCTGCGGCGTGGGCGCGGCGGCACTGGCCGCCAAGGCGTCCATGGGCTTCGGCGCGGCGCTGCGGAAGGCGGAGTACGAGCAGGTACAGCGCTTCTCCTTTGCCAACATCGAGCGCTTCTCCACCGCCAGTCTGGTGACGCGGCTGACCAACGACGTGGCCTCGGTGCAGATGACCACATTCATGGGAATGCGTATGCTGGTGCGGGCCCCCACCATGCTGGTGACGGCGCTGGTGATGGCCCTGATCATCAGCACAAGGCTGAGCCAGGTCTTCCTGGTGGTCATTCCCCTGCTGGTCATCGCGGTGGTCATCGTCATCAAGCGGGTAGGTCCGTTCTTCACCTCTTTGCAGGGGGCCACGGACCAGCTGAACCTGGTGGTGCAGGAGGACCTGAACGCCATACGCGTGGTGAAATCCTTTGTGCGTGAGGCGCAGGAAAAGGAGAAGTTCACCCAGCGCAGTGAGAAGCTGCGAAGCATGGCCGAGCGCGCCTTCGGCTTTGTGGTGCTGTTCATGCCGGTGATGATGATCCTGATGGGCGGTACCATCACGGCGGTCATGTGGATCGGCGGCCACTACGTGTGGGAGGGCACGCTGCTCTCCGGCGATCTGATCGCGTTCTTTACCTATCTGAGTGAGATACTGATGTCGCTGATGATGGTATCCGTGGTACTGATGATGCTGACCCGGGCCATCGCCTGCGGCAAGCGCATCGCCGAGGTGCTGGAGGAGAAACCCCGCATCACCGACGAGCAGGCCGACCCGGCGCTGAAGGTGGAGGACGGCTCCATCCGCTTCGACCATGTGTATTTCAAGTACCACGACACGGCGGAGGCCTGGAATCTGGAGGACGTGAGCTTTACCGTACCCAGCGGGGCCACGGTGGGCATTTTAGGCGGCACCGGCAGCGCCAAGACCACGCTGGTGAGCATGATCCCCCGGCTGTACGACGTGAACGGCGGCGCGGTGTATGTGGGCGGCCACAATGTGAAGGACTACACCATGGAGGCGCTGCGGGATGGCTGTGCCATGGTGCTGCAGAAGAACACGCTGTTCTCCGGCACCATCCGGGAGAACCTGCGCTGGGGCGACGAGAACGCCAGCGATCAGGAGATCGAGGCGGCCTGCCGTCTGGCCTGCGCCGACGAGTTCATCGAGAAGATGCCGGACGGGTACGACACCTATATCGAACAGGGCGGCACCAACGTCTCCGGCGGGCAGAAGCAGCGGCTGTGCATCGCCCGAGCGGTGCTGCGGAAGCCGAAGATACTGATCCTGGACGACTCCACCAGCGCGGTGGACACCGCCACGGACGCGAAGATCCGAGGCGCGCTGAAAACGGCGCTGCCCGGCACCACAAAGCTCATCATCGCCCAGCGGATCACATCCGTTATGGACGCCGACCTGATACTGGTGATGGACGATGGGCACATCTCCGCCATAGGCACCCATGAGGAGCTGATGGCGCAGAGCGACATTTATCGGGAGGTCTATCGCTCCCAGCAGGAAGGGGTGAGCATCGATGGCTGAACAAAAACGCGGCGGACCGCGCGGCCACGGGCCCCAGGGACACGGCTTCCAGCGGCCCAAGGACTTCCGGGGCACGGTGAGCAAGCTGCTGCGCTATATCGGGCGCTACAAGGGCGCGCTGGCGGTGGTGTTCATCTGCCTGGTGGTCAGCTCCGTGGGCTCGGTGATGAGCAGCTATCTGCTCAAGCCTATTATCAACGACTATATTCTGGTAGGCGACTTCGCCGGCCTGCTGAAAATGCTGGCGCTGCTGCTGGGACTGTTCCTGCTGTCGGGCCTGTGCTCCTATGCCTACGCCCGTATCATGGTGCATATCTCCCAGCGGACGGTGGCCCAGATGCGGCAGGACCTGTTCGACAAATTGCAGGACCTGCCCCTGCGGTACTTCGACACCCACCAGTCCGGCGACCTGATGAGCCGCTTTACCAACGACATGGACACCGTGTCGGAGATGATCAACTCCAGCTTCGCCAGTGTAGTGTCCTGCGCCTTGACGTTTATCGGCATTGTTGTTATGATGCTGTATATGAACTGGGTGCTGACGCTGATCACCTTTGCCTTTCTGGTGCTGATGCTGCTGGTGGTCAAGGGCGTTGGCGGCAGAAGCCGCGTGAGCTTTCAGGCACAGCAGCAGGCGCTGGGCGCCATGAACGGCTATATCGAGGAGATGGTGGAGGGCCAGAAGGTCATCAAGGTGTTCAACCACGAGAGCAAGGCCATCGCGCAGTTCTCCGGGCTGAACGACAGCTATCGGGACGCCGCCACGGCGGCCCAGACCTACTCCGGCGCCATGATGCCAGCCATGGCCAACCTGTCACGCATCGACTACGCCGTCACCTGCTGCGTGGGCGGGCTGCTGGCCATCGGCGGGATGTTCGACGTGGGCTCCCTGGGTGCGTACCTGCTGTATGTGAAGCAGGTGAGCCAGCCCATCTCGCAGATCAGCCAGCAGGTGAACGTGCTGTTGGCGGCGGTGGCCGGCGCGGAGCGCATCTTCGCCGTGATGGAGGCCGAGCCGGAGGTGGACGAGGGCAAGACCGTCATCGTCCGGGTAGAAAAGCATGGCGATACGCTGACCGAGACGAACCGCCGCACCGGCTGCTGGGCGTGGAAAAAGCCTGACGGCACGCTGGTGGAGCTGAAGGGCGACGTGCGCTTCGACCACGTGACCTTCTCCTATGACGGGGAGAAAACCGTGCTGAACGACGTATCGCTGTTTGCCAAGCCGGGGCAGAAGATCGCCTTTGTGGGCTCCACCGGCGCGGGCAAGACCACCATCACCAACCTCATCAACCGGTTCTACGATGTGCAGGAGGGCACCATCACCTATGACGGCATCGACGTGAAGGACATCCAGAAGGACTCTCTGCGCCGTTCGCTGGGCATGGTATTGCAGGACACCCATCTGTTCACCGGCACCATCGCGGACAACATCCGCTACGGACGGCTGGACGCCACGGACGAGGAGGTACGGGCCGCGGCGAAGCTGGCCAACGCCGACAGCTTTATCCGCCACCTGCCCCAGGGGTATGACACGGTCATCACCGGGGACGGCGGCAGCCTGAGCCAGGGCGAGCGGCAGCTGCTGGCCATCGCCCGGGCGGCGGTCGCTGACCCGCCGGTGCTGATCCTGGACGAGGCCACCAGCTCCATCGACACGCGGACGGAAAACCTGATCGAACAGGGCATGGACTCGCTGATGGAGGGCCGGACGGTGTTCGTTATCGCGCACCGGCTGTCCACCGTGCGGAACAGTCAGGCCATTCTGGTGCTGGAGCACGGACGCATCATTGAGCGCGGCGACCATCAGGAGCTGCTGGCGCAGAAGGGCAAGTATTATCAGCTCTACACCGGCAAGGCGGAGTTGAGCTGAGGTATAAACGAGGAAGAAACCGGAAAAGATCAAAGGAGGATGCACCATGACGGAAAAACAGCTTTGTGATATGGCGGTGGCCATGCTGGAGCGTTCCTATGTGCCCTATTCCCACTTCCCGGTGGGGGCGGCGCTGCTGTGTAAGGACGGCACAGTATTCACCGGCTGCAACGTGGAGAACGCCGCCTACGGCGCCACGATATGCGCCGAACGGACGGCCATGGTCAAGGCGGTCAGCGAGGGGCACAGGGACTTTGACACCATCGTCATCGCCGGGAAAAGCGAGGACTACTGCGTGCCCTGCGGCACCTGCCGGCAGGTGATGATGGAGTTCGCACCCGACCTGACGGTGATCTGCCTGAACGGAAAGGGCGAGAGCAAGCGCTTCGCGCTGAAGGAGCTGCTGCCCTACGGCTTTGACCAGAGCTGGCTGTAAAAGCGGAAAAGCTTTCCATGGAACCAAATCGCACCGCGCTCCGTCTCAATGGACAGAAACCTATTTCAGGAGGAAACTACACGATGAAAAAAATCATTTCCCTTGTGCTCGCCGCCATGCTGACCCTGAGTCTCGCCGCCTGCGGCACGAAGAACGACAGCAAGGGCGACCAGCCCGCCGCGCCTGCCAGCGCTCTTGACCTGCTGGAGAAGGTGTGGAGCACCTACACCGACGACGAGAAGTTCCCCGCCTCCGGCGGCGACTACTCCGAGGCGAACAGCAAGGAGGACGCCCCCGGCGTCTATGACCTGACCGACCGCGCCGCTGTGGACAGCGCCCTCGGCCTGCCGGAGACGGCCAAGGTGGATCAGGCCGCGTCGCTGGTCCATATGATGAACCAGAACACCTTTACCGCCGCGGCGTACCACTGCACCGATGATGCCGATGCGCTGGCCACCGCCCTGCGGGACAACATCCAGCAGCGGCAGTGGATGTGCGGCTTCCCCGATAAGGTTGCCGTGGCCGTGGTGGGCGAGTATGTGGTGTCCGTGTTCGGCGCCGAGGACCTGGTGGACACCTTTATGTCCCACCTGAACGGCATCTTCGGCGTGCAGCCCGTCTACGACGAGGCCATCCTGTGAAGCGCTGGATAGAGCGAGGCGTATTTCTGCTGGCGGCAGCGGCTATGGTCATAGCTGCTGCCGCCATTCCCACCCGGCGGGTGCAGGAGGATACGCAGCCGGAGGTATATGTGTACCGTGGCTATGCCGCCGCCGCTGACGCGGCGTGGGACGAAAAATCGCTGGACTTCGCGGTGAAGCGGTTTTCCCATCTGCTGGAGGCATATTTTCCCGGGTCGGAACACGTATATATGAGCGTGATCCCAGATAAGGCCGCTTTTATGGAGACGCCGGAGGGCTACACGCCCGCCGGGGCAGCGGAGACGGCGGACTATCTGGCGCAGCGGCTGCCGGTGGAGATCATCGACATCGCGCCGCTGCTGGCGCTGGAGGACTATTACCGTACCGATCCCCACTGGCAGCAGGAGCGTCTTTCCGCCGTGGCGCAGACCATATCGGAGGCCATGGGTGCATCTGTGCCGGACACGACGGAGGAGACGCTGTGCGCGCTGGCGGGCGAATTTCACGGCAGCTACTGGGGCAAGACGGCGGAGCCGCTGACGGCGGACGTCCTGTCCTATATCACCTCTCCCCTGCTGGATGGCTGCACGGTGTACGACTATGAGACGGACAGCACCGGCGGCGTGTATGATCTGACGGCAGCGGAGAAGGCGCCCTACGACCTGTTTCTGGGTGGGCCGAAGGCGCTGCTGCGGATCGAAAACCCGGCGGCTAACAATGACCGGACGCTGATCGTGTTCCGGGATTCCTTCGGCAGCAGCCTCGCGCCGCTCTTGGCGTCCGGCTATCGGACCATCACTCTGGTGGACCTGCGCTACATCACCAGCGCAGAGCTGGGGAAGTATCTGGAGGTCACGGATCAGGACGTGCTGTTTCTATACAGCACCCTGCTGCTGAACAACAGCATGGCGATGCGGTAAATTCAGCGTTGAGTCCAGCCTTGAAATCGGGTAAAATAAACCCAGACAACACGAAACCAAACCACAAAAGGAGATCAAATTATGGATACTGCGACCATTCTCAGCCATGTAGATCACACCCTGCTCAAGCCCGAAGCTACCTGGGAGCAGATCAAGACCCTCTGCGACGAGGCCATGGAGTTCGGCTGCGCGACCGTGTGCATCCCCCCGTCCTTCGTCAAGCAGGCGGCGGCTTACGTCCAGGGGAATTTGAAGATC
>OIAT01000149.1_pt1 | contig 19313 bp, 15 predicted proteins | sample 1580801 | NCBI WGS metagenome assembly OIAT01 (sample SAMEA3882536, study PRJEB24775) | human gut metagenome | biome: human-associated habitat; feature: intestine environment; material: feces | place: Netherlands | collected 2009/2010
GCCTGACGTCCTGTGATGATCAGGTCGTAATCGCCCATCTCACGGATTGCTGCTGCGATTGTGGAAGATGTAGCCCATGTATCAGCACCACCAAGGCATCTGTCTGTTACCAGAACTGCATTGTCAGCACCCATTGCTAATGCTTCGCGTAATGTATCGCCAGCTTTCGGAAGTCCCATTGTTAAAACAGTAACTTCTGCGCCATACTGGTCTTTTAATCTTAAAGCAGCCTCAAGACCTGCTTTATCATCCGGGTTCATGATTGTGAGCATTGCTGCTCTGTCAAGAGTTCCGTCCGGATTGAACTTTACTCCACCTGCTGTATCAGGTACCTGTTTAATACAAACAATAATCTTCACGATTGTTTTCCTCCTTACTTAAGTAATGCACCAGAAATAACCATACGCTGAACTTCTGAAGTTCCTTCGTAGATTTCTGTAATCTTTGCGTCACGCATCATACGTTCTACATCATATTCTCTGATGTATCCGTATCCACCATGTAACTGAACAGCCTTTGTGGTAACTTCCATCGCTACTTCTGCTGCATAAAGCTTAGCCTGTGCAGCTTCGACAGAGTAAACTTTCTGTGTAGCTTTTGCCATGGCAGCTTTGTATACCATCATCTTTGCAGCCTCTACCTTTGTAGCCATATCTGCAAGCTGGAACTGTGTATTCTGGAACTGGCCAATCGTGCGTCCGAACTGTTTTCTTTCTTTTACATATGCGATTGTTCTGTCAAGTGCACCTTCAGCGATTCCAAGTGCCTGAGCGGCAATACCGATACGTCCGCCATCCAGAGTATGCATGGCGATGCCGAAGCCCTTGCCCTGTGCTCCAAGGAGATTTTCTTTTGGAATACGGCAGTCTTCAAAAATAAGCTCGTATGTTGAAGATCCACGGATACCCATCTTCTTCTCTTTGGTTCCGAATGTGAATCCCGGAGTGTCTTTCTCTACGATGAATGCAGAAATCTCTTTCATCTTTCTGCCACGTTTTTCAACAATACCTGTTACGGCGATAATGATGTAAACATCTGCTTCTTTACCGTTTGTGATAAAGCATTTTGATCCGTTTAATACCCATTCATCTCCGTCAAGAACAGCCTTAGTCTGCTGTCCCTGTGCATCTGTACCTGCCCCAGGTTCTGTAAGGCCGAAAGCTCCAAGCTTTCTTCCTGATGCAAGATCCGGAACGTATTTTGCTTTCTGCTCCGGTGTTCCGTATGTCAGGATCGGGTCTATACAAAGAGAGGTATGCGCAGATACGATTACAGATGTTGTGGCACAAACCTTTGCAAGTTCTTCTACACACATTACGTATGTCAGTGGATCACATCCCTGTCCCTCGTATTCCTTCGGTACCGGAATACCAAGAAATCCATATTTCGCCATTTTTTCAACTGTTGCTCTTGGGAAAACTTCTGTCTCGTCCACTTCCTGTGCAAGTGGTTTTACTTCGTTCTCAGCGAATTCTTTGAAAAGGCTTCTTGCCATTTCGTGTTTCTTACTTAATCCGAAATCCATTTTATACTTTTCCTCCATTTTTAGTGAAGCACAGTCAAAACATCCATTACTGTGCATCAACCGGAGTTTTTGTGCGGTCTGCATTGTATACATAGAATCCTTTTCCGCTCTTAACTCCAAGGTTTCCACCACGGACCATCTTACGAAGCAGCGGGCATGCACGATATTTGCTGTCGCCTGTTTCTGCATAAAGTACATCCATGATAGCAAGGCAGATATCAAGTCCGATGAAATCACCAAGCTCCAGAGGTCCCATTGGATGGTTTGCACCAAGCTTCATTGCTGCATCGATTCCTGCGATGTCAGATACACCTTCCATCTTGATGAAAGCTGCTTCATTGATCATCGGAACAAGGATACGGTTTACTACGAAACCAGCAGCCTCGTTAACCTGTACAGGTGTCTTGCCGATTTCCTCTGCAATCTTCTTGATTGCATCTACAGTTTCAGCCGGTGTATTTACGCCTGCGATCACTTCTACTAATTTCATACGGTCTGCCGGGTTGAAGAAATGCATACCGATCATTGGACGGGTAAGTCCGTTGCCGATTTCTGTGATAGAAAGGCTGGAGGTATTTGATGCAAAAATGCATTCAGGTTTTGCGATCTTATCAAGTTCACTGAATGTAGTTTTCTTAACTTCCATGTTCTCAAATGCTGCTTCTACGATCAGATCACAATCTGCGCAGAGATCTTCTTTGAGTCCCGGAGTAATTTTTGCAAGAATTGCATCAACTGCTTCCTGAGTTAATTTTCCTTTCTGAACAAGTCTGTCATAGCCTTTAGCGATTTTAGCTTTTCCGCCTTCTGCCCATTCCTGTTTGATGTCACAGAGTGCTACTTTATATCCATCTACCTGAGCAAATGCCTTTGCAATGCCCTGTCCCATTGTTCCTGCGCCAATAATTCCTATTTTCATTGAAATTACCTCCATTTTATTTATAAATTTAATTTTCCAGGGGAGAGTTAATTCTCCCCTTTATTAAACGAACTTATTTATTAAGGAAAGCTTCTACTTTTCTCTTTTCAAGGAATGCTGCCATTCCTTCTTTCTGGTCGTAGGATTCAAAGCATCCGCCGAAGAGTTTTTCTTCTACTACTATTGCCTCATCCATTCCCTTTTCAAGACCTTCATTGATTGCCTGTTTGCAGTGTCTTACTGCGATCGGTGCATTCTTTGCAATGCCTGCTGCCATCTTCTTTGCTGCCGGCATCAGTTCTTCCTGCGGATATACGGCATTTACAAGACCGATTCTGTAAGCTTCGTCAGCTTTGATATTTCTTGCAGTGTAGATCATCTGCTTTGCCATACCAGGTCCGACAAGTCTTGCAAGTCTCTGTGTTCCACCAAATCCAGGTGTAATTCCAAGGCCAACCTCCGGCTGTCCGAATACTGCATTGTCTGAACAGATACGGATATCACAGCTCATGGAGATTTCACATCCGCCACCAAGAGCGAATCCATTAACTGCTGCGATTACCGGAATCGGAAGTGTTTCGATCTTACGGAAAATATCATTTCCTTTCTTTCCAAAAGCTTCTCCCTCTTCTTTTGTAAGAGTACTCATCTCAGCGATATCTGCACCGGCTACAAAAGATTTTTCTCCTGCTCCTGTAAGGATCAGGCATCTGACTGCATCAAGATCAACACCGTCGATCGTTGCATCAAGTTCATCAAGAACTGCACTATTCAGTGCGTTCAGTGCCTTTGGACGGTTAATGGTAATAATTCCAACCTGTCCTTCTACTTCATATGTAATAAATTCCATCATCAACATCTCCTTTTGATCTGGTTTATTAATCACGTTCTACGATTGTAGCGCATCCCATTCCGCCACCGATACAAAGTGTTGCAAGACCTTTCTTTGCATCACGTTTCTGCATCTCATGAAGAAGTGTAACAAGGATACGGCATCCGGAAGCTCCAACCGGATGTCCAAGAGCGATTGCACCACCGTTCGGGTTCAGCTGCCTGTCTACATCGATTCCAAGATCCTTACCTACTGCAACGGACTGTGCTGCGAATGCTTCGTTTGCTTCGATGATATCGAAGTCTTCAATCTTCATACCGGTCTTAGCCATTACCTTCTTAGTAGAAGCAACAGGTCCGATACCCATAACCTCAGGTCTTACACCTGCAAGTGCGCCTGCTACGAAAGTAGCCATAGGCTTAACTCCAAGTTCCTTTGCCTTTTCTTCGCTCATAACAACAACTGCTGCTGCGCCGTCGTTGATACCGGAAGCATTACCGGCGGTAACGAATCCGTCCGGGTTAATGGTACGAAGCTTTGCAAGTCCTTCGATAGTGGATCCGTGACGAGGTCCCTCATCTACCTTGAACTCGATCATTTCTTTCTTTTTCTTAACCATTACAGGTACGATTTCCTTCTCGAAAGCACCGGTCTTCTGTGCTTCCTCTGCCTTTAACTGGCTCTTTAATGCGAACTCATCCAGTTCTTCTCTGGTAAGTCCCCATTCTCTGCAGATGTTATCTGCAGTTGTAATCATATGGTAATCATTGAATGCATCCCAAAGGGCATCCTTAATCATGCAGTCAACTAATGTACCGTTGTTCATTCTATATCCGTAACGAGCCTGAGGAACTGCGTAAGGAGCCATGGACATATTTTCCATACCACCTGCTACTACAACATCTGCATCACCGGCCATGATCATCTGTGCAGCCTGGTTCACACAGTTCAGACCGGAACCACATACAACGTTCATGGTAACTGCAGGAACTTCGATCGGAAGTCCGGCCTTAATGGATGCCTGACGTGCTACGTTCTGTCCAAGACCAGCCTGGATAACACAGCCCATATAAACCTGATCTACAGCTTCAGGTGCAACACCTGCTCTGTTTAATGCTTCCTTAATAACAATTGCTCCTAATTCTGCTGCCGGTGTTGTGCTTAAAGAACCACCCATGGTTCCGATTGCGGTACGGCATGCGCCTGCCAAAACAACTTTTCTTGCCATGATCTTCATCCTTTCTTCTATTCTTTTTCGATAACTGCTGACACAGCTTAGCATGACTTCAAGCAGTTACAATATCAACTATTATACAGTAGTAATTTACTACTTTTCCCCTGCGGTGTCCAGTAGATCGTTTAAAAAAGAAGAAACACAGATAAACAAAAAACCATTATCTCCATGAACGCACTGCGCTGTACGGAGATAATGGTTTTCTTCTGTTTAAGTCTGAATCGTTATCAAACAAGCATCTTATTTCTTTAATCCGTCAAAATATATCTTGGTTTCAGCAACCACAACACCACTCAATGCAACCAGTGCAATCAGGTTCGGAATCGCCATCAGTCCGTTGAAAATATCGGCAATGGTCCATACTGCGCTTACCGTCATGTAAGGTCCGATAAAGATCGCAAGAATGTATATCCAACGGTATACCTTAACCACCTTCAGCTTACCGCCGCATAAATACTCCAGGCATCTTTCACTGTAGTAATCCCATCCGAGAATGGTGGTAAATGCAAAGAACATGATTCCTACTGCGATCAGATACATGCCTATATTGTGCGGCAGACACATGTTATATGCAGCTGTAACAAGCGTGCTTCCGTTCATATCCGAACTGTCCATCAACCCGCTGCTGATGATAACTAGTCCTGTCATGGAACAGGTCAGAATCGTAGTAACAAACACACTTGTCATGGAAAGAAGGCCCTGTCTTACACCGGAATTCGTCTTCGCCGCTGCTGCCACGATCGGTGAACTTCCAAGTCCTGCCTCATTTGTATAGACACCTCTGGCAATCCCGGTTCTCATAACCGTCATAAACGTAATGACACCTGTTCCTGCAGTTCCTCCGATTACCGATTCTTTTGCAAATGCACAGGTAAAAATGGTCTTAAAAGCATCCGGTACTGCCGCCCGGTTGATCACCAGCGCCACTACCGAGCCTCCAAGAAAAGTAAGCGCCATAATCGGCACCACAATTTCAGCAACCTTTGAAATACTTTTAATTCCTCCGATCGTTACAACCGCAGTAAGCACTGTTATGATGACTCCTGCTACAATGATCGGTATATGGAATGTCACATTGACAGATTCTGTGATCGCATTTACCTGCGGAAACGTTCCGCAGCCAAATAATGCTGTACATATGCCAAACACAGAAAAGGCTTTTGCAAGCCAGATAAATCTCTCTCCCATACCATTTTGGATATAAAACATCGGTCCGCCGGCCATCTGGTTATTCTCGTCCGTCACTCGGTATTTTACCGCTAAAAGACTTTCTGAATATTTCGTCACCATACCAAGTATGGCTGAAATCCACATCCAGAATAACGATCCCGGTCCACCAATTCGAAGCGCCGTTGCAACTCCAACAATACTTCCCGTTCCTATGTCTGCTGCCATCGTTGTACATAGAGTCGCAAATGCCGATACATCTCCTTCTCCGCTTCCGGTCCCACTTTCTTTTTCAAAAATGGCCCTTACTGCACGTGGAAATTTTGTGATCTGCAGTCCTCTCAATTTAATCGTAAAGTAAAGCCCTGTACCGATCAACAGCAACAATGTCGGAGGTCCCCATACATAACTTTGGATAGTCGTCAGCATCCCCATTAAATTACTCATTTCACTTCTCCTTCGCCTCTGTTATTGTTTTCCATCCATATTCTATTTTTACGATAATCTTTTCCCCACTAGATTTTTTTCTTCACCTTCTTAATCAACTTGTTTTTTGAAAAAGCTCTCTCCGTTCATAAAATTGTTCATTTTTCTTATTTCCGCTTCGACTTTCTTTATGCATATTACACATAACATTTCTGCCCGTGACAAATCAATTCTTTTTCTTTATAATAGAATTTCTTAATATATAATGAACGTCCATTTTCATTAAGCGACATGAAATTATATTTCCAATAAAATTTTACAAAAAAACACCGCCGCATCAGCTTCATTCTGACACAGCGGTACTTTTTTCTTTCATAAAACTAGTGAGTAGTTCCCATAACCTCTTTTACATCTTCTGTATTATTCACTACAGCTTCAACACAATACTCCAGAGACTTTGCGATTGTCTCAAGCGGCATACTTGCCATTCCGTTCGCCTTATCTACAACCTGATCGCAAGCATATGGTACATGGATAAATCCGGCACGGATGTTAGTGTATTTGGTTGCACACATATGCAGTACATTGTACATTACACAGTTGCATACGTAGGTTCCTGCCGTGAAAGATACATGGCATGGAAGTCCGTGAGCACGTACATTCTGAACCATTGCATTTACCGGAATTGTTGCAAAGTATCCGGTTGGACCGTCTGCCTGAAGTGGCTCATCAAGTGGCTGGTCACCTGCATTGTCCGGAATCCGGGCATCTGCAAGGTTGATTCCTACTTTTTCTACAGTGACGCAGGAACGTCCGCCTGCCTGACCTACATTGATCACTATATCCGGGTTATGTTCTTTGATTGCCGCTTCAACTGCCGGTGCACTTTTCTTGAATTCTGTAGGAATCTCTACATATACGATCTCTGCCCCCGCAATTGTTGACGGAAGAAGCTTGATTGCCTCGAATGCCGGGTTTACGCTTTCTCCTCCAAATGGATCAAATCCTGTTAATAAAACCTTCATGTTAATTTCCTCCTTAATATCTCTTAGTATAACACAGGCTCCGGGATAATAACCTTCCCCTGCTGCATAATCTGTCGGTTGTCCGTGTAGATATCCGGTTCCATACATACCAGATCAAAATGCCCTTTGGCGTTCTGAATACCTCCAAGAGCAATATTACGCCCAAGTCCTACATGGAATGTCCCATAAGCAGATTCATCTTCAATATAGCAGTTTCCAAGGCATTGTGAGCATGAATTAAGCCCGATTCCGAGTTCCCCCGCAATATATATCCGGGGATCCTGATAATCTTCCATGTATTTTTTCAACCGAATACCGGTCGGAGTCTCTTCAATCTCCGTAATCCGTCCGCCTTTAAATAAAATCCTTGTCGGTTCCTCTGCGCGACCAATATATCCCAGAGAACCGTCAAGCACCATCACACCTTCTGTCTTTGTCTCCTCGATCGGGACATAGACCTCAATACTGGAAGAAGAATATCCCTTTCCATCCTTTAGAACTCCGTTAAAAAATCCCGGATCTCTGCCCACTTTGTAGAACATCATATCCGTTCCTGCCGGAGTTGTCACACGGACTTTTTCTGAATACTTGAGATATTTGATAAATGCCTTTGCCATCAGCCGGCTCTTCTTCGTATCCATCGTCAGGAAATCGTATTCCAGAAAAGATCTTCCGTCATTGGTTGCCAGTGGCAAGGACAGAAATTTCTTGTGTCTTTGTATCGCACGCTTTGCGGCTTTCGTTGTCACCAGCGAATACTCTGTCGCCGCGATAATTGCCGTATAAGGATCAAAAACTGCTTCATTATCATCAAAAAAGATTCCCACATGGCGCCCCTTGTTCTCGACAAGCAGTGTATTCACTGACCGTGCTTTTCCGGAAGCCTCTTTTTCCATTGCTTTTGCTTCTGCAAGATATTCCTTCGATGTCACGATCAGTACTTTGTCCCACGCCCTTACTTTTACCCATTCGTGAATAATGATCCGGGCACCCCGTTCCATATTCGGTGTCATATGTCCCTCTTCTTTCTCCATACCAAAACTAGAATAAGCTTACGAATTCTAAGGCCATTATTTTCTGCCTTTCCAGTGAAATAATGACCTTAGCTACTTATGTCTTATTTACTTTAATACTATCATATAACAGATCTGGAACACAAGCATAAAAATTGCAACCAGAACCTGATTTTTGATAGCGCCCCAGCGGTCCTTCATGTTCAAGATCGCAACCGGCAGGATGTTGAAGTTCGCTGCCATCGGTGTAAGCAGAGTTCCACAGTATCCACATGTAAGTGCGAGCATACCGATCACCACCGGATTAGCACCGTAAGCAAGAACGAACGGTGCACCGATACCAACTGTCATAACGGTGATAGCTGCGAATGCATTTCCCATGATCATGGTAAAGAGTACCATACCGATTGCATAAACGATGATCCCGATATTTACATTTCCCTTTGGAACAATCTTTTCAACAAGCTGTGCGATTACATCGCCAACTCCTGCAGCGGTAAATACACCTCCAAGACATCCAAGCAGCTGTGGCAGCATACTGAGAGGTCCTGTGATTCCAAGGAATCTTTCAGAATCATTCAAAAAGACTGCCGGTTTATTCTGTTTTGCATCGAATGCCATCAGTAAGACCATAGCTACAATCACACCAACGGTAATTGCAACCATAGAACTCATATTACTGAATAATGCAAAGAACAGGGAGCATACCGCTACGGAGAATGCCGGGACAAATATCTTCATTCCGATCTTCTTAAACTGCTGTTCTGTGTGTTCCTTTGTCGGATTATCTGTTTTTCCGATTTTTACTTTCTTGAAGATCGGCGGCAGGCACATGATCAGAACAAGCACACCAGAAACCTTTGCCGGGAGCCATGAACCAAATCCACAAACGATACCGAAAGAGCACCAGAAAACAGCGGTTCCGACTCTTGACGGATTCTCTTTATCCAGCAGGTTCTTAATTCCTGCGTAAATCGTGATCAATCCGATAATTACCCATACTACATTCAGCCCGATTGCATTAAACGAATCGCCGACCTGTATAAATTTTAAATTACTCATCTGTCTTCCTCCCTCTATTTCTTAGTATCTGTTGATTTTCCATAGTATTTCTTCATCAGTTTGTTATCTTTCAAAATAACAAATGCGCAGGAAACAACAAGTGCAACTAATGCTACCGGGATTTCAGCTGCTGCAAGGTCGATCAGTTCTACTTCGTATCCAAGACCTGCAAGTGTTGTCTGTACAAGGATTCCGCCGGCACCACCTACGAACAGTACCTGGAAGAAGAACCATGTGAAGTTCTGCATAGCAACAGCAAGTCCTTTTGCTTCTTCTACGTGATCTTCATTTGCTTTTCCTTCTTTATTGCTGATCGCACCTTCGATCATCGGAAGCAGTACCGGACGGATAAATCCGGCAACTCCACCGAAGCTGACATTGAATGCTCCAAACAGAGCATTCAGCATACCATATACAGCAACAAGCTTACCTGCTGTCGCACTTTTTACTTTACGGATCAGGTTTGCCGCTGCTTCACGCAGACCGTTTCTTTCCAGTGTACCTGTAACCAGCAGGATCATGATAAAGATTGCCATACTTCTGTTCGCTACAAAGTTTGTACCGATTGTTTCCAGAAGTCCGCCCACTCCAAGTCCTCCAACAATCCCTGTCGCGATAAGGGCCAGGAAAATAATGAGGATTGAATCCAGTTTCAGCGCGAATCCAACGATTACGATTAACACGCCAAGTAATTTGATGAGTTCCATACCTAACTCCTCCTTTAGAAAAGTATTAAAAAGTTATTTATTTTTTCCAGTCACTTTGACAATCATCGGACGCTGTCTTATGTAACTGGTCAAAATCTGTCCATCCTGCTCTTCCAGATGACATTCCATCACATGCACTGCTTCCATCAACATCCGGATAGTCGCCTCGTCATGTGCCACATGAGCCCTTGCACACAAATTCAGGTATTCACCCTGTGCGGTCTCATCTGCAACCTCGCTGGTATAAGCAACCGTTGTGATCCACGGAAAACGGATCGACGGATAACGATGGTTTGGATCTGCCGCGAACGGGATCCAGTAGTTGATCATTTCTTTATAATAGTTTGCCGGGAACAATTTCGGCATCCATGCATGTGCATATTTTTCAAACTGAGCACTCCATTCACGGTTCAATTCTCTCATCTCCGGATACTCGGCAATCTTGTCTGCTATCACATCTTCCATTACCTTATTGACCGGGTAATTGTCCTTGTACTCTGGATTGGTCACATACCAGAAATAACCATAAAGCAGAGATCTCGGAAGCCAGAAGCCTTTGTAAGACGGGGAGGTATAACCTGAAAACTGCTGCTCCCATTCATGGCTCGGTACTCCGTGATTGTCCACGATCATATCCGGGACATACCGGTCATAAATACGGGTTAATCCCATCGCCTCGCTGTGGATCGTATCCTGCTGGAAATGTTCATAGTAGAACTCTTTTCCAAGCGAATTAAATCTTGCCACATGGAATTTCCAGTTTGGATGCTCTTTCTGCAATTCATAATGGATTGCCGCACCATCCACATTTTCCATCGGAACGATCACCAGATTCAGTTTATCCGGTAAATCTTTGTAAACATCTTCTGTCAGCAGCTTCTTGATCAGGATAAATGCTGCATTTGTCGAAGATACTTCATTTGCATGATGTCTTGCATTGATCATCTCGCCAGGAATTCTTGATATACGCTTCGTCATGGACAGATATCCTTCGTATTCCGGTTTGATCCATACTGCATAGAGTTCACGTCCTGTATAAGATACCGCAGTCCGGAACACTTCGATTCCAGGAACCTGCTTCAGTTCTTCGATGATCTCACGGTAAGTATCATATCCGATCAGTTCATGCTCATGCAGGTCAATCTCTTCAATCCGTTTCGTCTTTGGTTTTTCTTCTCTTTCCGGTGTAAGTGCTGCATACTGTATCTCGCCCTGCTCACTTTCAAACAAAAGCTTCGTACCTGCAGCAACACTTTCACACTCTGCCAGTACACCCTTTGACCACAATGTTGAGTAAGTGTGTAATACATTAGATTGTACACCATTTGTGCGGATATGGAAAGTAAAATTATCATTTTCCCATGAAATGGCACGGATCCATGCATCTGCTTCTTCGCGTTTTCTCTGTAAAAGAACCGCTTTTCCATCTTTTACAATGCATGCTTCTTCTTTTAACGGCTCGGTCAGTGTCACCTTAAATACCGGTCTGCCTTCTTTTTCATGGATCACCGGAAGGATCAGTCCCGGCGCATCCAGCATGACATCTGCTTTCTTCACACCGTAATTTTTAAAATAGTCGCTTCCGACAAAATACATATCTTCATGCAAAGCATCCAGTGAAGAGATCAGATCCTCTCTTGATCCGGTCGCATAGTCCGGTTCACTTGCGATCACGTCCAGACGCAGTTCATGGAAGAACGGCTGCAGGTCTGCGGAAATCTTTCCGCCTGTCTTTTCCTCAATATATCGTCTGCAATCCGGAAGAACTTCCTTCTGGTAAACATCCCAGATCTCTTCCATATCGGTACGGACGGTCTGATAAAATACTTCCTGTCCGTCAATCTCTGCTTTTACATAACCGGTTGCCGGATGAACCTTTCCCATCTGCGGATATTCATCCATATATGGTCTTTCCGACCAGACTGCTTTGTAAGTATCCTCACAGCAGACCTTTTCGTCCTTGATCCCCTTGCAGAGATAAGTGATATCTTCTTCGCCTTCATAAGCTTTGAAAATGACTTTATCTCTTTCAATTCCAAGCTCTTTTACCAGAATATCTTCTACCGGATACAGTTCCTGCAGATAGCGGATCGGAAGATCATACCACTTGTCCGGAGTGTCTGCATTCAGATTGTGATAGGACGGGGTTGCACCGTTCTCATCCAGCCAGTCTGTCTGGCCTTCCGGCAGGAACGGTTTGAAATAAATCTCAACCTGATCTGCCTGCGCTTCCTTCATCACCGGAAGCATCTCTTCAACGATCCAGGAATATCCCTGTTTGTATGCACAGATAACGGAGGTATCCTCCGGCTTGGCACCTAACATCTGGATTCTGTCTTCGATTTTTTCTTTTATCTTCTGGCGTACTTTTATATTTTCACTTACCGCACCGGTAATCTTTACCTTGCTTCCTTTCCCGATCTGCGGATAAACCTTTTCTTCCAGAAGTTTTTCAAAAACTTCCACTTCCCACGGAAGCTCATACACCTTCTCGTACATCTTCTGTCCGGATTTGTAATTATATACCTTTGCATCCCCGGCTTCTTTTTTCTGTGTATCATTCCAGAGCGGAGATCCGTACACTTCGTATTCTCCTGTCTGCTCTTTCTGCATCGCTTTCAAAGCTGCAAGCTGGCCATCTGCGCCGCGCAGTACAAAGTCATCCACCATATCCATCAGCAGGTCTTTCCAGCTTCTCTGACCATTGATCTGTGGAAATTCCATACAGAGGCGGGAGGTAAATGCGATTAGTTCCTCTCCGTCACCGCGAAGAGATACTTTTACACTTTCTCCTTCTTTTTCCCGTACAAGCTCTGTCTGCTCTGCTTTTTCCAGAACGAGCCGGTTGCCTGTATAAGCTGCATCTGCCGTAATAGTTCCTTTATATCCGGTTGTCTCCATACCAAAACGCCATGCCAGGTTACATGCTGCAACGAGCATCGCATCATCTGCATCCTCCGGAAGTACAATCTTCACATCCAACACATCCGGAAGAAGATCCTGATTCTCGTCTTTCAGGAAATCCCCTTTCTGAAGCATCGTCTCCAGCCCTTTTTCCTTACGGAAATCCAGATCAAAGATCGGACCTGTATGCTTTGATGCTGATTCGTACTCTTCCGGTGTTCCCCCTGTACTCTTTTTCCACAGGGCTTTCAGCTCTTCCATATTCTCCGGCACCGGAATCTCACCGTCCGCTGTGATCACCGGAAATGTAGCTGTCTCTGTCTGAAATCCCTGAAGTAGTGCTGCTTCAACCGCATAACGCTTCTGTTCTCCTGTCATGCCGGCTGCAAGTTTTAATTTTTCCATCTTACACCTCCAAAAGCACTGTAGTCCGTTTTCATACTACGGTCTAAAAAGATACTGTATTCCGAACTACGTTCTGCTTTTTATACCCTTCATTCTACTAAAGTGTTCAAATAAAGTCAACCATATTATCCTTATATGGACATTTTCAATAAAATGTATGCAGAAACAAAACATTGCACTCTCCACATCCCTGTGTTACAATAGCTTCAATACTTTTAAGAAGGCAGGAACGATCAATTATGACAACGCACGGCAAACGACATGCAAAACAGGACATCATGGATGCAGCATGGAAGCTGTTCACAGAACAGGGCTATGACGAAACTACGATCGCGCAGATCATCGAACTCTCCGGTAATTCCCGCAGCACCTTTTACCACCATTTTCGTGGAAAAGATGAACTTCTCTTCAGCCTCGCCTATTCCTACGACAGTGACTATGATAGCTGGCTTCAGACCTGCGACCGGACGCTTCCTGCCGCCGATCTGCTGCTCGCCTTCAACCATTTTGTGCTGAATAACCTGGAGCACTCACCATATATGGATCTCTTTGCGCCCCTCTACGGTCTTCAGGTAGCTACTACCGGAACCAGACATATTTTAAACCCGGATCGTAATTATTATAAGATCCTGCGCAAGATCCTTTTCGATGGGATCAAATGTGGAGAACTAAAGTCAGACTACTCCTACGTCGAGCTCTCCCAGATGATCACCTCTGCCCAGATCGGTCTCACCTACTCCTGGTGTCTCACCCAGAGAAGCTTCTCCCTGCTTCAATACGGTGAATTCCTCCTGACACCATTTATTGAATCATTACGCGCAAACTAACCTAACCCACCCTCAATATAAATACCCTCTCCCATATACCAGGAAACTATCTCTCTATAGTTTCCTGAATTTTTATGTTTAGCAGCCGCCAGGTCTGCGCCCAAAGTCTTGAGGGCGGATTTAGAAAAAGAATAGGTGTGAAGGCACTTATTGTGCAATGGAGATGAGACTCAAAAATTGTGGAAGCCTCTGCTGACACAATTTTCGCTTTCAGAGGCTCATCGGAATGGTTTGCACAATGGACTTCACCCCTATATTTTTTTAATCTGCCTCACTACCTCCCTTTCGCAGGCCGTCCCCACAAAAAAGGAAACCCTTATCCGGCAAACCACCAGATAAGGATTTCCTCAATTCTTTATACTTTTTTAGGATGACAACATTTTTATTACAGTGTGATCAGAGCATCTGTAATATTTGTAATTCTGCGGTATCCATCTTCTGTGATCAGGAAATCATCTTCCTGACGGACGCCGCCGATTCCCGGAATGTAAATTCCAGGTTCGATCGTATGAACCATTCCCGGCTGAAGGGTCACTTTACTGCCGGTACAGATATACGGCTGTTCATGAATATCCAGCCCGAAGTTGTGTCCCGGACCATGTGGAATATGATAGCCTGCATCTTCTACTACCTTCACGATGATATCTCTGAGCTCGCCCATAACCATTCCCGGTTTCAGGCTGTTCTGACCAGCATCCTTTGCTTTTCTGACTACGTCAAACATCTTGTAAAGCTCCGGATTTTTGGCTTTCCCTACTGCAACAGTACGGGTAATATCCGAGCAGTATCCGTGATAATAAGTTCCGAAATCAATCGTCACAAAATCACCAAGCTGGATTTTTCTATCGGATGCTGTCGCATGACAGTTTGCTCCGTTATCCGGACCAGATGCTACGATCGTTTCGAAGCAGAATCCGGAGCCGCCACGGCTTCTGAACTGATATTCCAGTTCATTTGCAATATCGATCTCTGTAACGCCCGGTTTGATCACATCAAGCAGTGCATAGAAAGATCTCTCTGAAATCCGGCATGCCTGTTCGATCGTCTCGATTTCTTCCGGTGTCTTGATCGCACGTAAAGGTTCTACATAAGACCCTTCGGAAACGAATTTGGTATCAGGCGCCTGACTTACCAGATCCTGATAATCATCAAACGTAAGATCTGCTCCACAGATTGCACACTGTTTTACCCCTGCTTCTGCCGCCAATTTACCGGTCTGGCTGAAGTAATTCAGTCCTTCACCGTAGACAACAACTTCAAATCCTTCTGTTTCCTGTGCGGCCTGGAATTCAAACCGTCCGTCGGTTACAAAATAGTTTTTCTGTTCTGTCAGAAGCAGAACTGCAACTCCATATTCTCCGGTAAAGCCGGTCAGATACTTAATGTCGCTGCCTTTGCTGATCACAATTCCATCATGACCATTTTTCTTTACAGCATCTACAATTTTCTGTATGCGTGTATTCATTGTTCCATCTCCTACTGAATGAAATCCCAGTTGAATTTCATATTTTCATCATATGATTTGTATGGTTTTCCATCAATATCATAGATGTTTACATTATAATGCCAAGGTTCCGGAAGTGTCTTCTCCGGATAAATGTGCTTCATCAGCTCATATCCTTCCGGATCATAGACCTTCAGTTCCTCTCTTGTGTTGACCGGTCCGCGGATACCATCCCATCGTCCGTCAACACCTTCCTGCATGACATTGAACCAGACAGTACTTAAGGTTGCAAAATACTCTTCGTAATTGCTGATCGCATAAGTGTCCGGCCACAAACCATTGTCGCTGGCATGCTGATATGCTTTCCGGATCATGTCTGCAAGCGTCTGGTCTTTCAGACCATTCATTCCAACCAGATGGATCGCATGTCCGAATTCATGGACAAGGATCATCTCATTTGGATAACTGGTTGCATATCTTCCGGTTCTGAGACGGATTACATTTGCCTCTGAAATAGAGGATGCCGGATTCGTCATCTCACCGCCATAACCTGCCACGTGGCGGGTTGCAAGCAGATATCCCATTCTGTGTTCCGGGACATCATATGCATTCTCAAGCAGTCCGAACACAGATACCTCTGCGCCTCTGCGGACGAGCTCTTCTGCTACTTCCGGGATCTTTTCAAGCATCATATCAATAATTGCAAGTGCTTTATCCACTACAGCCGGTGTTGTTTTTTCTCCGGCTTTTACTACAATGCCGGATGTTCCTTTTTTGCGGACTACATAATATGGCTGATACACGGTCTGGTAGACCTTTTCATTGTCTGCCGGTCTGTCTTTTACATCAGTCAGCTTTCCGACAACCTGTACGGTAACCTCTCCTGCACATTCCGGATCAACCGGATGAACCAGGGAAAGTGTGGTGCGCATGGATTCTTTCTGGTATACCGTACCATAATCCCATGTCATATCACTGGTCCAGTGTACCAGTTCCTGTACTTCCCCTTTGTATTTTACCAGATAATCGTTTTCATTATCAGCACGGCGCATCTGTTCGCCCCAATAAATCTCAATTCTTCTGTCATCGATCAGAATGACTTTTTCGACCGGTGCATAATTACAATTCTCTGACATTTATTTTTCATCCTCCTGAAACATAAACTTATTTCCTAATCTTTTATGCTTCTGCGTTCTTGTCCAGTCCCATTCCGACTGCAAGCTTTTTACTGAAGATTGCTACAACCGCACCGACTGCACATACACCCAAACCGATTGCTACGAAGAACGGAATTTCGCTTCCTTCTTTGTAGAAGTTTGTAAGCAGCGTGTTAAGAGCAGCTCCTGTAGACTGTGACATTGACCAGATTGTCATCATCTGTGTCATAAATGCCTTCGGTGCTGCAACAGCCGTGATTGAGTAACCGATCGGGCAGGTAAATCCTTCACCAAGCATCAGGATTGCATAGAATAATACGATCCACCATGCACTGACTTTTGCATCTCCAGGATAGATTACATAGAGGAGTGCAATGATTAAAGCTCCAAATCCCCAGAAGATTGTTCCGATACCCATCTTTGTGGTTCCGTATGGCTGTTTCTTTCCGAGTTTTGTCCATACTGCTGTCAGGATACTTCCGATGATAACTGCAAATACTGCTGGGATTGTCTGCATAGATGCTGCAGGCACTTCAATTCCGAACAGTACACGGTTAACCTTTTCTTCATAGAAGATTGCAAGGATTGAAATTGTCTGTGTCCAGATCAGCAGGGTAACTGCGTTACAGATGAACGGCGGAACCAGGCAGAGGATTTTCTTCTTCTCATGTGGCTCTGTCTTTTTACTTTTGTAAATAACTACCAGGTATACGATCGGGATAATGATCGATACAGTACTGATTACATTTGAGAATACAGAAATACTTAATGTTCCTGTTGCAAAAAGCGTTGCAAGAACAACTGCGCAGATAACAAGTACAATGATCATCTTTGTGATGAAAGAACGTTTCTTATCTGCCGGAAGCGGATCATCCGGTTCAATACCGATATTACCGAAGAACGGTTTGTATGTAACTGCATATACAACGATACCCAGGAATGCAAGGACTGCACATGCCGCGAATGCTACATGGTATCCGAGTGCTGCTGCGATTGCACCGGAAAGTACCGGAGCTGCTGCACCAATGTTGGAAATTACGTAAGAAATCGTGTAAGCGCTGTCACGTCTTCCATCGGATTCATCATAGAATTTTCCAAGAAGAGCATCCAGACATCTGCCACCGAACATCGGTCCAATTGCCAGACATCCCATAGCGATTCCATAGCCAGGAACGCCAAGTGGTAATGCAAGGCATACATATCCAATAAATGAAAGTGATCTTGCTATAAATAAAGACTTCCGGCATCCTAAGATACGGTCGCAGACAAAGCTTCCGACAATACCTGTCAGTACGACAACTGTTGAATATAAAGAGATCAGCTGTGCTGCATTTGCCTTGCTGAATCCAAGTCCTTCCGGTGCATTTGCGTATAAGTAGTAAATCAGTACCGCACTCATCGCATAGTTTGCAAAAGAGTTACAAAGCTGCATAAAGCTCAGGGTTCCCACACCCTTTGGCTGTCCTAAAAAGGCGGTTTGTTTTCTTAACGCCTCATCATGTTCGTTCATTATTTTTCCCTCCAAGATAACCTTTTGTATTCTATTCATCCAACAAAAAACAATCGTTAATTATTTCCCCATCCTCAGATGTCTTCACTCCTCCTTTTTTCATAATTTTTAACTTTTGTTTTTTATTTTGAACATACAAGTATCTTACTTTTTTTTGTTAACTTTGTCAATATTTTCGTCTGTAAATATGAAATTTTGTTCACATTCATAAACATTGACAAAAAAGAACGCAAAAAACGTCTTTTTCCCGTTTTTTGCGCCCTTTTTTCGTCATTTTTATGTATTATTTATTTCTGGTTGCGGAACTGTACCGGTGTGATATTGTACGCCTTCTTGAAAAGTCTGTTGAAATGCTCTACATTCTGATATCCAACGGTCAGTGCAATATTTTCAACGGTCATGCTGCTGCTCTTTAACAGGGCACGTGCCTTTTTCATTCTGACTTTTTTGACAATATCACCGAAAGTCATTCCGGATTTTTCTTTGATATATTTAGAAAGATACGGTTTAGACAGGAAGAATTTTTCTGCCAGATCATCTAAAGATACATCCAGATAATTTGCCTGGATATAGTTCATGATCTCTACCATTCTTTCATCTTTACATTCATTCACATTCTTCAGTTCATCAATCTTATTGACAGCAACTGTCAATGCCTCAATAGAAGCTTTGATGATATCGGCATCAATTCCGACTCCCCAGTAGGTCTTTCCATTGCAGATGACACCTACATAAGCACATGCCTTGGAAGAAGAACCACGTGTCAGGGAATGTTCTTCGTAGAAGCTCAGTTCATAGCTGATACCAAAGTACTGTTTGATTGCATTGCTGACTGCGTCAAGACGTCCATTACCGCCTGCCGTTACCACACGTTTTCCATTTGCATGGGAAATGGTTGCATCTGCTATAATACCATCTTCCTGTTTGAAGTGGCATTCATCGATAGAGAAGATTCCTTTGTAATTTACATAATGATCTTCAAAAATGTGGTATACCCAGTCCGGAGTCAGCTCCTTGTGTGCTTTATCGGATACATCTTTTACCATGTAGCCGACTTCTTCACGCATTTCTTTCGGAACGCTGATGCCAAAGTTCTGTTTCAGAATGTAGCTTACACCGCCTTTTCCTGACTGGCTGTTGATACGGATAACATCTT
>OIAT01000151.1_pt1 | contig 19221 bp, 15 predicted proteins | sample 1580801 | NCBI WGS metagenome assembly OIAT01 (sample SAMEA3882536, study PRJEB24775) | human gut metagenome | biome: human-associated habitat; feature: intestine environment; material: feces | place: Netherlands | collected 2009/2010
CAGCCGGTTTATTCTGAAAATGGCAGTATTTGCAGTAATTTCACTGCCGCTTGGATTATGGTATTCGGTGCGGAACTTAGTCCTGTTCGGGCAGCCGTTGGGATATGTTCCTTCTATGGGAGAGATTCTTTATCGTGGAGACCGCTCTTATGTGGCACGCTTTTTGAGCTTGTTTATCAGGAACTGGTTAAGAACGCCTTATGCGAATCCGTTTCAGGACTATAATTTTCCGGTTTACCTTTTGAAATCGGAGCTTTTTGGAGAGTTTACTTATGACATGCCGGTCTTCATTCCGACGGTGCTGCTTTTATTCAGTACATTACTGACACTCTGTGTTGCAGGAATCGGGATTTATAAAATCTGCAGATGGAAGTCCATTCCGGGAGAGAAACGACCTCTGATCTGGGGACTTTTATTTGGTGGATATGCAGCAATCTCCTATTGGAAACTGCCGTATGGCTGTTCCATGGATTTCCGGTATTATATGATGCTGACGGTCTGTAAGATACTGGTGCTGTGCTGCTTTCTGGATGAAGAGCCGGAGGGGCATTTTGCACAGGAGCAATTGCTTTTGCAGAAGGGATTAAAAGGACTTTGCTTTCTTTTTACAGGGTTTTCCATACTCTTTTTTGTGATGCTGTAGGTTAATAGGGAATTTTTTATCGGCTTTATGCCTATGGACAATGCAGCAAAAATGTGTATAAATAATGGAGTCTGAGACTATGACAGAGATTCATTTGACAGCAGAGAATTTTGAGAAGGAAGTATTACAGTCCGAAATTCCTGTTTTAGTAGATTTTTATGCAGAATGGTGCGGTCCATGTAAGATGCTTTCACCTGTAATTGATGAGATTGCGAAGGAATATGAGGGAAAGGCTAAGATCTGCAGGGTAAATGTGGATGAGGAAATGGAGCTTGCACAGCAGTACCGTGTGATGAGTGTGCCTACCGTACTGGTATTTAAGAATGGACAGGTATCCGGAACCTCGATCGGCTATGTCGGCAAAGAGAAGCTTACGGAGATGCTGTAAGAGACTTTGCAATGGCATTGACTACAGAAATGTGTTCGATATTATGTAATAAGTATGTAGTAGAATCACGTACCCCGAAAGTATTGTCAGGATTGTATATATTACTTTCGGGGTATTTACAAATATCTCTTGCCTGGATTGTTTTTTCATGTTATCTTTTAGAAAAGTATATATTCTTTTAAATGTCTAATGCTTATATAGATCTATACATATATTCTAAATAAGCCCCCTTAATTGATAATATATTTAATTGGGAAGCCGGGGGACGTGCTGCACCCGTTTCGAGCCTGTCGGAGGTGGTGCTATATGAGTACATATGAGGAATTACAACTTATTGTATCCGTTGCGGTGCTGATTGTTGCAATACTGAGTTATACACATAAAAAATAGCCGTCCTGACTTTGGCGAGTTGACGGCTATTTTCATTACATAAATAAATTTGCCGAAGCGGGTAAGTGCATTTACCTTCCGGCTTTCCTGTTAAATATATTATATGTCTGGTGTAAGGGTTTGTCAAAATTTATTTTGAAAAAATGCTGTAAATATTCAGCGTAAATATTCGGCTGATCATTGGAAAATACTTGATAATCTTTTGTGTTACTGATAAAATGAAAACCCGGTAGACGAATGAATCGATCAAAGGAGAACGAAAATGAGTAAGAAGAAAAAGATTACTCTGATCTCAGTATTTGTAGCAGCAGTGACCGGTGCGGATGAAATTCCTCTTCAGGATGGTGATACTTACAACTTTACCTTAAAGCAGGGATGGTAGGATGAGCATACAGAGAATGACAAGGATAGCGCTTTTAAGTGCTATCCTTTATGTGTCTAAGGTGGTCTTGGAGTTCCTGCCGAACATTGAACTGGTATCCTTACTGGTTATCCTGTATTCGCTGGTATTCGGCTGGGAAGCGATGCTGATTGTGACAGTTTTTAATCTGTTTGAGCTGATCCAGTGGGGCTTTGGTACCTGGTGGTTTTCTTATCTTTATGTCTGGCCGCTGTTATGTGTGATTACGATGCTGCTTAAAAAGCTGATCAAAGAAGAATTTCTGATCTGGGCAATTGTGTCCGGAAGCTTTGGACTGATCTTCGGATCACTGTTTGCGTTGTTTTATCTGTTTGTGGATCCGAAGTATGCGCTTGCCTACTGGATCAGCGGACTGCCCTGGGATGTGGTGCATTGTATCGGGAATTTTGTACTGATGCTGATTCTCGGAAAGCCGTTGTATAAGCTGTTAAAAATGCTGAATCAGAAGGTGTATCCTTCAACGGAATAGGATCATTTTTGTTAAATAATATAGAAGAACATCCCATGAAAGAGATGACAAAAGAATAGAATTTCTTTATAATAAGAGAGGATTTCGTCCTCTCTTATTTATATGCTTTTATATGCTGATTTTCCTTTTGGGAGGGGTATAACAGGAGGAGAATTCCGATATTATGGACATGGGATGGAGAATGTATATGAAGATTGTGATATTGGAACGGAATAGTGTAGGGCTTGATATATCGGTGGAGGGCTTCAGCCGGTTTGGTGAAGTGATTACCTATCCGAATACAGTGACCGAGGAGGAAGTGATCGAGAGGATTGAGGATGCAGATGTTGTGGTTGGAAACAAGGCTCCGTTAACGGAAAAGACCCTGCAGGGGGCAAAGAATGTAAAGCTGATCTGCGAGTTTGCGACAGGCTATGACAATGTGGATCTTGCGTATTGCAGTAAGCACGGTATTAAGGTGGCGAACGTCCGTAATTATTCGACGGATGCGGTAGCGCAGCATACCTTTGCGCTTTGCCTTTATGTGCTGGAAAAGCTTCGTCATTATGATGAATATGTGAAGTCCGGTGCATATGCTTCCCAGAGCCGTTTTTCAAACTTTGATGAGTCGTTTTTTGAGCTGGCAGGAAAGACCTGGGGTATCATCGGCATGGGAAATATCGGACGCAAGGTTGCACAGATTGCAAGTGCGTTTGGATGCCGTGTGATCTTTCATTCGGTGACCGGCAAGAGTAGCTGTACGGATTATGAGCAGGTGGATTTCGATACCTTATTAAGGGAATCCGATGTTTTATCACTGCACTGTCCGTTAAGTGACCTTACCAGAAACCTGATTAATAAGGATGCACTTGCGAAGATGAAGAAATCGGCAATTCTGATTAATGTGGCGAGAGGACCGGTTGTGAACGATCAGGATCTGCATGATGCGCTGGTAAACGGGGAAATTCAGGCAGCGGGACTGGATGTCACAAGTACGGAGCCGATGAAGGTAAGTAATCCATTAAGCAAGATTATGGACAGCAGGAAGCTGTTTATCACACCGCATCTTGCATGGGCGAGTGTGGAGGCCAGAAACCGCTGTGTGAGCGAAACCTGCAGGAATATTGAAGCATTTATAAAGGGAGAGAGCAGAAACATTGTAAATGAATAAATAACGGAAGAGAATGACATAAGGAGGGTATTGCAATGGGTACAGGTAAGGATTTTGCTTTATGGAACAATGCACTGTCCGTGGAAGAGCGGCTGGATGCGGTTGTTTCGGAACTGACATTGGAAGAAAAGCTTCATTGCCTGACGACCGGTATTCCGGATATTGACCGGCTGGGAATTAAGGCTTCCTTTGTGGGAGGTGAAGCGGCACATGGCATTCAGGCGCGTCATGATCAGGCATTTGATGCAGGAGAGCCGGAGCCGACCACATCCTTTACGCAGCCGATCGGTATGAGCGGCAGCTTTGATACGGAGTTGATTCATGAATGTGGACGGGTGACTGGTGAGGAGGCAAGGGCATTATATAAGAGAAACAACGGGGGAAGTCTTTGCCGCTGGGCACCGACCATTGATATGGAGCGTGATCCGCGATGGGGCAGAACGGAAGAGGCCTATGGAGAGGATCCGTGTCTTACAGGAAAGATGGCATCTGCGTATATTCAGGGAATGAAAGGAGACGATCCTTTTTATATCCGGTGTGCGGCAACTCTGAAGCACTTTTATGCGAATAATGTGGAGAAGGATCGTGTTTCCGTATCTTCCTCCATTGATGAAAGAAATAAGCATGAATATTATCTGGAGCCGTTCCGCAAGGCCATTACAGAGGGCGGTGCAGAAGCCGTGATGACTTCCTATAATGAGATTAATGGTGTTCCTGCGGTGGTTAACCATGAGGTACAGGATCTTTTAAAGGATGAGTGGAAGCTTCCCGGACATGTGGTCTGTGACGGTGGAGATTTCCAGCAGACGGTACAGTTTCATCATTATTTTGCCACACATGCCGAATCCCTTGCGTATGGTCTGAAGGCAGGAATTGATGCGTTCACGGATGATCCGGAGGTGGTATACCGGGCAGCGAAGGATGCTTATGAGCAGGGGCTGATTACAGAGGAGGATATTGACCGTGCCCTGCGTAATTCATTCCGGACAAGGATTCATCTTGGATTGTTTGATGGAAACGGAGATTGTCCCTACAGCGAAATGGGAGAAGAATACGTAAACAGCACCGAACATCAGAAGATCTGCCGTAAAATGGCAGAGGAGTCGGTGGTACTGTTAAAGAATGAAGGGATTCTTCCGTGGGAAAAGGACGCAGAGGAGCCGGAGCTGCAGGATTCCGTTGGCAGGGACAAGCCTCAGACTAAAATGCCTGAGACAATTGCCGTAGTGGGACCGCTTGCAGATGTCTGGTACAAGGACTGGTATTCAGGAGTTCCTCCCTATGCGGTAACGCCGGTAGAGGGAATCCGCAGGGAATTTCCGGAGGCAGAGGTGACCTGTCACAGTGGATTGTCAAAGCTTCAGTTATCCGTAGATGGAAAATATGTGGCACTGGATGCAGATAACCGCCTGTATCTGGGAGAAAAGGAACAGGCAGAAACCTTCCTCTATACCGACTGGGGATGCGGAAATACGACCTTACAGGCGATGAGCAATGACCGCTTTGTGCTTCTGGAAGAGGGATCGTATTTCATTACCGCTTCTTCGAAGGAGGCTTTTCACTGGTTTATCCGGGAGCAGTGGGATTTTCAGGAACAGCCGGATGGCTCTTACCTGTTAAACAGCTGGAACGGGCGGCAGGTGACGATAGATGCGGACGGCTATCTTGCGGTAATTAAAAATGGTGATGTGGCAGTTGGTGAGGGAGATGATGAGAAGCTTGGACTTGTTTCCCATGCCGTATCCGAAGGTGAGCCGGTGCGTTTCCGGATGGAGATTATCGAGGATGGTTCAAAAGAGGTACTGGGACTGATAGAAAAGGCAGGGAAAGCCATCGTTGTACTGGGGTCAAATCCGGTCATTAACAGTAAGGAGGAAATTGACCGTACGACACTTGCTCTTCCGCCTGCACAGCAACGGCTGGCAGATGAGGTGCTGGAAGTTAATCCGGATGCAGTCATTGTTCTGGTGACCAATTATCCGTATTCTATTGTGGAGCTTCAAAACAGGGCAAAGGCTATCGTGTACACGGCATCCGGCTCGCAGGAGCTTGGAAACGGTATTGCGGCAGTATTGAGCGGACGGGTAAATCCGGCGGCACGCCTTCCCATGACCTGGTACCGGAAGGATGAGGATCTGGCGGATATTAACGATTACGATATTATTAAGGGCAAACGGACCTATCAGTATTTTGACAGAAGGGTTCTGTATCCGTTTGGATATGGCCTGTCTTATACCGGCTTTGCATATGATGAGATGATGGTTGAAGATAAGCCGGATGAAATTCAGGTGAAGCTTTCCGTTACCAATACCGGTCATTGTGAAGGGGATGAGGTCATCCAGCTTTATGTACATAAGATGGATTCCAGAGTGGTACGTCCGATCCGTACCCTGAAGGATTTTGTCCGGCTTAAGAACGTCAGACCGGGCGAGACAAGGAAGGTAACACTTTGTGCGAAGAAGCAGGAGCTTCGGTATTATGATGTGATTTCCGGACAGATGCTTCTTGAGGATGGTGGATATCTGTTTGAGGTTGGAGCTTCATCTGTGGATATCCGGCAGATGAAGAAGCTGATTTTAGACGGACAGAAGGCCGGTGTGCGGAATCCGTTTGCGCTGACCGAAGCCATCCGGTATGACGATTATACCAATTGCTTTATTCATAAGGGAACATCTGGACATGCAGAGCATGGAGAAACGTGTCTGATTCCGGGCAGGCCGGGAGAAGCACCGGATGAGATACAGAAGCTTCCTGATGGAAAGGTAAGGGGCGAGCTCGTATACCGTGACTTTTTCTTTGAAAAACAGGCATCGAAATTCAAATTTACCGCCTGGGTTTTAGAGGAAGCAAGAATCCGTGTCCTGTCAGAGGACGAGAATCATAAAACCATACTGGTTGACCGGGTACTTCCTTTACCGGAAAAGAAGGGCTTCTGTTCTTATGAGGCAGCGCTGGAAGAGAAGATCCCGGAGCTTTCTACGGTAAAGACCATTATCATCCAGTTAGAAGGTAAAGTAAAATTGAAAGAGTTTCAATTTATTAAATAAAGAACAACAGCAGGGGGATCATTGCATGATTGAAAGCAAAAAAGTACAGAAAATGTTATATGGTGGAGATTACAATCCGGAGCAGTGGCCGGAGGAGATCTGGGAAGAGGATATGAGGCTTTTTCATAAGGCGCATATTGATGTCGTGACCTTAAATGTATTCAGCTGGGCAGCATTGCAGCCGGATGAGAGCACCTACGATTTCAGCAAGCTGGATAAGATTATGAAGCTTGTAAAAGAGAATGGCTTAAAGGTCTGCATGGCAACCTCTACCGCAGCGCATCCGGCATGGATGGCAAGAAAATATCCGGATATTCTCCGGGTAGAGCATAACGGAATGAAGAGGAAGTTCGGCGCACGTCATAATTCCTGTCCGAACAGCCCGAATTACCGTAAGTATTCCGCAGCGCTTGTGGAAAAGATCGCAGAGCGTTATAAGGATTACGATAATATTGTAGCCTGGCATATTAACAATGAATTTGGCGGCTGGTGCTATTGTGAAAACTGTGAAAAAGCCTTCCGTGTATGGCTGCAGAAGAAGTATGGTACCCTTGATGAACTGAACCGTGTATGGAATACGGCATTCTGGAGCCACACGATGTATGACTGGGACGATGTTGTAGCGTGCAACATGCTTTCCGAGGAGTTCCTGTGGGATGGACAGATCCGTACGAACTTCCAGGGAATTTCCCTTGATTACAATCGTTTCAATTCCGACAGCATGCTGGAATGCTTTAATATCGAAAAGGATGTTTTAAAGAGAATCACACCGGATATTCCGGTTACCACGAACCTCATGGGTGCTTATAAGCATCTGGATTATCAGAAGTGGGCGAAGGATATGGACTTTGTTTCCTGGGATAACTATCCGGCATATGATGCCGTACCGGGAGATGCAGCCATGAACCATGATCTGATGCGTGGACTTAAGCAGGGCAAGCCCTTTGCACTGATGGAACAGACACCGGGAGTCAGCAACTGGCACATATACTGCAAGTTAAAACGGCCAGGCGTAATGAGATTATGGAGCTATGAAGCGGTTGCACATGGCGCAGACACTGTAATGTTCTTCCAGATGAGAAGAAGCATGGGTGCCTGCGAAAAGTATCACAGCGGCGTGATCGAGCATGTGGGAACGGATGATACCAGAGTATTCCGTGAGATTACCGCACTTGGTGCAGAGCTTGATAAGCTGCAGGGTGTAACGCTTGGTGCAAGAGCAAAGTCTGATGTTGCGATTGTCTTTGACTGGGATAACTGGTGGGCAGCAGAATTAAGTGCAGGTCCGAGTAAGCTGATTAATTATACGAAGGAAGTAAGCTTCTATTACAGGGCATTCTTCCAGCAGAATATTTCCGTGGATTTTGTCAGTGTGGAGGATGATCTTTCTTCCTATAAGCTGGTGGTGGCACCGATGCTTTATATGTGCAAGGACGGATTCGATGAGAAGGTACGCGAATATGTACAGCAGGGCGGCAGCTTCCTTACGACCTATTTCAGCGGTTATGTAGAGGATCACGATCTGGTTACTCTCGGAGGCTATCCGGGCAGACTGAAGGATATTCTTGGCATCTGGGTGGAGGAATCCGATGCACTTCCTCCGGAAGAGAATAACTCCTTTGTTTATGAAGGAAAGCAGTATCCGGCAGGTCTTCTCTGCGATCTGATGCATCTTCGCGGTGCAAAGGAGATCGCCTCTTATGAAAGTGACTTCTACGCAGGCATGCCGGTGCTCACCGAGAATGAGTTTGGTAAGGGCAAAGCTTATTATGTAGGCGCACGTTCGAATGAAGAGTTTTATAAGAAATATCTTGGTGATATCTGCGAAAGCCTTGGTATCAGGCCGGTTGCAAAGACACCGGAGGGAATTGAGGCAACTGCCCGTTACAATGACAATGGAGAATTCCTGTTCCTGTTAAATAATACACAGGAGGAGAAGGAAGTTGTGATGGAAGAAGCCGGAACCGATCTGCTGACGGATCAGGTTTATGCAAAGGGTGATACGCTTACTCTTGAAAAATATGGCGTAGCCATTGTGAAGAGATAACGGTGAAGATACCGGAACCATGATGTAAGATGAATATGCATCAAGAGTAACTGTGAAAGCATGGAACAGTAGATGGCATCAGAGTCTTGAAAGGTTACTGAAATGTCAAATCAGGAGAATAAAGAAACAAAATCGAATCGGGCATTGATGATTGTATTTGTGGTTCTGGCAGGAATTCTGCTGCTGATTGGCGGCAGTATTTACCTGTCCAGGGACCGCATACAGGAAAATATCAATGATACACTGGCGCCTTCCCGGGATCAGGAAATGGATGAGACCGGTACGGAGGAGGAAGAAGCAGAGAATACCGAAGCTGCACAGAATACCGGCGTTACACAGAATGCAGAGCCCCGGATAGAGGTTGTGGAAGATGAGGCAACCAAAGGATTTTCCGTACAACATAACCGTTATGTTTATTATGAGGTTACGGACGGAGATCCGGACACGAAGCAGCTTATCGTAGGCGGTGTCTATCGTGAGGAGGCAGAGATTGAAAAGTTCTGCCGGGATATGTGTGATCTGGCACAGAATTATCCGGATCTGTCCCGGGATACGATCTGGTTTTCTGTTGGAGAAGAACGGTATTCCTTTGCCCTTTCTTCCTATATGGAAAGCGGTGATATGACAGCTCTTTATAATGATCTGTATCTCTATGTTGAGGAGCTGACCTTACAGGAAGCCGAAAGAAGCGCAAAAGCGGAGATAAATGAGACAGCCGGAAATGATTCCGGAAATGATACGCAGGTCAGCCAGGAATATCTGGAGCTGTATCTGACCTATGACGCAGATGCCGTGGATACGCTGGCAGACGGAAGTGAATACCGGATGGTTCCGGTCGATCAGGCGGCGGGAAGCCGCTATTATGTGCTTCTTCTCGTACAGGCTGACGGAAAGACGGGAGAGGTTGTGAATTCTGATCCTTACCTTGGAATGGGCGGCGCAGCGAAGTGGATTCATTTCCTTGATGATGGCAAGACGGGATTTTCGTGTCTTTCCTATAGCGGAGGCGCTAAGGGAGCCTTTTACCGGACCGCAGACGGAGGAAAAACCTTCCGGGAGATTTCCTATCCGTCAGCAAAAATAAAGCTTTCTGATGGAACCTATTATAATCCGTTCGTCATGCCGGAAAAGGTATGGGAGGAGGACGGCATCCTCTATATGGAAGCCGGTCAGGGAGCCGATGGAGATTATTATAATCAGGACGGCTTCTGTCATGGCCTGTATCACTCCGATGATCGGGGCGTGACATGGATTTACGATAAAGAAGTGCCTGTTACTAACTGAGAAGAATAGGAATGATGTTTAAGCAGGATAAAAGCGGATATTCTGTTGTGAGTGCAATTAGGAATGCATAGAAGCGGGATGAATGTTAATAAACATGATTCATAGAAGAAAGACCATATAAGTAAGAAAGACAAGATAAGTCAGGAATGGAGAAAGAAGCATGCAGGAACTGACATTGAACTTACCGGAGGGTATTGATGACGGAAGCTTCGTGGAACGCACGGCAGTCAGGGGCATCATCTGTCAGAATGGGAAATATCTGGTGATTCTGGGAGAGCAGGGAGACTGTAAATTTCCGGGCGGCGGTATGGAGCAGGGAGAGTTCCTGTTCGGCACACTGACGCGGGAGGTCTTAGAAGAAACAGGCTGTCATGTAAAGCCTGACAGCATCCGGGAAGGCTTTCTGGTGCATGAGAAGACAAACCGGCAGTCCGAAGAAGTTCTTGTTATGGATTCCTATTATTACTTCTGTGAGGTGGAAGATATCAGAGATTCTAAGGAAGCAGCGGATGCATCCGGGTATGCCATTGAAAACTTTTATGAGGGAGAGGCGGGAACGAAGGTCTGCTGGCTTCCTCTTGCAGACATGGTTGCCCGTAACGAGAACGTGAAGGAGCTTTCCAAAGCTCCCTGGGTAGTCCGTGAACTGCTTGTTATGCGGGAGCTTCAGAAGAATTCTTTATAAAGTAACGGTAAAGATGCTTCCGTTTGGAGTATTATCTTCTACCTCGATTTTGCCGCCATGGGCGGTCACAATTTCATAAGCAATCGATAAACCTAACCCGAAGTGCCCCTTGGTGCTTCGGGATTTTTCTGTCCGATAAAAACGGTCAAAAATATGAGGCTGATCTTCTTTGGTGATTCCAATTCCAGTGTCTTCTACAGAAAGCAGATGGGCTCTTCCCTGTGTTTTCAGCCGGATGGTGATGTTTCCACCCTTTGGGGTGTAGCTTAGGGCATTGCTTAATAAGATGCTTAATAGCTGCATAAGCTTTTCTTCATCACCGGTTACAGAAGGAATAGGATGCTCCGGGAGATCCAGCGAAAGTGTAAGTCCCTGTCTGGCAGCCAGCGGTTCAAAGGATTCAAAGCCCTTCAGACACAGAGTGTCCAGTTCTACCTGTTCCAGGTGAATCCTCATCTGCTGGTCGCGGGATTGGGAAAGGTAGAGCATTTCGTCAATCAGGTGTGACATCCGTTTTCCTTCCTCCCCGATGGTCCGCAGGAAAGATTGCTGGTCGGAAGAAGCCCCATATTCACAGCATTCGGCACTGGACAGGATGACAGCCAACGGTGTGCGGAGCTCGTGAGAGGCAGAAGCAACGAATTGAAGCTGCTTTTCCTGATTTTCGGCAATGGGCTTTAATAGCCTTTTCGTAAAGAAATAGGAAAAGGCAAACAAAAGCAAGGTTGCCGATACGGTAATCAACACGAAGAAAATCCTCTGTTCTATGTACTGGTAATGCAGGTGGGAAAGCGAAGAGAAGACAAAAATCTGCAGGGAACTGTCGTTTCCTGTCGAATAGACCATACCGATTAAATCGTTTTCCTGGCGGGAAGCATTTAAGAGTACGGAGTCCATCCGGTTTAAAACCGCAGAGGATTTTTTGGTGGGAAGCTCCAGTTCTTCTGCGGCCTCCTGTGCTTTCTTAAGAAGCTTCTGGTTTTGTGGGGTATCGTGAAGCTGGTTATAGAGAAAGGGAGTCCCGTTATCAAACAGGAACAACTGATAATTCTCGTAAGCTTCCATCTTGGCGATCCATTCCATGGAGATGATAGACTGTTGTTCGAGATTGGTTTCCATCGTATGTAAATCATTCTCAAAGGAATACAGCTCATTCTGAAAAAGCTGTGTTTCCGACAGATGCAGGTAGATTAAGGACATCACCAGCATAATAAAGGCGGTAATTCCGGTGCACAGCAGGGTAAGTTTCCAATGTACTTTCTGTAAAATCATGGCAGTGTCAGTTCCTTTCATCAGCTGTGGTCAGGCAGTAGCCGGTTCCACGCAGGGTTTTAATCTGCAATGTACTTTCAAGCTGCCGGAAACGGCGGCGTAGAAAGTGAATATAGTTATCCAGGTTTCCGTCTTCAATATCGTTGTCCGGTCCCCATACCTTTAATAATAAGGTGATACGGGGCATTGGTGTATTTAAACCTGCGCGCAGCAGAACTTCGGTCAGGACGGCTTCCCGCTGTGAAAGCGTGCACTGCCCGGCAGGTCCCATTAGGCGCTTTTCTTCTATAAATAAGGTAAGATCCTCTAAGCATACTTTCGATGGATCGGAAGGTGTGAGGATCGGGGAACGGCGTGTGACGCAGCGGATCCGAGCCATCAGCTCTTCAAAGGCGAAGGGCTTCACCAGATAATCGTCTGCCCCCAGATCCAGTCCTTTTACCTTGTCCGATAAGGTTCCAAGTGCAGTAATCATAATGATGGGAGTGCTGATTCCTTTGGCACGCAGGGCAGTCAGAATTTCCGTTCCTTCCATTCCGGGAAGCATCCGATCCAGCAAAATGACATCATAAATATTCTGTTCCCCATAAAACAGGGCATCTTCTCCGTCCAGACAGCTATCCACCTGAAAGTCCAGATTTTCTAATTGATAACACAAGGCCCGGTTCAGCATCCGGTCATCCTCTGCCAGTAAAATACGCATAATCTTTCCCCTATTTCTGATCTGTTTTTACAGTATAGATCAGTATACACCCGAAATCTTTAAGAAATCTCTAAGATTTTCCTAATTTTCTTAGAGAATGTTTAGAGAAACCCCTGTTATGATAAAGCAGTCAGATCTGAAATTGCAATGGAAAAGACAGGAAAGGAATGAAAACATGAAAATAAAACATTTGGCTTTGGTTTTAGCAGGAGTACTTCTGCTGACCGGATGTGGATCCGGTCAGGCAGCAGGTACGGCAGAAGAAGATTCTTCTGCTAAAACGAATCAGACAGTGGATGAAGCAAATAAAGGAATGGGACGGTACGTGGAAGCAGAAACGGATCTTTCCGATATCTGCAGATCTGCGGCAGGACTCAGGCTTACGAAAGACGGAACCTTATATTTGTGTGATGCGCCGGGGGCTGTTTATGAGTCCACAGATCAGGGAGAAAACTGGAATCCTTACGAACTTCCTTCCTTGGAGGAAGTCGTGGATCAATCCCCAATTTGGTTTATCACGATGGATATGGCAGAGGATGGATCCCTGTGGGCAGTCGGAGATCACTCTGTAAATGAGGATGAGTGGAATCCACAGCTCATGCATTTCCCCAAAGAAGGAAGTGCACAGATTTTTGATAAGTTATCACTGGAATCGGGAGAGCAGCCCTGTCAGGTGCGTGTTTCTGACAACGGAAAAGTATTTTTGGCAGATTATGGAGCAAATATTTATGAGGTGAAAGAAGATCAGACTGTCACAAAGGTTCTTACAGCAGATGGAAGATTTAGTAACCTTCAGATTCATAATAATCTGCTGGCATTTTATCCGGATGATGGGACGGGCGTGAAAATTTATGATCTGGATCAGAAGGAGTATGTGGAAGATGCGGTGCTGGATCAGTTTATGCAGGAAAACTATCCGGGTGCATCCAGCAATGGTTACAGCAGTTTTCAGGTGTTTTATTTCTGGGGAAATGATGATGCCTTTTATGTGGCAGGGAAATCCGGACTTCACCGTCATGTAATCGGTGGGAGCACCATGGAGGAGGTGATTAATGGCGGACTCTCTGTCTTAAGCAATCCGAATTACTGGTATAGCGGCATGGTGGCACTTCCGGATCATGAATTCTTAATGCTCAGCAGTATGGGTAAACTCATTCGTTTTACCTACGATGCAACGATTCCTTCCGTACCGGAAAAGGAGATTACTATTTATAGTCTGGAGGAAGAAGATGCCCTGTTAAGTGCTATTTCCACTTATCAGTCGAAGCATCCGGATGTATATGTGAATTATGAAGTGGGAATGCCGCAGAACAGTTCCGTGACGAAGGAGGATGCGATTAAGAACCTGAATACGGAGGTTTTAAGCGGCGATGGACCGGACGTACTGATTATGGATGGCTTGCCGATGGATTCCTTTGTGGAAAAAGGACTTCTGCTGGATCTTACGGATTTCACGCAGGAACTCAGCACGAAAATACTGCTTTATGAAAATCTGGTAGACGGGCTGAAAAAGGATGAAAAGCAGTATGTGATTCCTTTACAGGTTCAATTCCCGGTGGTCGCAGCAAAAGGCGCTTATGCCAATGAGATGAATGATCTGAAGTCCATGGCAGATGCGGTGGAAGCATTGTCGATGGCTGTTCCGGGTGATGTGCTCTCCACATATTCACCAAAGGGAATTATGCGGAAATTCACGCCTGCAAGTGCTCCTTCTTTTAAAAACGCAGATGGAACGCTGAACCGGGAAGCAATTCTTACATTCTGGGAACAGACGAAACGCATCTATGACGTCCAGATGGCGTCGGCATCGGAGGAAAAGGTAGAGCAGTACCAGATGATCCTGCCGATGTATGAACAGGAATATGGCTCATCTTATGAGGACAGCTCCTGGTTTGGATATATAAATGCGTTGGACTATATTGGAGGTTTCACGCATATGATGGCAGGAATTGCAGATACGCCATATACACAGGCAGAGCTTTATTCTCTTTCTAAGAATAAAGGCTGTGAGGATGCGGTGGTAAGGCTGATGATCGGAACCGCAGGAAAAGTTTATATTCCGGAGCTGATGATCGGAATCAATGCATCTTCTGCCAATGTAGACAGTTCGAAGGAATTTCTGACGGATTTCCTTGGAGATGAAATACTGGAATCCATGGGCGGCTTCCCGGTAAGCAAAACCGCAATGGAACAGGCTTTTGTACCGAATCCGCAGGATTATGTGGAAGGACAGCCCATGTATTACGCAGCAAGCTCGGATCCGGAAGGGAATATGATCGAGGAGCAGATCTGGTGGCCCGTGGATGGAGATCTGGAGCCCTTTTACCGGATGGTAGAGGAGGTTACGGTGCCCTATGTGCAGGATGCGGTTCTGGAAGAGGCTGTATATCAGGCAGGGACAGCTTATTTCGAAGGAGCATCAACGTTGGAGGAAGCATGGGATGAACTGCAGTCACAGATTTCCCTTTACATGGCAGAATAAGGCGCTGCGCCGCAGGATACATCTGTGGATGTTTCTGTTCCCGAGTTTTCTGGGAACCATGGTGTTTATGATCCTGCCATTCGGGGATGTGATCCGGAGATCATTTCTTACCGTGGTGACGCAGAAGTGGGTTGGTTTGCAGAATTACCGTACGCTGTTTCAGAATCAGGCGTTCTGTCTGGCGGTTAAGAATACGCTGCGGTTTACGGGAGTCTGTATTCCCCTTCTTCTGTTGCTGGGATTCTGGCTGGCATGGCTATTATGCGGCATGAAGGGGGTACAGTGGATCCGTTCGCTTTATCTGTTTCCGCTTGCCATGCCGACAGCGACGATTGTTCTTGTATGGAAGATGGTATTCTATCCGCAGGGGTTTTTGAATAAGCTGCTTTCACAGATCGGTACGGTTACCGGTCTGTGGGGCAGTATTTTTCATGATTATCTGGGAAGTGATCTTGCTTTCTGGGTATTGGTTTTCAGCTACATCTGGAAAAACTCAGGGTATACGATGGTGCTCTGGATGGCAGGCATTCTGGCCGTGCCAAAGGAACAGACGGAAGCAGCATGGGTGGATGGCGCCGGATCGTGGCAGCGGTTTTATTATGTGGTTTTTCCGCAGCTGCGGGGGTGTCTTATCACCATATTGATCCTGTCCTTTCTCAATTCCTTCAAGATCTATCGGGAAGCGTATCTGGTGGCAGGCTCTTATCCGGATGAAAGCATGTATTTATTGCAGCATTTGTTTAACAACTGGTATGTCAATCTGGAGTTTGACAAGATGGCAGCAGCCAGTGTGTGTGTCGGTGCTGTGTTATTTGTAGTGATTGTGTGGCTGCAAAGGTTATGGAGGGATCAGTGAAACGGGTGAAATATGTAATAAAGCTTCTGCTTCTTTTATTTCCGGCGGTTCTGGTGATTCTGCCGGTGGCGGTTCTGCTTTCGGGAGCCATCACGGATTCCTATGAGATGATGGAGGATTTGGGTCCGCTGATCCGGAAAACGCAGGAGTTTATTAGCTGGCGTTTTATTCCGGAATATCCAAGTTTTAGCAACTATGTAAAGCTCCTGTTCCGCTCACCTGAATTTTATGTCCTGTTCTGGAATTCGGTGTTTATGGTAGGGATGATTCTTCTGGGACAGGTTCTTGTCGGGGTTCCGGCGGCATGGGGCTTTGCCGTTTATGAGACAAGGGGCAGCCGGCTTTTATTTTCGCTGTATGTGGTGCTGATGCTGATTCCTTTTCAGGTGACGATGCTTTCAAGCTATCTGGCATTGAATAGGTTGAAACTGTTGAACACCTATTATGCCGTCATTATGCCGTCACTTTTTTCGACGCTCCCGGTGTTTTTGTGTTATGGAGGCTTCCGTGAAATTCCGGCAGAATTACTGGAAGCAGCAAGGATCGACGGGGCAGGAGAATGGGCGCTGTTCTGGAAATTAGGGCTTCCCATCGGAAAAGGGGGGCTGTTGTCCGCAATGGTGCTTGGATTTCTGGAATACTGGAATTTAATGGAACAGCCGATGGCCTTTCTGAAGGATGCCTCCTTATGGCCATTGTCCCTGTATCTGCCGCAGATTACGCTTTCACAGGCAGGCTTTGCATTCTGTGCATCAGTGATGATACTGATTCCGGCGGTGTTTGTGTTTGCCTTGGGACAGGATCATCTGGAACAGGGAATTATCTATTCGGGACTTAAAGGATAAGGAAGAAATATGTTTGAGATTTACAAGCTTCTTTTACGAAACAAAGTCTTAAAGGAGGCTGGAGCTTGTTACCGGAATGAGGAAATGGTAGCAATGAAGAATGGAGTGGGAAATGGGAAACAAAAAGAAAAAATGGATGATAGGTCTGGCGGTTTTCCTACTGGTTATGCTGGCGCTTACGATTATTTCAAGGAGCGTGTATGCCTATTATCTGCCACTTGTGGAAACCACCACCGTGCAGGAAAAGTACATCGAGCATGGCTTTGAGGAAGAGGGACTTGTTGTGGCAGGAAATGAGATTCCGGTAAATACCGTAAGCGGGCTGCGGATCCGGCAGATTCCGGTACAGGTGGGGGACCGGGTGGAAGCCGGTGAGCTTTTGTGCCGGATCGATCTGGAGGATCTGGATACCATTATTTCCGGCAAGGAAAGTGAAATAGAAAAGCTGGATGCGCAGATTGCGTCCATTCTTCAGAATGAAGAGCTGGCAAAGCAGAAGAAGGAACTGGAGCTGACCCGGGCGCAGGAGGATTATGAGCTTCAGACAAGAATCGGAGATACGAAGGTCGGGAGAGCTACAGAAAGCTATGTGCAGGCGAAAGAAATGTTAGAGCGTGCGCAGGAAAACGGACTCTCGGAAGAAGAACAGATTGCTTTGGAGCAGAGCATCCAGCAGTCAGCGTATGCAGAGTCGGATGCGATGGCACAGCGTGATGCGGACAATAAGAGTCTGGAGCGGAAAATGGAGGATCTGACGCTTCCGGAGGAAGAGACCTCAACACTGGAAGTCTGCCGGATGGAGAAGGAAGCGCTACGGCAGGATCTGAACAGATATGAAGACATCCGGGAAAAGAATGGAGAAATCACTGCCAGTGAGGGTGGTGTGGTTACGAGAATCCTTACAGAAGCAGGTGCCCGAACCGGGGATACGGCTATTTTCCTGCTGGCAGATGAAACGGAGCCGTGTCAGTTGAAGGTCGCGTTAACCAGGGAACAGAAAAAGTACATTGATCTTGGTGATCCGGTATCTGTAAAGCTTGGAAACCGGGAGCTGGAGACAAAAGTAGAATATGTAACAGAGGAAAACGGAAGCTATGTACTGTATCTGCCGCTTCCCGACGATACCGGAATCCCGGGACAGTCCGGAACAGTTCAGGTTTCGGGCAGGGGCACCAGGCAGTCCAAATGTGTCTCACCACTTGCCGTTACCATCGAGCAGAATAATAGTTTTGTCTATGTCGTGGGCGAACGGGAAGGAATCCTTGGAAGTGAATATTATATCCGGCAGGTTTCCGTGAAGATCATCGACAAGAATGATTCCTGGGTTTCCATTGAGGCCGAATCCCTTGATCAGAGCGATAAAATTGTGCTGTCCTCCACAAGAGAATTCAAAAAAGGAGATACCGTCCGGCTGCTGTGTGAATCGTAACGTCATTTACCGTAATTGCTGTAAAATCCAGGGATCAATATTGAAGAAAGCGCAGAAATATACTACAATTAATTTTAATACTTTATAGATCCTGATGGAGAGAAGCAAATGAAAAAAGAATATGTTATGGGAAACGGAGCCATTGCATTAGGAGCGTTGTCAGCAGGGGTAAATCTGGTGACAGGATATCCCGGAACCCCTTCTTCTGAAATTCTCGAAAATATTCAGAAGTATTCCGATGGAAGCGTTCATATTGAATGGTCCGTGAATGAAAAGTCAGCCATGGAAGTGGCAGCAATCCTATTCCGGAGCACGTACATTGGTTACGATGAAACAGGTCGGGCTAAATGTTGCCTCGGATCCGCTTATGTCTCTTGCGTATGTCGGAGTTAAGGGAGGAATGGTCATTGTATCTGCAGATGATCCGGGCCCGATTTCCTCACAGACCGAGCAGGATACCAGAATGTTTGCGGAATTCTGCCGGATACCGGTTTTCGATCCGGCTTCACCGGAAGAAGCCTATCAGATGATTCAGGATGCATTTATTTATTCAGAAAAATATAAGACACCGGTTTTGTTCCGCCCGACCACGCGTGTCTGTCATGCGTATGCTTCTGTGGAAGTCCCCGAAAACCGGACAGGTAAGGAATATGAAGGCTTTGTGAAAGACTCTAAGAAGTGGGTCATTTTCCCGCGTCTTTCCTTTTTAAATCATGCCATGATCGAAGAGCGGAACCCAAAGATTGGAGAAGACTTCTCTTCCTACTCTATGAACAGTATACAGGGAAGCGGCAGAAAGGCTGTTTTTGCATCCGGTGTCAGCTATGCTTACGCGAAGGAGTGCCTGCAGGAATATCCGGAGGTACGTTTCTGCAAGATTGCAACGCCGTACCCGTTCCCGGAACGCTTTGTTCTTTCCTGCTTAGAGGGAGTGGAAGAGGTTCTCTGCGTGGAGGAGCTCAGTCCATACATAGAGAGTGCATTGTTAAAGCTGATCGGAAAATATCAGCTTCCGATTAAAGTATACGGCAGACTTACCGGTCATATTGCATCAAGCGGGGAGAACTCCACAGATTCCCTGCGGAAAACGTTAGGGGATTTCCTTGGAAT
>OIAT01000153.1_pt1 | contig 19056 bp, 20 predicted proteins | sample 1580801 | NCBI WGS metagenome assembly OIAT01 (sample SAMEA3882536, study PRJEB24775) | human gut metagenome | biome: human-associated habitat; feature: intestine environment; material: feces | place: Netherlands | collected 2009/2010
GATCAACGAAACTCCCATCTGACCATTTCTGACAAACAGAGAAAAGATTCCCGCCAGTGGCAGGATAATAATCAGCTGTCTCAAAAGTGAAATCACCAGTGATTCCAGGCCACCATCCAATGCCTGGTAAATTCCCTGATAAGCAACATTAATTCCGGCAAACAAGAAACTCACTGAAATCACTCTCATCGCGGCAATAAAATATTCTCTTGACTGTCCTGCATTAAACAGCATTGCAAACGCTCCGGGGAAAATCTCCGTAATTGCAATTCCCAGAATCATTAATGCAATGGTATAAATAAGTCCATATTTGATACCATCCTGAATTCTCTTTTTACTTCTCATTCCATAAGCAAATGCAATGATCGGAGTGATTGCATCTCGCAGACCAAATGCAAGGAAGAGAACAAACTGCTGGACTTTATAGAACAATCCATAGGCTGTCTGTGCTGATGGATTGAACTTCAGGATCAGATTCATCACATAAACCATAATGGACATCAGAGCCTGCGCAATAATTGCCGGAAGTCCGATTGCATAGATTTCTTTTATAACACCAGCATTCGGTTTCATGTATTTCGGTCCATGCCCGAATTCCCTGTTCAGTTTCATATGAAAAATAAGCAGCAATACAGCAGAAGCAACCTGACCAATTACAGTTGCGTAAGCTGCACCTTTCACTCCCATTTCAGGGCAAGGCCCAATACCGTAGATCATAATCGGATCAAGAATGATATTTACAACAGCACCAACCACCTGTCCTATTGTAGAATAAAGAGAACGACCTGTTGCCTGTAATAACTTTTCAAATAAAGAAAAGAAAAGAATACCAAAAGAGATTACGCAGCATATCCTCAGATAGCTGACTCCCATCTCCAATACTTCTGTATCTACTGTCTGTGATGAAATATATGCTTTCACCCCAAAGATACCAAACAGTAAGCAGACCACATAAATGATCACTCCAAGAAACAGACTGTTTCCTGCTACCTTTGCTGCTTTTTTACTATTCCCTTGACCAAGTGTCCTTGCCAGAAGTGCATTGGTTCCGACACCCGTTCCGATTCCTACTGCGACCATAAGCATCTGAACCGGGAATACCAAAGTCAATGCATTTAATGCTGCCTCACTGCCTACTCTCATATTTCCTACAAATGCACTGTCTACAATGTTATAGACCGCCTGCAATGCCATGGATAAGATCATAGGGATTCCCATCTGGATCATCAGCTTATTCACCGGCATATCCTTCATTTTGTTGCTTTCTGCCATTTTACTTTAACTCCTCTCTTTTCTGCACAAAAAAAGTGCGCACCCTGTCACATAAGCTGGACTTACGCTGACAGGCTACACACTTTTTCATGACAAATATTATGTTTTAACAAATAAAAAACGAGCAGCAGGTAAACTGGATTTACGCTTACTCGCTACTCGTTTGTGACTATTATATTTCCTGTTTTTCCAAAAGTCAAATAAATTTTTTCTGGTATTTTCCCCGAAAAATTATTGTAAAACCTTTGAACTCACATCCGTCTCAAACATCGGAAGATAACGAAGTTGATACGATTTATTTTCCATGTATCACGCTCCTTACATTCTTAAATACACTTTCATGAGAAAGTCTTTCCTCAGTTGCTGCCGCCTGCCTGTCTGCTTCATCAAGTTTCATTTCTACATTGTTAGTAAGACTTGCATACTCTTCTAAACTTAAAACTACCATAGAACCATAACCATTCTTCGTTAAATACACAGGATTCCCACTATTTACAATTGTCTCAATTTCAGGAAATTTGTTTCTTAAATCAGAAACTGGTCGAATTTGAATCATTTCTTCCTTTCATTTTTATTATCTATATTTTATCATAATCACAATAATATTTTTATTTTTTACTTATTTTCTTCTCCTGCTTTCCAAGATAAATATAAAATCCAACATTCAGCACAATTCCCACCATCGTCGATACCGGCGCCGCAAGACCAATCTTCGTAAGGCTCGCATCCGGTTGGATACTCATGACATATGCAAATGGAAGACGTACCAGCAAGGTCTGGATCAATCCCTGTGTCATTACCCAGACCGTCTTATTATTACCATTGAAGTATCCGACCATACTGAACAGGATCGCTGTCACGATTGTCTCCAGTGCAAATCCTTTCAGATATGCATAGCCTTTCTGGATAACGGCTGCATCTGTCGTAAAGAATCCTGCGAGCATATCGCCTTTTAACATCACCAGTAAGAATACCATGCATCCCACAACCAGGCCGACACCGATTCCGGTGAACATGGATTTCTTCGCACGTTTCGTCTTTCCTGCTCCGATGTTCTGGGATACGAAAGATGCCATCGACTGCATCAGCGCACTTGGTACCAGCATCGCAAAGTTGACGATCTTGCATGCAACACCGTAACCTGAAGAAGCTTCCAGACCAAGCCGGTTTACGAATGCACAAAGTGCCAGGAAGGACATCTGTGTCAAAAACTCCTGCAGTGCAAGCGGCAGCCCAATCTTCAGAAATTTCTTACACTGGCTGTTCAGGCTGAAATCTTTTCTGGTAATCTTAAATGGAAGTTTCTTTTTGATCAGAAGGATTACGGCAAATACTACGCTGAGTGCCTGTGCTGTAACCGTTGCGATCGCCGCACCTGCTGCATCCATGTGAAGTCCTGCCACCAGTACCAGATCTCCGATCACGTTCACGATACATGCAACAAATACAAATAGTAACGGAGATTTACTATCTCCCAATCCACGGAAAATTGCGGATAAAAGGTTGTATGCGACGATAAAGAAGATACCGCCTCCGCAGATACGCACATATACTGATGTCAGATCAACTGCTTCTTTTGGAGCCTGCATCAGTACTGAGATCGGATGTGCAAATCCTACCATAACGATAAATAAGCAGGCTGCAATCATAGTAAATACAACTGCCGAGCCGCCAATAACCGAACCTATCTGATCCGGTCTCTTTTCGCCCAGATACCTTGCTATCAAAACCGTGATTCCCATCGCAAACTGAATCACTACGAAAGTGACAAGATTCAATACCTGGCTTCCTGTGGACACTGCCGAAAGTCCTGATGTCGAACCAAATCTTCCGACCACCAGAAGATCCACTGCTCCATATGCCGCCTGAAGAATCAGTGCTCCCAGCACCGGCATCATAAATGCAATCAGTTTCTTAAGAATGCTTCCCTGTGTAAAATCTGCCTTATCGTTCATCGTAGTGTTTCCTCCTTTCACACATGATCTGATAGAATTTTTCGATCGTCTGTATCATGCATTCTGCATCTTCGTCCGGTATTTCTTCCATATATGGAAGCAGGCTGTCAAAATATTGTTCGTCATATTTCTGTGACAATTCTGAGCCTTTTTTCGTAACAGTAATGTATGTGACACGTCCATCCTCTTCGGAAGCAATCTTCTGAAGATATCCTTTTTCTTCCATTTCTTTGACCGTTCTTGTAACACCCGGTCTTGGAAGCTCCATTGCATCGCTGAGATCCGATACTTTTACCTGTATGCCCTTTCTTTCCAATGACTGAATCACATCCAGATACTGAATAAAGGATGCTCTGACACCTTCCGGCAGCGGCGGGAGCATATCCCGGGTCCGTTTTGCCTGATAGCATGCGTCGAACATCCTTTTTATGATTTCACTTGTCATATTTTGTCCTCCTTATATAATCATCATACAATTATTGCTTACCATTCTCTTGATATTGCAATGCATTCATAAAATTCTGTTAATAAACAGTAATCCAAATAATTACCTCTGTTAATTACCATTGATAATTATATGCAGATTTCAAAATTTGTCAAGAACTTATTTCATTGTTACACATTTGCATGGCGATTAAAGGCGGGGAAAATAACTTTTCCCCGCCTCTATGCATTTATATCAGTATTATCCTACATGGCGTTCAAATCTCTGGAATCCAAGAATCTTCTCAATCCGTTCCATCGCATCATCCGGAATCTCCAGATCAACAGCTTTGAGGTTATTCTCAAGCTGCGACGGCTTGCTTGCCCCTGCGATCACGCAGCTGATCTCCGGGTGTTTCAGAATCCATGCCAGTGACAGGATTGCTACATTTGTTCCCAGATCATCTGCCACTTTGGAAAGTTCATCCACAATTGCAAGATTTTCATCCGTCAGCAGATTATTGATCTGTTTGTCTGCCTGATGTGTTGCACGGGATCCTTCCGGATATGGCTGTCCTTTTTTATATTTACCGGTCAGAAGTCCCTGCGACAACGGTGAAAATGAAGTGATACCGATTCCGTATTTTCTGCAAGTTCCCATGATCTCATGCTCAATATAGCGGTCTACCATATTGTACTGTGGCTGGATCACTGTGATTGGATATAAACCACGCTTATCAATGATCTTCTGTGCTTCTTCAATTCTTGCACTTCCCCATTCTTCACTTACACCGTAATACAGCACCTTTCCCTGAGCAACCAGATCACTCATCGCACGAAGTGTCTCTTCCAGATCTGTGTTCTCATCATAGCGATGGCAATAATACAGATCCAGATAATCTAAGTTCATATTTTTCAGAGACTGCTCACAGTTTTCCATAATGTGCTTTCTGGAAAGTCCTCTATCATTCACGCCATCTCCTGTCGGGAAATAGACCTTGCTTGAGATCACCAGATCTTTTCTCGGGAATTCTTTTAACACTTCTCCGAAGAACCTTTCAGCTGCTCCTCCTGAATATGCATCTGCACAGTCGAAGAAATTAATTCCATTCTCATAGGCAAGTTTTACAACTTCTTTTGCCACATCTTCCTCGGAACTTTCTTTCAGATCTGTCATCCAGCTTCCAAGTGCAATCTCACTGACTTTGATTCCTGCTTTTCCTACGTTACGATATTTCATGTGTATATCCTCCTTTAAGTAAATTGGTTAAACGTTTTCATATTATACAGAGTTCCACGCTCCATAATCTCATATGGAAGGATCCTGTCTGTAAGCGGCATTCCCTGATCTATATATCTGATCAGCATTCCAGCTGCCTGTCTTCCCATCTCATACGCATCCTGTCTGACCGCAGTAAGTTTCGGATTCAGATATTTCGAAATGTAAATATCATCAAATCCCATGATCTTAATGTCTTCCGGAATTTTTTCCCAAGTTCTTTGCTTGGCGATATCGAGATATCTGCTGTAATATACGCCGGCTGTCTGCAGCCTTTTCCGGCAATATATGCCGCTACATCCTTCATTGCAGAAAATTTATCGATCAGAACACTTCCCATATTCTCCCTTTTCTTTATCTTTCTGTCCATAAAAACCACCGGAACCGTTATGTTTTCCAGAAGTTTTTCACTTGTTGCAGGATTGAAACTGACGTATATAATACCGTCCACCATCTTTGCTTTTAATGCATCCAAAAACTTTTCTTCCTGTATATAGTTATTATCAGTACTTCCAAATAATACGGTATAACCATGCAGAAAGGCCTCATCCTGAGCACCTTTTGCCCTCTCTGGAAATGCATTGTCAATTATATTCCGTATTTTTCCAGATCTACCCTTCCGTTTATCACTTCGACTCCATCCGCCCGAAGAAGTTCTGCCTGCACATTCTGGCCTCCAAATGCAAATGCTCCGGCCAGTTCTCCTTTTGCATTAACTACACGGAAGCATGGAATATGTTCCGGATCCGGATTCTTATGCAATGCATTGCCCACGGCTCTTGCCATCCTGGGTTCTCCTGCCATCTCTGCAATCTTCCCATAAGTTGCCACATGTCCTTTTGGAATACGCTTCACTGCTTCATAGATTCTCTTTGTCGGACTGTCCGTAACCAGATCATAGCTTTCTGCGATCATTCTTTTGATCTCTTCTTCCGGAATGGTCCCATCCAGAATGATCGTATTCCAGTGTTCTTTATTCAGATGATATCCGGCCGTCAGTGACTCATACGCCGAGCGCCAGAAGTCTCTCCACTCCGGATTCACTTTGACATTCAGATTGATATAGCCTTCCCGTTCATATATCCACAGAAATGTTTTTTTACTTCCTTTAATCCGCACCAGCTGCCAGTTCGGATCACGAAATGGCTTTTCTTCATATACATTATAAAATGACATTCCGTATGCTAATGCTTCCTCTCTTGTCATCATATACTTCTTATCCCTCCTGATTTCTGCTTTCAGATTAACAGAAATCAGCATTTCTGTAAACGGTAATGCTCTGGCATTTATGCATATGAATTATTCCTGTAAGGATGACTTCATCATCTCCGTAACACTTTTCTCCGGTGCAGCACAGATAATAATGTAATAGAATGCCTTCCCCTGCCAATATCAGTACTTTTTCAGAAGTTCCTCACATATTCCAATATATTTTTCTGTATAAATACTGCCCTTTTCCCAGATAAAATCAAAATCATGCTGCATTTTAAAATCTGAAAGCCTGATTTCTTTCAATGTTCCGTTCTTAAGTTCATCCGCTACCGCAATTTTGTACATAAATGAAATTCCACAATCTCTTTTTAAAAGCCCGATAATTGTATGCATATTTTCCACTTCTGTATAGTGAAGAAAATCTTTTATCCCCATTCCCCTTGCAAGAAGTAACTCTTCTAAAATATTCCTTGTCCCGGATCCCGGTTCACGTACAAGCAGGCGCTCCTTCACCAGTTCCTGCATCGTTTCCGGAGATTTTACTTCAAATATGTGATCTCTGGCACAAACTGCTATATATTCTTCAGTACTGTAATTTTTATGTTCATAATTTTCCTTCGGATAATTCCCCTCTACAAGTGCCAGATTAATAATTCCTTCATCCAGCAATGTTAATAGCTGTGTTGTATTTCCATAATGTATGTGTACATTCATCTCCGGATGACCGATCAGAAAATCTGCTATTTTATCTACAATTGCATATTCTCCGATCGTCATTGTAACCCCTATAGAAAGAGATTCCATCTTATGGGATTCATTTCTTATCTCATTCATAATTGCCAGCTGATCATTTTTCATTGTCATCAGACGTTTTCTGAGTATCTCCCCTGCAGGCGTCAGATACAGTTGTTTATTACAATAAGAAAACAATCTGGTATTATATTCCTTTTCAAGGAAACGAATATGTTGCGAAACCGCCGGCTGTGTAATATGTAATCTTTTTGCTGCCTCTGTAAAGTTCATCGTCTCACATACCGTAAGAAATGTATCTGTTCTAAAATCCAGCATAATTTTCTTCCCTTCATTGTCAATTTGATTTTCACAAATGATTTTTATTAATTCTCTTTCATATCTGTCAATAATTTTTTATTATCGTTCAATAATATTATATAATTTTTTATTATCGTTTACCAGTGTTATAATCTCTAATTGGAAACCTGTATGAACTAACAAAAAAATGAGAAAGAGGAAAAAACATGAATTTTTTGAAAAAAAACCTAAACGGTATACTGGTTTGTTTTGTGATTGCCGTACCTTCCTGGCTTCTTGGAAAGACATTCCCAGTTGTTGGCGGCCCTGTCATCGCAATCCTTGCCGGAATGCTGATCACTTTAGTGTGGACGAACAAAGGAAAAGCCGAATCAGGAATCAAATGGACTTCTAAGATTATTCTGCAGACAGCAGTTGTCCTGCTTGGATTCGGAATGAACCTTGGCGTCATCTTACAGACCGGAAAACAGTCACTCCCGATCATCGTATGTACCATCAGTACTTCCCTGATCATCGCATGGCTGCTCCGTAAAATTATCAAAGTACCTTCTAACACTTCCATCCTGGTTGGTGTCGGTTCTTCCATCTGCGGAGGATCTGCGATCGCTGCCACCGCACCGGTCATTGATGCAGATGATACCGAAGTTGCACAGGCAATTTCCGTTATCTTCTTCTTCAACGTCATTGCAGCCGTACTTTTCCCGGTACTTGGAAGCGCACTTGGTTTTGACACAACAGGCGGTGGATCTTTCGGATTATTCGCAGGAACTGCGATCAATGATACCTCTTCCGTAACGGCTGCCGCCTCTACCTGGGACAGTATGTGGAACCTTGGAAGCGAGACACTGAATACTGCTGTTACGGTAAAGCTTACACGTACACTGGCAATTATTCCGATCACACTGGTATTATCCCTGATCCGTGCAAGATCTGCCTCAAAAGCCGGAACTGCTGATTCTTCCGCAAACAAATTCAGCCTGAAGAGAGCATTTCCTATGTTCATCTTATACTTCATCATTGCAGCTATCATCACAACAGTATGTATGAGTATGGGTGTCAGCGCTGACGTATTTGCTCCGTTAAAAGAATTATCGAAGTTCTTTATCATTATGGCTATGGCCGCAATCGGGCTTAACAGTAATGTTGTGAAGCTTATTAAATCCGGAGGAAAACCACTTCTGCTGGGTGCCTGCTGTTGGGTTGGAATTACAATTGTGAGCCTTGGAATGCAGCATGTAATGGGGATCTGGTAATTTTTTTCTACTTAATTCACTAAGCTGGCTACCCGGACTGGAATAAAAGCCGGAAAATCAAGGCTTCTGCCATAACTTTCCGGCTACACATAAAGGTTACCATCCTTTTATTGTCATTTTTCAGACCAGCGATATAATCCCCGGCTTCTCTTTACCTGTTCTGTGCAATCGCGGCATCTACCACATGTTCCAGCAAAATTGAAGTCGTCACTCCGCCGACGCCTCTTGGGACCGGTGTGATTGCCTCCACAATCTTCTCTGCTTCTTCAAAATTCACATCTCCGCAGAGCTTTCCTTCTTCATTCACATTGATTCCTACATCAATCACGATCTGTCCTTCTCGCAGATAGCTTCCATCGATCACTCCTGCTTTTCCGGCCGCTACAACTACGATATCTGCTTCCTTTACTACAGATGGCATGTCCACCGTCCTGGTATGGCAGACGGTTACGGTCGCATTCTTCTTGATCAGCATCATCGCTGCAGGTTTTCCGACTACAAGACTTCTTCCGATAACTACCACTTTCTTACCGGTACAGTCAATTCCATAATGATCCAGTACCTTCATGCAGGCACTCGGCGTACACGGTGCATATCCCATATCTTTTCCCATGAACACACCTGCCATGGAAAGATCGGTAATTCCGTCTACATCCTTTTCTACGGCCAGTGCATTCACGATCTTGTCTTCATTCAGATGCTTCGGAAGCGGTCTGAATAACAGAACTCCGTGGATTTTTTCACTTTTATTTACCTGGTCGATCGTCTTTAATACCTCTTCTTCTTCTACATCTGCAGGAAGAAGGAATTTCTCATATGCTACTCCCAGTGTCTCACAGCGTTTTGTTGCGCCTCTTTCGTATGCGATGTCATCTTCTCTTTCACCGATACGGATAATTCCAAGTGTCGGTGTAATATTCTGTGCTTTTAAAGTTTCTACTTTTGCTTTGATTTCTTCATTGATAGAAGCATTTACTTCTTTTCCTAATAGTAATTTTGCCATTTTTCCTGCTGCTTTCCTTTTATTTTGTATTTTCTCCGGACATTTCCGGTTTATCCGTCTTTATCTCACTGGATTTTACCGGATACGGCTGTTTACTTCCGCAAATATCCGGTCTGCTTTTGCTTCGTATTCTTCCCGCAGGGAATCTGCCAGATGATTGAGCTCTTCTGCTTTTCTTCTGTCTTTCATTGATTTTGTATTAATATATACATTCAGTGAAGCCCCCTGCATTGCGGATTTTAAAAGTGTTGCTCCGACTCCCGCATCACTTAATGCAATCCGGCTTCCTTTTGCAGCGAATACTTCTACCAGATCAATGCCTCTGGCACAGGTCTTCATAATCTCAATCGGAACACTACATGCCGTATTCAGCGCCTCTTCCATAATCTCTTCCTTTTTGGCAAGCTCTTCCGGCGTAGACTTCGGAAGTCCATACGCCTTACTGAGCGGCTCGAATGCTTCCGCATCCTTATCCATCAGTTCTAAAAATTCTTTTGCAATCTCATCTGCCTGTTTTTTGCATTCGATGATCTCTTCTTCTACATCTGCATAGGTCTTCTTTCCTACAGTCAGACTTCCGACCATATTACCAAGTGCGATCCCGATGGCTCCGGCTAACGCCGATGCCCCGCCGCCGCCCGGAACAGCTGCTTTACTTGCAAGGACTTCTATGAAATCTTCACAGGTCTGGGATTTAAAGTTTCTATTTGGATTTTCCATGTTGTACCTCATTTCTAAAAATCATGGGTACATTATACACTGTGAACTCTTTTACTGCAATACACTAAATTTGGGAGGGAAAATTAAAAAATTCTCCCTCCCAACTCAAAAGCTTCTTTCCAAACACATACCCTGCCGCCGACAGTTTCTTTCAAATACATGACAATTTAAAGTATTTCATTTTTCTTATCCAGGATTGCTCCGCCTGCACTGCACGCCGGGCAGATACAATATTTACCGCCGTTCGCTTTAGATGCCTTTCCGGCTTCTGCCATAGATTTTGCCTGTTCTGCTCCAAATACCTCTGCTCCTTTTTCAGATGAAGCAAAGCTGATCAGTGCATCAATTGGCAGTACATCCTCAGATAATTCCTGAAGATATGCTTCTGTCACGGCCTTTTCATCTGTAGTTTCTTCTGCTGCCAGCCATTTTTCTGCCATCTCTTTTAATTCCGGACAGCATGAACCTGCATTTAATATTTCCTTTGTCTTCTCTTCTACGAATTTTCTTGTGTCTTCTGTCATGATAGAATCCTCCTTGTATTCGTTATACATTTTCTTTTATTATACTCTATTTTCATGCACTTGGCACAATTATCTTCATATACAGAATCTCAAAAAACTGACAGTTCCTTTCAAACATATAACAATAAAAAATCCCTAAAGCAAAAGATTTTTCATATCACTCCACTTTAAGGATTTCATTCATTTTTATATTCCCAGGACAATCTTGATCAGCAATAACGCCAACACCAGCAGGATGATCGGCTTAATGATCTTCACACCGTTCTTCACAACCATATGTGCGCCAAGATAATGTCCGGCAATGCTGAATACCGACGCCGAAAGTCCCAGCACCCAAAGAATCTTTCCTGCAAGAATAAATGTGATCAATGCCGATATATTCGATGTCAGATTGACGACCTTCACATTACCGGTTGCTTTCTCCATATCAAGCTTTCCTAATTTGGTAAATGCAAGCAGTAAAAATGTTCCGGTTCCCGGTCCGTAGAATCCATCATAGATACCGATCACAAAAGAACATGCTGCCATGATCAGATACTGTTTTTTTCTGGTAAATCCTTCCGGTATCACCGGTTTCAGATCCTTGTCCCGCAATACACAGAATGCAACAACAGGAAGCACAAATACCAGTACCGTCTTAAGTACTTTGTCACTGATGATCAGCGCCAGGTTCGCCCCCGCAATTGAACCCACAAATGCACAGGCTACCGTACCCGGGACTAAACATATGTCAACACATTTGCTCTTCACCAAGTGCCATGTCGACACCGCTGTTCCAGTCGCTGATGATAATTTATTTGTCGCAATCGCATGGTGTACCGGAATCCCTGCGAACATATATGCCGGTAATGAGATCAATCCGCCACCTCCGGCAATCGCATCGACAAATCCGGCAAGAAATACCAGTGGACACACAATAAGGAATTCATGTAAATTCATATGTTTCTCTCCTTCATACTCTCAAATCCATAAATTAATCTATCGCATCCATATATTCATGTCAAGTTTTCAGGAGATAATTCTTATTCTGCTCTGCTTTCGGATACACGGCGATTTACATTCTTCACCAGATCCAGTACGGTATTGAACACATAGTCTTCACCAAGCGAAGTATCGATACACATCTGATAATTACCGGACATCCCCCATATTCTTCTCGTATAGTATCTATAATTGTCTGCACGTCTTCTGTCAGTCTGTTCAATCCTGCGTTTTGCCGCTTTTTCATCCAGACCATCTCTTTTCATTACCGTCTGAATTCTCGTCTTAAGCGGGGTATTGCCCGCGAGGAAGCGATGTGTGACTGGCTAAAGAACTGTATCCGGTTATGCAAAAGCAGATCTACATTATAAATTCTACTTCAATATCCTTATTTCCAGGAATCCGGTACTGCTCTTCCACGTCAGATCCCCAGCTGTCGATTCCGCCTACACCACGGACCGCTCCATAGATACAAAGTACCGTTCTTCTTTCCGGTGGCAGCTCTTCCTGATGCGTTGCATTCTCAAGTTCTTCTGCAGTATAAGGAAGACATGAAAATGCAAACGTGGAATGATTGATCTCACTGCCCGCCCGGAATGTAAGTCCACTTTGTTCTATATGACGATTCCGGTTATCCAAAACCGTACTTCTCCTCACTGTCACCCACTCGGTATCCATATGCATGCCACATTCCTGCGGAACCAGATACAGTGTAACCGGAAGACCCTCTACTTCATAAATTCCGTGAATACCCCCGGCTTTTCTATCCGGATATGTCTCACCCGATAATCCTTCATAAACGAATCCGTCTGCCTTTGTCGGCATGACAAAGCGCATACCGAATGCAGGGAGCTCCGGCATTCCCTCTTTCCCGTAATAGTGCGCTCTTACTCTGACATTTCCATCAGCAAATACCAGATACGATACCTTTACCTGTGTTGACGGAACAGTTAATGTCTCATATGTAAATATAACTTCCACACGTTCCGCAGTTTCTTTATCCGAATATTTATTATTTACCGGTGCGCTCGGTTTTTCTATCTTGGTTCCGTCTATCCGTACCTGGATATCCACACATTTCTGGAACATATCGGCAGTCATCCACATACCGGCTCTAAACGGGAATCCATTTCCACGATCATTGTCTGTGGTTGCTCTCCAGAATGTCGGCTTCGGTGTGCGATACAGCCATTCCTTTCCATGCTTTACCATGGATTCCAGACCGCCTGTCTGATAAGAAAAGATCAGATGAAAGTCTTCTCCGTGTACTCCAAGTGTTACATCTCCATACACAATTCCTAATTTTCCTCTATCTGCGTAATCCATAGTAATGTCTCACCTCCTGCATTGCCGGCTTTTCCGTTCTGTCCGCAAATAAAATTCCATTTCCCGAAAATTCATAATCCGATGGCCTGTCATCAAAGTCACCACCATAACGCAATACATCACGTCCTGTCACTTCATCCTTCACGAACAGTGCCTGATCGATATAATCCCAGATGAAGCCTCCCTGATAATCCTCATACTGATCCAGTAATCTGATATAAGATTCCATTCCTCCCAGAGAATTTCCCATATCATGCATATATTCACATAAGATAAATGGTTTCTTCGGATTATTTTCCAGATATTCTTTTATCTTCTCCGGCGGAGCATACATCTGGCTCTCCATATCAGAAATTAAATCCTCATAAGGCCGGTTCTCTGCCACGCCCTCGTAATGCACAAGTCTGTCCGGATCTTTTTCTTTATAGTAACGGTTCATCTCCACCAGGATATCACCGGCATACGATTCATTTCCAAGTGACCAGAAGAGTACCGACACATGATTCTTAAATGATTCAAAGTTCGATACTGCCCTGTCTAATGTACATCCTCTCCAGCATCCGATACTTCCCGGAACATTCCACGACGGTTCAATCACACCTTGTTTCAGCCACGATCCATGTGTCTCCAGATTTGTCTCTGCCATCAGATAGATCCCCGCCTGATCACATCTGTAATACCATGAAATATGATCCGGATAATGGCAGGTTCTGACTGCATTGATATGATTGCGTCTGATACATTCGATATCCCATTTCTCATCAGTTTCGGTAATACATCTTCCGCTTCTGGCATTCCATTCATGCCGGTTTACACCATTGATAATCAGACGTTTTCCATTCAGCAGCATCTTTCTGCCTTTTAATTCTATCTTACGGAATCCAATCTGATATGGAACCACTTCTACTGTCTCGCCTTTTTCATTCTGAACTTCTATCAGAAGCTCATACAGATACGGATCTTCATTGCTCCATGCATGTACGGATTCTTCTAATTCATAACGGAACTGGATCTCATTGTTCACTGATCCTTCTACCGGAAGATTCTTCTGGATCACCGGGTTGTTCAGATTCTCCGTTTCATCCAGTAATACATGATTTTCATCACTATAGATATCTTGCAAAGAAACTTTTATTTTACCCTGGATATTATTTTCTTTCTTTTTCTGTGATAATCGGATATCCAGCTCCAGTTCTGCCTTTCCATCTTCCGAATGATACTTCGGACGGATCCACAGATCTTCAACATGAACCGCCGGTATTCCGTACAGGTTCACATCTCTGAAAATACCAAAAAACCGGAAGAAATCCTGGTCTTCCAGAAATGCCGCCGTACTGCGCTTATGTACTTCCACTGCCAGCAGATTATCTTTATCTTTTACATATGGTGTAATATCAAATTCCGAAACCGTAAAGCTGTCTTCTGCATACCCCACGAACTCTCCGTTCACCCATACATAGAATGCCTGTTCCACACCTTCAAAACTTAAGATAATCCTCTTTCCTCTCAGTCCGTCATTCAGATCAAACTTCCGGATATAAGAACCTACCGGATTATATTCGGCCTGGCTGAACATACCTTTCCCTTTTTCTTTTCCATATCCTGCCGGTCTTCTGTAAATATGTCCTTCCCACGGATACATCGTATTGATATAATGAATCTTATCGTATCCCGCCAGTTCTATATGCTGTGGCACTTTCATTTCATCAAAATTTTTACAGTTAAACCATTTCTGATAAAAATCAGCCGGACGTTCCAATGCATTCACTGAATAGTGGAACTTCCAGATTCCATTTAACGATTGTTTTAACCGCTGATCCTGCTTCTTATAATCTTCTTTATTCTCATAAAACTTATGATCACTGTGTGCATCCAGACGATTCACACGAAATACCTGCGGATCATCCAACCATCTGATGTCTGCTTTCATTTGCCTTTTGCACCTCCATTTATTTTTCTTTCTCATCTATCAGTAAACTTTTTCCAATGCAGGGGATTTAATACCCGAGTGCTTCATTTCTGTTCATCCAGAAATGAATCCCCGTCGTGGAATCCATCCATCTGTCCTCGTTAAAATCTTTGACCTCCACCCACTGTCCTTTTCTGTATACAAAATTCTCATCGACCAGCGACCAGGCTTCTTCGAATTCTTCCGTTTCATCAAAATTTTTTATCGAAAGTACCTTTGCCTTGCTGCACCGGCAGGAAGGAAGTGTTGCCGAAGTCCGTTTAGCATCTGCCGGGATCAGAAGCTGTACCACTCTATCATTCACACATTTCTTATAGCCAAGGATCGGTCCGGTCTCCGGACAGTGCATGCGGAACCACTGCGTTGCTTCGTCTGACTGAATGTCATCCAGCTTCGCGTGCTCCAATACAGCCCCGTAAAGGTTGGCTCCTTTGATGTTGCATTCCCGCATATCACATCCACGGAATGCTGCCGTCTTCATATTTGCATTCTGAAAATTTGCACCATGCAGGGAATTGCCGTCGAATAATGCATTTTCCACACTGCAGTTTTCAAAATTCACACGTTCCAGATTTACATTTTGAAAGGAACTCAATGTGAAGTCCATATTATGCAGATCTGCTCCGCTCAGATCCATGTCTTTGAATTCACATTCACGAAATACCGGATGCTCTCCCGCATCTCGCGATTTCATAGCTTTCAGAAGTGTCTCTTTCGTTATCTCTTTCATAGCATTACACCCCTTCACTCCCGTATTATCTATACAATTTGCTTTTTTTACTGATAGTTTTATTATACCGCAATTCTTAACAAAAGAAATCCCCAAAATACCATATCATCCGGTATTTTGAGGATTTTATTTTCATATTAACAAATGCAATATAATGATTTTTCAGCTGTCCGCAGATTCCTAGTTCAGGAAATCTTCATCATCAAAATAGTTGATTCTCATAGCAGCCTTTACATCTTTCAATGTCTCTGCTGCTTTCGCCTCAGCTACCCTGCTTCCTTCTTTCAGGATTTCGAATACTTCCGGAAGCTTCTGCTCCCATTCTTTTCTTCTTGCACGGATTGGTGCCAGCTCTTCCTGAAGAACCTTGTTCAGGAATTTCTTCACTTTGACATCACCCAGACCTCCACGCTGATAGTGTGCTTTCAGTTCATCCAGATTCTTATATTCCGGCCAGAATTCTTCGAAATATTCATCCTTGCAGAATGCATCCAGGTAAATAAATACCGGATTGCCTTCTACCTGTCCAGGATCTTCCACGCGCAGGTGGTTCGGATCTGTGAACATGGACATTACTTTCTTCTTAACAACATCTTCTTCATCAGAAAGATAGATACAGTTTCCAAGTGATTTGCTCATCTTGGCCTTTCCATCGATACCCGGAAGTCTTAAGCATGACTTGTTAGATGGGAGTACGATCTCAGGCTCAGTCAGAGTCTCTCCATATACACTGTTAAACTTGTGAACAATCTCTTTACACTGCTCGATCATAGGCATCTGATCTTCTCCAACCGGAACTGTTGTCGCGCGGAATGCCGTGATATCTGCAGCCTGACTGATCGGATAGCAGAAGAAACCAACCGGGATACTTGCCTCAAAGTTTCTCTGCTGGATCTCAGCTTTTACCGTAGGATTTCTCTGTACTCTGGATACGGTTACCAGATTCATATAATAGAATGTTAACTCTGTCAGTTCCGGAACCATGGACTGAATAAAAATGTGACATTTCTCAGGATCGATTCCGCATGCCAGATAATCCAATGCTACGTTCATAATATTCTGACGTACCTTCTCCGGATGTTCGGCATTATCAGTCAATGCCTGCGCATCTGCGATCATAATATAAATCTCGTCATATTCTCCTGAATTCTGTAATTTTACACGTTCTTTCAAAGAACCTACATAATGACCAACGTGAAGACGTCCTGTCGGTCGGTCACCAGTTAAAATAATCTTGCTCATCTTACTTATCTCCTTAGCATATATTTCAATAACCTGTATGGGTATACAAATTCATTGTCTCTAATTATTTTATTATAATTCTTTCCAAAGTGAGCGTCAATACAGAAAAAATGCATCATTTTACCTTTCCTGAATTTTTATCTAAATCCTTTTGGATAAAATGATGCATAACAATTTATAAATTATGCTGCCCCTCTGCTTCCGTTCTTACACGCAGCTTCGAATTCTTTCAATTTTCTTTTTGCCTCATTGCTTAGATTCTTTGGTACATCTATCTGAACAGTCACATACTGATCTCCATATCTTCCTGCATCCTTCATAGACACGATTCCTTTACCTTTTAACCGAATCTTTGTTCCGGACTGTGTTCCCGGATTAATCTTGCACACTACCCTTCCGGTAAGCGTCTGTACAACTGCTTCACCACCTAATACTGCTGTGGTAAACGGAATCATGACAGTTGAATATACATCCATATCTTTTCGTTCAAACCCCGGTCGTTTACCAACTCTCACTTTCAGCAACAGATCTCCTGCCTTGCCTCCTGAAAGTCCAGGCATTCCTTTGCCACGCAGACGGATACTTTTTCCGTCACTGATGCCGGCCGGGATATGCACTTTCAGTGATTTTCCTGCTGCATTACTGCCCTGTGCGTCTGACAGCCGGATGACTTTATCTCCTCCAAATGCAGCCTCGTCAAATGTCACATCTATCTCAGCGGTCACATCGGAACCATCCTGACGGAAATTTCCTTCTCCGCCGAATCCATGATTTCCAAATCCATTTCCGAATCCGCTGCTTTCATAACTTCTTCCGGACGTACGTGTCCTTCCTGATCCACTATTTCCAAATCCGCCAAATCCATGGAACCCGCTTCCGCTGCCTTCCGAGAATCCGCCGCCAAATATATTCTTCAGGATATCGTCCATATCGCCGCCTTCGAAATGATATTCATGGAAGCTTCCATTCGGTCCGGTATAACTGTAAGTACCGCCGCCAGGTCCGTTTCCATAGCCATATGCTCCACTGCCGCCTGCACTGCCATCAAAAGCTGCATGGCCAAACTGATCATATAATTTCTTTTTCTCCGGATTACTCAGCACATTATAGGCTTCTGTCGCTTCCTTGAACTTTTCTTCTGCCTGTGCATTTCCGGCATTGGTATCCGGGTGGTATTTCTTGGCCAGTTTACGATATGCTCTTTTTATTGTACTCTTGTCCGCACTCCTGCTGATTCCAAGAACATCATAATAATCTCTTTTTGCCGCCATAGTTCTCCCTCCCGTCATTTATTCTATATTATTTTCTATCATCTTCATCTATGTGAACAGGATTTCGTGGAATATGTGAGCTTCTTACGTTATCCTGATTATTTTCTCTTTATGATATTGTACCCCACAGGCTTAACACCTGTGGGGTACGTTTACTCTTTTGCCATACAGGCTATACCGTCACTTATCGTTTCCCGCATCTGCCTGTCATTAACCTTCGATTGAAATGTAATGTTTCTTCTCTTCTACCGGTTTTGCTTCTGCTTTCGGAACACTGAAGGAAAGGATTCCACTTTCATATTTCGGATGTACATCCTCTACGGTTACATGTTTTCCTACATAGAAGCTTCTGCTCATGCTGCCGGCATAACGCTCACGCCTGATATACTTGCCGCTCTTCTTGTCCTTCTCATCCTTATCCAGACCCTTTGCAGCCTCAATTGTCAGGTAACCATCAGCAAGCTGAACCTTTACTTCATCTTTCTTGAATCCTGGGAGATCCATATCTACTTCATATGAATCGTCTGTCTCACGGACATCGGTCTTCATCAGGTTCTTTGCATGCTTACCATACAGCGCACGCTCGGTAGGTGCTAACGCTTTACTGAACTCCTTGTCAAAATCCTTTCCAAATGGGAAATAGTCATTCATCCAATCATCAAATAAATCTTCTCCAAAAATACTAGGTAACATAAGTCATTTCTCCTTTCAATCTCAAACAAGTGTCGGAAATTGTGGTTTCTTATGAAACCCCAAGGCACTTAGACTTTTTGTTTACTGTTACTTTCAAAATAATTGTCAAGATAAACTTTCGGGATTCTTTCTCTTCTTTCTTATCCCTTTCCT
>OIAT01000163.1_pt1 | contig 17703 bp, 10 predicted proteins | sample 1580801 | NCBI WGS metagenome assembly OIAT01 (sample SAMEA3882536, study PRJEB24775) | human gut metagenome | biome: human-associated habitat; feature: intestine environment; material: feces | place: Netherlands | collected 2009/2010
CGCCATGCGCGGCCCCTCCCTGAGCAGTGCAAACAAGCAAGAGATAATGATACGCCATCGGCCCACGCCTCGGGCAAATTACACGCGGAGCATCTTTGCGGCAAATAGCCCATGGCCTATCGCCGTCTCGATTGCACAAGATCAATCAAGCGCCAAACTATGCCTCGCGCACGGCTGCACGAGTTTTTGTTTGGTCACCTTGACCTGTTGTTAGCCATATTGCGCTCGTTTCTAAAGACCGCATTTGCAACACTCTGCAGATCGGCATCGGAAATCGCGCTGCACGGACCGTCCATCGAAGCCGCCGTGGGGCATACGCACAACGGCAACTCGGCATAAAACGCAACGGCCTTGGCGATATCGAGCATCTTGCCGCCGCCAATACCCACCACCATGTCGCAATACTCGGCCTGGGCTTCCTTAGCCATTTCGACAACGGCCTCTTCCGTACACGGACCGTCATAAATCTTAAAGAACGGCTCGCTTAGATCGTCGTCCAGAAATCCATCGACGATCTGCCTGCACAGCCGATCCTCGGTGCCCTGGTCAAACAAGACATAGGCAGCGCAGCCCAACCATGACAAATACCTGCCTTGACGCGAAAGTTCGCCCGGCCCCTGAACATACCGGCCAGGACCGCCGTAAACCATAGGAAGCGCCATACGAGAATCCGCCCTTCATCAAACAACGATTGGTGCAAACTAACCTGACCCCCTTGCACCAACTTAGTGCGATGGGGTCAGGTTAGTTTGCACCATAGCAAAAAGGGGCAAAGCCATCTTCCGGCTTTGCCCCTTCTTTAGCGTGATTTACTCATCCATGAGGTAGTAGTGACCCAGTGCGTCGGCACCCAGAATGGCGTTTGCGACCATCTCGGGCGTCACCTCAAACGGCATGTTGCACATGGTGTCATCGGGCGCGCAGGCGGCCTCGGCAACAATCATGACCTGCTCGCGCGTAAGCTCGGCAACGCCAAGTTCCTTCATCGTGACCGGCAGGCCCAGCTCAATGCAGAAGCCCAAGACTTCCTCGAGTTTCTCAGTCGGAGCATCCTCGAGTACCAGCTGGACGATAGTGCCAAAGGCGACCTTCTCGCCGTGATACATGCCGTGGCACTCGGGCAGCATCGTCAGGCCATTGTGGATGGCATGAGCAGCAGCAAGGCCCGAGCTCTCAAAGCCGATGCCGGAGAGCAGCGTGTTTGCCTCGATGATATGCTCGACGGCAGGCGTGAGCGCACCCTTCTCCAGCGCGACCTTGGCCTTAACGCCATCGGCCATAAGCGTCTCGTAGCAGAGCTTGGCAAGCGCCAGACCGGCCATGCCGCCCTTGCCGCCAGCGCAGGTGCCGCCGTCGGCATCGTGCGTTGCCTGGGCCTCGAAATAGGTTGCGAGCGCATCGCCCATGCCGGAAACCGTCAGGCGCACCGGGCTCGCCGCGATAACCGTCGTATCCATAAGGACAATATTGGGGTTTGCCTTAAGGAAGAGGTACTTGTCGAACTGGCCGTCATCGGTATAAAGCACCGAAAGCGCCGAACACGGGGCATCGGTCGAAGCAATGGTGGGGCAAATGATAACCGGGGACTCCAGGTAGTAGGCAACGGCCTTAGCGGTATCGAGGATCTTGCCGCCACCGACGCCGACGACGATATCGCAACCGTTGTCGCGAGCGAGCGCAACCAGGCGATCGACCTCGCCCTTGGAGCACTCGCCGTTAAAATCCTCAAACAGCAGCTCGGCCTTAGCCTCGGCAAAGCCGCCCTCGATCTTGGCACCGACGCGCTTCTTGCCCGAAGGCGTCACGATGACGAGGGCCTTAGCGCCGAGCGGCTCGACATAGGAGCCGAGCTTGGCCAGCTCGTCCGGACCCTGGATGTACTTGCTGGGGCTATTGAAAATTGCAGCCATAACTATCCCATTCTCTAAAAGAAAAAAGAAAGGGGCTCCGTACAGATACGTGCGGAGCCCCTCGTTACGATAACAAGAGTCGATTAGAAATCGATGTCGGTGTCGTAGTAGCAGGCCTTGAGGATCTTCTCGAAGTCGGCAGCCTTGGTCTCACGCGGGTTCTCGGGCGTGCAGGCGTCCTGCTCGGCGTTCGCGGCAATCTCGGGCAGCTTGGCGAGGAACTCCTCCTCGGAAACCATCTGCGGGTTCTCGGCGTCGACCTTCACGCCACCATTCGCGTAATCCTTGATGGACTGCGGAATGTTGAGCTGGTCGTTGAGATCGCGAATCTTCTGGACGAGCGCAGCGATGAGCTCCTCGTTGGTCTCGCCGGGAAGGTGCAGGATCTCCTTGGCCACGTAAGCGTAACGCTCGGCAGCACGGGGATCCTTGGAGTTCCACTGGATGACCTTGCCCAGGTACATGGCGTTAGCGGCACCGTGGATGATGTGGCCGTTCTCGAAGGCAGCACCGGTCTTGTGAGCCATGGAGTGAACGATGCCGAGCAGGCCCGAGGAGAAGGCGATACCGGCGATGCACTGAGCCTCGTGCATGTGCTGACGGGCCTCATGGTCGCCAGCATAGGACTTGGGCAGCCACTCGACGATCTCGCGGATGCCGTGCAGGGCGTTGGCGTCGGTGAACATAGAGGCGCAGGTGGAAACGTAGGCCTCCATGCAGTGGGTCAGAGCATCCATGCCGGTGTGAGCGCACAGCTTGGCGGGCATGGTGTAGGTGAGCTCGGGGTCGACGATGGCGACATCAGGGGTGATGTTGAAGTCGGCCAGCGGGTACTTGATGCCCTTTTCGTAATCCGTGATGACGGAGAATGCGGTGACCTCGGTAGCAGTGCCGGAGGTAGAGGAAATGGCGCAGAAGTGAGCCTTCTGACGCAGCTCGGGGAAGCTGAACGGCTGGATAATGTTGTCGAAGGACTCCTCGGGATACTCGTAGAAGACCCACATGGCCTTAGCAGCATCGATGGGCGAACCGCCGCCGATAGCAACAATCCAGTCGGGCTCGAAGTCGCGCATAGCGGCTGCGCCCTTCATGACGGTCTCGATGGAGGGATCGGACTCGACGCCCTCGAACAGCTTGACCTCCATGCCGGCCTCTTTGAGGTCGGCCTCAACGTCCTGCAGGAACCCGCCGCGGCGCATAGAGCTGCCGCCAGAAACGATGATGGCCTTCTTACCCTTGAGGTTCTTCACCTCGTGGCGAGCGCCCTCACCAAAGTACAGATCGCGAGGATTGGTAAAACGTCCCATACTGTGCCTCCTAAACAAGCCCCTCTTAGACTTGCGTATATAACGGAGCACCCGATTGGCTCCGTTAGGACCGTTTTGCGCGTTGCCGGCGATGACAATGCGCGATGTCTAAACGTCTCAACGCTCAGACAAACACTATTTTACCGTTCTGGTTGGTCAGTTATTCACCTAAAGCCGCCAATGATGAAACGTTTTTTCTATCCCTGAAGACCCTTGTGCGGCATTCATACTCCCAAGCTGGGCAAACGTTTTATCAAGGTTGACTACATATCCCGGGCAGGACCGTGCCCCTCCAAAATATGCACCGTTCGCCGCCAAAAATCGACCGTTTGCGGCACCGTGATACCACTCAGTCGTCCAAGGTGCCGACATTTGTGCGACATCCGTCTTCGTGGTGCAAAGGTGCAAGTCCAAGTGCGGCACCCCCGGTGTGCCACATGCGGGTAAACTAGAACCTTATATAGAAACATTTGAACCCTAACCGCAGCAAAGGAGGCCCCATGGCATTCGATCCCATTCAAGAGGATTGCCATCGCCTCGTTCTTGAGGCCTTGCGCCGCGACAATATCCCGCTCACCGACGGTGCCGCCGTAGAGCGTCTGATGGAACAATTCACCCGCAACCCCGCACCGCTCATCGTGCACGACCGCGACCGCGCCGGGCACCTCATCGCCAAGGTGGTCGAGGCCGTCGACTACCGCATTCCCTTTATCCCCGACGATGCCCAAGCCGAGCAGGAAGAGGCCGCTGCCGAGAACATGCTTCGCGAGGCCGCCGCACTCGATCCGGCCAACTGGGATGCGCAGCGCATGTTGTGCGCCCTCACCGCTGACTCCAACGAGGAATACGTGCAATATCTGGTGTCCAAGTGCGACGAGGTGGAGCACGACCTGGCACTCAAGATCGCCTCGGCGCAGGACCCCTACGAGCGCGAGGCCGCTGGCGACCTTATGCGCCGTCCCTACCTGCGCTGGCTTGCCGCCCTTGCGTCACGCGCCCTCATTAGCGGCCGCTACCGTATGTCGCTCGAAGCCGCAAACCGCAGCCTCGACTTTGCCCCCAACGACCCCGCTGGTGTCCGCCACACCGCGATGCTCGCTATGGCAAAGCTCGAATACCCCGCCGAGGAGCTCAAGCGATTTCGCTCTGCCCACTCCGTCCCCTATCTCGCCAGCACGCCGCTGCGTCGTCGTCCCAAGGACGCGGAGCGCGACTTGGACCCATGGACGCTCATCGCGCTGATGAGCGCTGCCTGGCGCGAGCTGGACTACGAGGGCGCCGAGCACTATTTGCGCATCCTCGCACGCTCGTGCCCGCACGCGGCCGAGGCGCTCTACTTCCAAACCGAGTTTCCCGATGGCGTCTATGCCCGCGTCAACGTGGGTGTGGACTCCACCGACGAGCTCGTCCTTGCGCTGTCCGAGGCGACGCCGGTACTGCAGGAGGGCCTGGGCGCCCCCGACAACGCCAGCTTCGCCGCCTGGGTCGCTACCAACGATATCGTGCGTTCCCAAATCGATGAGCGCATACTGCGGGCGGCCGAGCAGGGTTTGCCGTTTAAGGGAGGAGACCTCTAATGGATCCGAGCGTCTACATCCCCGCCTACCTGGAGCGCACCTATCTGGCGTCGCACCCCGAGCTCACCGATGCAGCACGCGAGCTTGTCCATAACGACGTGAACGTCAACCCTCATAAGTATGCGCAGACCGAGCATGCCCAGGCGCTGCTGTCCTATGCCGGTGTCCATCGCCACCTGCTCGACGAGCTCCATCGCATCGAGGACATGGGCAGCGACGAGGAGTTTGAGCAGACGCGCAACCGCCTGTTCGACGATATGCGTGATGAGCTGCTCAAGATCGTCCGCATCGATGCGCTGGCCGTCGATGCCCAGCTGCTCGCCATCATTTTGGCGGACACGCCCGTCGACGCCTGCCTGGGCGACCTGATGAAGCTCGAGACGAGCACGGCCGACTACCTGCAACAGAGCGTGCCCGGGTTTGATATGGAGGCCCCGCACTACTGGGCCAATATTGTTTTGGCCGACGGTGTCACCGCAGCGGATCTTACCGTGAGCGAGCCGGCCCTTATCGGGTGGCTCCACACGCTCGAGGCCATCTCGCAGCTGTGCATGGCGAGCGCTCATTACCGTGCTGCCGCCAACTACGCCCGCCGCGTCCTTAAGGCAGAAGGCTATCCCACCCGGGCCGCAGGCACCGTGCTGCTCGCCCTCGCTCGTCTGGAAGACCAAGACGGCTTTTTTGCCCTGGCCCACCAGCTCGAGGAACAGGTGGGAGCCGATGCACTCGAGAACTCCCCCTGGTACCTGCTCGCCCGCACAATCCTCTTGTTCAAAACGAACAAGATGCGTCCGGCGGTGCGTGCGCTGCGTGAGTTCGCTAACCGCTGCGAGGGCGGCGCATTCTTCTTGCTGAATCCCATGTACCAGACACCGTACCTTCCCTGCCGACCCGAGCCGCGCGACCCCTGGGACCTTTCGCACCAGGCAGTTTGGGAGGCCGACGGCATTATCTCGGACACCCCCGACTTTGCCCCCTGGGCCAACGCCTGCGAAGATGTATCGCAGCTTGCCCAGGAATTTGCGCGCCGCTACGGATTTTAGTGACGCACTCGACCCGACCATGTCGTTTACGTTAGGAACGGTTTCATGAACCTCCGCTCATCTCTTGCCTGCACCTCGAGTGATATCGCTCGCTGGGGGCTGCGCTCTGTCCTTAAGCGCCAGGGCGGCGTACTCCCCGGCCGCATCGCCATGAAGATCGACCCCGAGCTGCTAAGCGACCTCGCCGGCCTTGTCGACCGCAGCGTGGTGATTACCGGTACTAATGGCAAGACCACCACCTCCAACCTCATCGCTGACGCCGTTGCTGCCAGCGGCGCTACCGTGGTGTGCAACCGTGCCGGCAACAATATGGAGCCTGGTGTGGTGGGTGCTCTGCTCGAGGCCCGCGGCGGCCTTAAGCACACCAGCAGCGGCAAGCGCGTGGGCGTTTTTGAGTGCGACGAGCTCTACACCGTACGCGTTCTGCCCAAGCTCAAACCGACGTACTTTGTGCTGCTCAACCTGTTCCGCGACCAGCTGGATCGCTATGGCGAGATCGATCACACCCAGGAGGTCATCGCCCATGCGTTGGAGCTCTCGCCGACAACAACGCTTATCTACAACGCCGACGACCCGCTGTGCGCCTCGATTGCCGCGCGCGTTCCCAACGCGAGTATTGCCTTTGGCATCGACGGCGCCACTGGCACCGAGTCCGACCGCATTAGCGACTCGCGTTTTTGCTCACAGTGCAACGCGCCGCTGGAGTATGACTACGTGCAATACGGCCAGCTCGGCGCCTACCATTGCCCCTCGTGCGGCTGGGCCCGCCCTGCGCTTGTCCGTCGCGTGACGGGCGTGGAGCTCGGCTGCGACGGCTATGGTTTTGACCTGGTGTTTGGATCTGATTCCAGCGCGCCAGCCGCACACATCGTCACGCGTTACAACGGCCTGTACATGGTCTACAACGTTGCCGCTGCATTCTTTGCCGCACATGAGTTAGGCGTGGATACGGCGCACCTGCAGCCCACGCTCGATGCCTACGTCCCCGCCGGCGGACGCATGGGCCGCTGGGATATCGCCGGCCACACCGTCGAGGCCAACCTGGCTAAGAATCCCGTAGGCTTCGATCGACAAATCCAGTCCATCAAGACGGCAGGCGGCAGACTCTGCGCTTTCTTCCTCAACGACAACGATGCCGACGGCCACGATGTATCGTGGATCTACGACGTCGACTTTGAGCGCATCGCCGACACGCCGGGTCTTGTCGCCTTTGCCGGCGGCACGCGCGCGCACGACATGCAGGTGCGCCTCAAGTACGCCGGCATCGATGCCACGATTATCTCGAATGTCGAGCAGGCGATTGGTGCCGTGGCAGACGAGGCCGCCGGCGACACTTTCTATGCCGTCGCCAACTACACGGCCTTTCCGCCGTTAGTCAAGGAGCTCGACGGGCTTAAAGACGACGATGCAAGCTCGATTGTCTCCCACGCCGTAACGCGCGCCGATGGTAGCGCTGTCCCCACCGATATTGCGCCGGTCGAGCTTTCGCGCCCGCTGCGCATCGTCTACCTGTATCCCGATGCGCTCAACCTCTACGCCGACGGCGGCAACGTTATCGCCCTCGAGCGCCGCTGCGCCTGGCGCGGCATTCCCGTGCGTGTGGACGAAGTCCACATGGGCGAGACGCTCGACCTGACCGACGCCGACATCGTTATGATGGGCGGTGGCTCCGATCGCGACCAGCTGGCGGTTGCACATGAACTGCTCGCTCAAAAAGACAAGGTCGCGGCCTATGTTGAGGATGGCGGCTCGCTGCTTGCCATCTGTGGCGGCTATCAGCTGCTCGGCCGTTCGTACTATATGGGCGAGGATCGCATCGAGGGTCTGGGGGTCATTGCCGCCGAAACCGTACGCGGCTCCGACCGCCTGATCGGCAACGTAGCCGTCGAAACCAATCTGGCACCCGAGCCCTTTGTGGGATTCGAGAACCACGGCGGCCGCACCCTGCTCGATACAGCGGCCACGCCGCTCGGAACGTCCGTCGTCACGGGCACCGGCAACAACGGCGACGATGGCTTTGAGGGCCTCGTCTACAAGGGCGTGATCGGCACGTACCTGCACGGGCCGGCGCTGCCCAAAAACCCCGAACTCGCCGACTGGCTGATCGCACACGCCCTCGAGCGCCGCGGCGATGCGCAGGCCACAGCCCTGCTGCCGCTCAAGCCCCTCGACGACACCTACGAGCGCGCCGCCCACGACGCCGCCATGAAGCTCCTCCCCTAGCACCCCACCACCACAAAGGGGACAGGTACCTTTGTGGTGGTTTTCCAGTTTGCCAACGATATACGCGCCGACAAAAAAGTCTGCTATACTCTTTCCCGCTGTCCCCATCGTCTAGCGGCCAAGGACGCCACCCTTTCAAGGTGGATATCGCGGGTTCGAATCCCGCTGGGGGCACCACAGAATCTGAGCAGCCCGTTACCAATTCGGTGGCGGGCTTTTTGCTACCGATATGCCGGGATTCGAACCCGACAGGGTGCGGATTCCGGCATCATCGCAAGGCCTGTGGTCAAATAATGGCAAATATGAGTACTGTTACCATTTTAGTTACAGCGATTTCATGCCTTCAGAAGGCGATTTAGCCGTCAGGCGTCCTACGGCGGAAAAATAGCAGACGTTTATCGGCTAAGTACTTGTACATATGTTGCGTAACACTGCATATTTTGCAAAAAGATAATGCTACAGGGCTTGTGACAGTACTCATATTTGACGTTTTTTGCCCACGACCCCTTATTGCGTGGGCGAATCAGTTGCAAAGCGGGATCCAAAGCGTCCTTCGCAAACAAATAGCCGGGGCCCGCGCGATGCGGACCCCGGCTCAATACCGTGACGATATGTCGGTTACGTTCTACACGTAGAACAGAATGTCGTCGTAGGTCGGAACCGGCCAGTAGTCGGCGGCCACGATCTCCTCCATGGCGTCCACGGCGGCGCGCAGCGTATCCATAGCGGGAACGACCTCGTGCGCGTACACGTTGGCCTGCTCCTGGCCATCGAGAGCCTCGGCCTTCTGATGTACGGCGTCGAGCGCCTTGATGGAGTCGTTGATGGCGGTGATACCGTTGCAGAGCTTGTTGAGCGTGTTCTGCTCGCACTGCATGGCGGCCTCAGCACCGGCGGCACGAATAGTCTCAAGGCCCTTAGCGACCTTGGTGGCATAGGCGGTAATGACCGGGCGATAGGTACGACGCGCCTCGCGAACCATCGTGGTAGCCTCGATGTTCATGAGCTTGTTGTACTTCTCGAGCTTGCAGTCATAGCGGCACTGAGCCTCGGCCTTGGTCAGGACGCCCGTCTCCTCAAAGAGCGCAATGGCCTTATCGGAAACAAAGGCGGGAAGAGCGTCGGCCGTGGTCTTGTTGTTGGCAAGGCCGCGCTTCTCGGCCTCGATGGGCCACTCGTCGGAGTAACCGTCGCCGGAGAACAGGATGCGCTGGTGATCGGTCAGCACCTTCTTGCAGTACTCGAGCGCGGCGTCCTGGAACTTATCCTCGGGCGTACCCTCGAGCGCATCGGCGAAGGACTTGAGCGACTTGGCAACGGCGGCATCGAGCACCAGGTTGGAGTCGGAAACGTTTTGCTCGGAGCCGCAGGCACGGAACTCGAACTTGTTGCCGGTGAAGGCGAACGGGGAGGTGCGGTTGCGGTCGGTGTTGTCCTGCATCAGCTTGGGCAGGGTGTCGGCGCCCAGGTCGAGCACGCCGCGCGTGGCATGGACGGAAGCCTTGCCATCGATGATCTTCTCGACAACCTCGGTAAGCTGGTCGCCCAGGAAGATGGACATAATCGCCGGAGGAGCCTCGTTGGCGCCCAGACGATGATCGTTGCCGGCCGAGGCAACGGAGGCACGCAGGAGCTCCTGATAGTTATCGACGGCCTCGATCACCGCGGTGAGGAAGACGATGAACTGCAGGTTGTCGAGCGGGGTGTCGCCCGGGTCGAGCAGGTTCTCGGACTCGGTGCCAAGCGACCAGTTGTTGTGCTTGCCCGAACCGTTGATGCCCTCAAAGGGCTTCTCGTGCAGCAGGCAGACCAAGTCGTGACGGGAGGCGATGAGCTTCATCTTCTCCATCATGACCAGATTCTGGTCGATGGCCTCGTTGACCTCGCCGTAGACAGGGGCGAGCTCATGCTGGCAGGGAGCGACCTCGTTGTGCTTGGTCTTGGCAGGAATGCCAAGCGCCCACAGTTCATCGTCCAGGTCCTTCATATAGGACGAGACAGTGGGGCGGATAGCGCCAAAGTAGTGCTCCTCGAGCTCCTGGCCCTTGCAGGGAGCAGCGCCAAAGAGGGTGCGACCGGTGATGACCAGGTCCCTGCGCTTGCGGTAAGCGTCCTTCTTGATCAGGAAGTACTCCTGCTCATCGCCCACGGAAGGAACGACCTTCTTGGGGGTCTTGCCAAACAGCGCCAAAACGCGCTTGGACTCACGCGAGAGCGCGGTCATGGAGCGCAGCAGCGGGGTCTTCTTGTCCAGAGCCTCGCCGGTGTAGGAGCAGAAAGCCGTGGGGATGCACAGGACATCGTCCTTAATGAATGCGGGGCTGGTGGGATCCCAAGCGGTGTAGCCACGGGCCTCGAAGGTGGCGCGCAGGCCGCCGTTGGGGAAGCTCGAGGCATCAGGCTCGCCCTGGATGAGGTTCTTGCCCGTAAACTTGGTAATGGCGGTGCCGTCGTGGTTGGGCTCGAGGAAGCTGTCGTGCTTCTCGGAAGTAATGCCCGAAAGCGGCTGGAACCAGTGCGCGTAGTGCGTCGCGCCCTTGGAGATGGCCCAGACCTTCATGGCGTGGGCAACGGCGTTGGCCACATCCAGGTCGAGCGGCTCACCGTCCTCGAGGGTTGCAGCAAGGCGCTTCCAAATGTCCTTGGGGAGGTAGTCCTTCATGACTTCCTCAGAGAACACCATGGTCCCGAAGCGGTCAGTAAGTTCGGCCATACGGAACTCCCTTCGTATCGGCACCGCGTGAGAAGCGGTGTTGATTACTAACGAACGAGTCATAGATTAGGCTCGTCGTGTTTCCGCAACATTACCGTTATGTTGCTGTCACGAAACCAATCAATGAGGTTACCGCATCGCGGCGGCGTTACCGCCCTCAACAGCCAATCAACTGTATAAATTGCAGACCTCTCCCCATGGTTTAAGGGTAGTCAATTTGGGATGGAGCTCTATTAACTGGTATTTCGCATCAGATACCAGTCTTTATAGCCCGTGTCAAAATGAGCCGCTCTGCTATAGGAAATGCCGATAGCAAGGCATCTTTGATTGGTATCCCCCAAATAGTGAGTGAAACTCCACCGTGGCACAGTGGTGCTGTAGAATCCTTACAACACATCGCACTAAATATCTAAAGGAGCACGATATGCGCGTCGACGAGGTTTTTAAGCAGGCAGCATCCCAGGGCACCGCACCCGTTTCGTTTGAGATGTTCCCGCCCAAGGGCGAGCTGACCCTCGACACGGCTCGCGAAGTGGCAGGCAATCTGTGCAAGCTTTCGCCGAGCTTTGTCTCGGTCACCTGCTCGGCCGGCGGCTCTGGCAACGGCGCCACCACCGCCCCCATCGCGCATATGATTACGAGCGAATTCGATACACCCTCGGTGGCACACCTTACCTGCGTGGGCCGCTCGCACGCCGATATCGCCGCCAAGATCGATGAATACCGCTCCGCCGGCGTAGAAAACATCCTGGCCCTGCGCGGTGATCTTCCCGCTGGCGCGACCGAGGACGACAAGCCCGCCTCGGACTACGCCTACGCCCGCGACCTCATCCCCGAGCTCGTCGACGCCGGCTTTTGTGTGGGCGCCGCAGCCTACCCCGAGGGCCACATTACCTGCGAGGATCTCAACCTCTCGGTCGAGCACCTCAAGCAAAAGCAGGACGCCGGCGCGAGCTTCTTTGTGACGCAGCTCTTCTTTGATAACGAGTGCTTCTACCGCTTCCGCGAGCTTGCCGACAAGGCCGGCATCACCGTGCCCATTACCGCGGGCATCATGCCGTTTATGGGCAAGTCGCAGATCAGCCGCATGGTCTTTATGTGCGGCGCGTCGCTGCCCTCCCCCGTCATCAAGATTCTCGCCAAGTACGAGAACGACCCCGAGAGCCTGCAGGCAGCCGGTGTAGATTATGCCGCCCGTCAGCTTTGCGACCTTAAGGAGCACGGCGCCGCCGGTCTGCACCTGTACACTATGAATCGTCCTGCGATCGCCGCGACTATTATGGAGCGCCTGGGGTAATGGAAAAACCGCACATCGATACAACCGCTGTCGAAGTGCCGGCCGACTTTGCGTCGCCGGCGCTTTACCGTGTCGATGCTGCGCACCATCCCCGTGTCGACCGTGCCGAGATGCTGCGGTATCTGGGTTACGGCGGCCAGCAGATTGAGCCCGAGCTGTCACGACGTATTGAGCTTGTAGTCGAGCGCCTGGAACTGGACATTGAGCCCCGTGGCGTGCGCCGCGTGTTTGCCGTCGATGCCACGGGCGTGGACGAACAAAGTGAGCCTTGCATTCGCTTGGTCGGCACCAACGTTGAGCTGCGCGGTCGCGATATCTATCGACATCTCAAAGACGCCCGCTTTGCCGCGCTCATGGCATGCACCCTCGGCATGGACGCCGAGCGTCGCCTGCGCACCACGGGAGCCCAGCAGCCCCTGGAGGGAGCCGTGCTCGACGCCGCATGCTCTGCCTATGTAGAAGCCGCCGTCGAGCAGATGGACCAGCAGGTCAAGGCTGCGGCCGCCGCACACGGACTCGCCGGTAACTGGCGCTTCAGTCCCGGCTACGGCGACTGCCCACTTACGGCACAGCGCTCAATCGTGGACGCGCTCAACGCCACGCGGCTCATCGGGCTTACCGTCACGCCCACCAGCCTGCTCATGCCCACCAAGAGCGTGACCGCGGTGATCGGTCTGTTCGACGGCGAGGTCCACGACGCCCAGAGCCGCCCCACCTGCAATATCTGCCGCATGCGCGAGCACTGTCGCTTCCGCGCCGCCCACACCACCTGCTATTCCAGCCATTAGGAGCCCTCGATGTTTACTCCGCTTATCACTCATGATTCTGACGGCACTGCATTGGCGGCACCCGTTGATGCCGCACGTCGCAACGGTGCCACGTACAAGACGCGCACGATCGACGATCTGCGCATTAAGGACGATCGCCTGCGTGCGGCCATCGAGGGCACGGGGCACCTGCTGTTCGACGGCGGCATGGGCACCATGCTGCAGGCGGCCGGCATGAAGGCCGGAGCCCTGCCCGAGCTGCTCAACTTTGAGGAGCCCCAGGTCATTATCGACATTCAGCGACAGTACGTCGAGGCCGGCTGCGACGTGATCACCGCCAACACCTTTGGCGCCAACGCCCACAAGCTCGACGGTACCGCCACCGTGGCAGATGTCTTTGCCGCCGCTGTCGCCTGCGCCCGCGCAGCCGGTGCCCATTACGTCGCCGGCGACATCGGCCCCATCGGTGCACTGCTTCGCCCCCTGGGCACCCTCAGCTTTGACGAGGCCTACGACCTCTTTGCCGAGGAGGTGCGCGCTGGCGTCGCCGCGGGTGTGGACCTCTTTATTATCGAGACCATGACCGACCTTGCCGAGATCAAGGCTGCCGTCCTCGCCTGTCGCGAGAACTCCGACCTGCCCGTCTTTGCCACCATGACCTTTGAGGAAGACGGCCGCACCTTCTTGGGCACGAGCCCCGAGGTCGCCGCCATCACCCTCGACGCCATCGGCGCCGACGTTTTGGGCATCAACTGCAGCCAGGGCCCGGCCGAGCTCCGAGGACTCGCCGCGCGTATGCTCACCGTTACGGACAAGCCCGTTATGGTGCAGGCCAATGCGGGACTGCCCCGCGTGGACGATGACGGCAATACCGTCTTTGATATCCAGGCACCCGAATACGCCGAGGCCGTCGCCGGCATGATTGAGGACGGCGTGAGCGTCGTGGGCGGCTGCTGCGGCACCACGCCGGCGCACATGGCCGCCTTGCGCACGCTTATCGATAACCACACGCCCAGTCCGCGCCACCGCAAGCCCAGCATGTCGGTCACAAGCGCCCAGACCGTGGTGGACCTCCCCTGCGACGGCCACAAGATTGCCGTCATCGGCGAGCGCATCAATCCCACCGGCAAAAAGCGCCTGCAGCAGGCCCTGCGCGACGGCGACCTGGACTACGTCGTGAGCCAGGGCATCAGCCAGCAAGAACAGGGCGCCGACATCCTGGACGTCAACGTGGGCCTGCCCGAGATCGACGAGGTCAAGGTCATCCAGCAGGCGACCGAGCAGCTCCAGGGCTCCACGCTGCTGCCGCTGCAGATCGACTCCACCGACCCCGCCGCCGTCGAGGCCGCCGTACGTCGCTACGCCGGCAAGCCCATCATCAACTCGGTCAACGGCAAGCAGCAGATCATGGACGAGATCTTCCCGCTGGTCGCCCACTACGGCACCAACGTTGTCGGCCTCACGCTCGACGAAGGTGGCATCCCCGATACCGCCGAGGCTCGCTTCGCCATCGCCGAGCGCATCGTGGCCGAGGCCGCCCGCTACGGCATCGGCCCGGACCGCATCCTCATCGACTGCCTGGTCATGACCGCCTCGACCAATCAACGCCAGGCCGAGCAGATTCTGCGCGCCATGTCCCTGTGCAAGGAGCGCCTAGGCGTCAAATGCGCGCTTGGCGTGTCGAACATCAGCTTTGGCCTGCCCGCCCGCCCGCTGCTGGGCTCGGTCTTTTTGGCTGCCGCCTTCGGCGCGGGCCTGGACGCCCCCATCATGAACCCGGGCTCCAAGCGCTTTATGGACACCGTCTACAGCTATCGCGTCCTGAGCGTTGAGGACGAGGGCTCGACCGGATACATCGAGCGCTATGCCGGCTGGACCGATCCGTACAAGATCGCCGCCAACCCGGCAGCAGCTCAGGCCGCATCGACCGACACCGTGCCCGCCGCTGGCACCGCCGGCGCCGACGGCAACGACGACCCGATTCGTCGCATGGTCGTCTCGGGCCGCAAAGGCGAGATCGCTGCCGAGACCGAGCGTCTGCTGGCAGACCACGACGCTATGGACCTCATCAACAATCACTTTATCCCCGCCCTCGACGAAGTTGGCGTCCTCTTTGACCAGGGAAAGTTCTTCTTGCCGCAGCTCATGGCCTCGGCCGAGGCCGCACGCGTGGGTTTCGACACCATCAAGCGCCTGATGCCCGCCGGCGAGATCGCCGACAAGGGCAAGATCTGCGTGGCCACCGTCAAGGGCGACATCCACGATATTGGCAAGAACATCGTCAAAATGCTGCTCGACAACTACGGCTACACCGTCTTTGACCTAGGCCGCGACGTCGATCCGCAGGAGGTACTCAAGACCGTCAAGGAGCGCGATATCAAACTCGTCGGCCTCTCGGCGCTTATGACCACCACCGTCGTGGCCATGGAAGAGACCATCAAGCTGCTTCATGCCGAGGTGCCGGGCGTCAAGATCATCGTAGGCGGCGCCGTACTCACCCCCGAATACGCCAAGCAGATCGGCGCGGACTACTACGCCAAGGACGCCGCCGAAAGCGCTCGTATCGCCGAAGAGGTCTTTGGGCAGTAACACAACGGAAACAACCGAGCACTAAAACGTGCCGCACGCGCCACCTGGCACGTGCGGCACGTTAAAATAGATAAGACTATGCTCGTTTTGGCAGATAGGAGCGCAAGGATGGCGATCACGCCTGCAGAAATCGCGGAAACCCGCGGCATGGTTGAGGAGCAGAACCTCGACATCAGGACCATCACCATGGGTGTTTCGCTCATGGGTTGCGGTGACGAGAACCTCGACCGCATGTGCACGAAGATCTACGACCACGTGACGCACACGGCTGAGCATCTGGTCGAGACCGCCGAGAACCTCGAGCGCGAGTACGGTATCCCCATCGTCAACAAGCGCGTCTCCGTTACCCCGGTGGCGCAGATCGCCGCTTGCTGCAAGGATGAGGACCTCACCCCCATCGCGCACGCCCTCGACCGCGCGGCCGAGACGCTCGGCATCGACTACCTGGGCGGCTTCTCCGCACTCGTCCAGAAGGGCATCGGTGACGCCGATCGCCGCGTTATCCAGTCCATCCCCCAGGCGCTCGCTACCACCAGCCGCGTCTGCTCCAGCGTCAATGTTGCTAGCCTGCGCGCTGGCATCAACATGGACGCCGTGCTTATGGCGGCCCAGACCATCATCGACGCCGCCAAGCTCACGGCCGACCAGGATTCCGTCGGCGCTTCCAAGTTTGTCTGCTTTGCCAACATGGTCGAGGACTCCCCGTTTATGGCGGGCGCCGTCCACGGCGGTGGCGAGGCCGACGCCGTCATCAACGTAGGCGTCTCGGGCCCCGGCGTTATGGCCGCAGCCCTGGAGACGCTGCCCGATTCCGCATCGATGATGGAGGTCGCCGAAAAGATTAAGCAGACCGCCTTTAAGATCACCCGCGCCGGCGAGCTCATGAGCCGCGAGGCCGCCCATCGCCTGGGTGTCGAGAAGGGCATTGTCGACCTGTCGCTGGCTCCCACGCCTGCCATCGGCGACTCCGTCGCGCGCATCCTCGAGATCATCGGCGTGGGCACCTGCGGTGGCCCGGGCACGACCTGCGCGCTCGCCATGCTCAACGATGCCGTCAAGAAGGGCGGCGTCATGGCCAGTTCCAGCGTGGGCGGTCTCTCCGGCGCTTTCATCCCCGTGTCCGAGGACGCCGGCATGATTGCCGCCGTCGAAGCCGGCGCGCTTTCGCTCGAGAAGCTCGAGGCCATGACCTGCGTGTGCTCCGTTGGCCTGGACATGATCGCCATCCCCGGCGACACCCCGGTCGAGACCATCGCCGGCATCATCGCCGACGAGATGGCCATCGGCGTTATCAACAACAAGACCACGGCCGTCCGCGTGATTCCCGCCATCGGCAAGGGCGTGGGCGACTGCGTCGAGTACGGCGGCCTGTTCGGCCGTGCACCCATCATGCCGGTGAACCCCAACGCCGGCACCGTGCTTGCCCACCGTGGTGGTCGATTCCCGGCGCCGCTGAACTCGCTGAAGAACTAGCCTAGGGATACGAGGCGAGGAGCCCCGCCGCCGGGCGGCAGACATATAAGGTCGCCTGCTCGGACAGTCCTGACTCGCACGGAGAGCACATTAAGTGCTCTCCGGCTCGTGCGGAACTCGCGATCGACCAAATACCAAAGCCCTCGGAACTAAGGATACATGGTAGAGGCGCGTGTGCTTCAAAATTCATTAGCTGGTGACGCAGCGTAGGCTCATATCGAAGCATCTTCACCACCGTTTAAATAAAAAAGAAGTACCGGTTGGGGCCGGTACTTCTTTTGGTGCGTTGTTATTTGGCTGTAGCTTTTCTCGTAAGCTTACAGGCCGCAGGCTGCTTTGAGTTCTTCGACTCGGTCGGTCTTCTCCCAGGTGAAGTCGGGGTCTTCGCGGCCAAAGTGACCGTAGGCTGCCGTCTTTTCGTAGATGGGGCGACGCAGGTCTAGGTCGCGGATGATTGCGCCCGGGCGCAGGTCGAAGGTCTTCTCTACGGCCTCGACGATCTTGTCCTCGGCAACCTTGGCGGTTCCGAAGGTGTCGACCATGATTGAAAGGGGCTTGGAAACGCCGATGGCGTAGGCAAGCTCGACTTCGCAGCGGTCGGCCAGACCGGCGGCGACCACGTTCTTGGCGACCCAGCGCGCGGCATACGCGGCGGAGCGGTCGACCTTGGTGCAGTCCTTTCCGCTAAAGGCACCGCCGCCGTGACGGCCGTAGCCGCCGTAGGTGTCGACGATGATCTTGCGGCCGGTGAGGCCCGTGTCGCCCATGGGACCGCCCACGACAAAGCGACCGGTGGGGTTCACG
>OIAT01000164.1_pt1 | contig 17604 bp, 16 predicted proteins | sample 1580801 | NCBI WGS metagenome assembly OIAT01 (sample SAMEA3882536, study PRJEB24775) | human gut metagenome | biome: human-associated habitat; feature: intestine environment; material: feces | place: Netherlands | collected 2009/2010
CCTTGTCACTTTTCGGGAACACCTTATCCCATTCCTGTGTTAAATTCAGTTTTTCCATATTCAGACCTCCTCGTATAATAAGTTAAAAGTAAATAGTTTCAGGTATCAGCAGGCTTTGAGGTGCCCGTGATACAATAGCTGTAGGACAGCAGGGTCAAGTTCTTGGACCTCCAGTTGAGCCGCAAGGCTGCTTCATTGTAAGTCCGTTCCCCTGAGCCGGAAGTTAGCTGCAAACTCATTGGCTGTTTGCCAGAACGCAGGCCGCCCTTTCAGCAGTGAGGGCTATCGCATTGGCCAGTTCCGGAATGATTCTGATACGCGAGGTTGCGGATGCTCCGGTTATCATGGGTATCTCAAAGCCTGCTGGCCTGAAATCTCCATGTGGGGAGGTGAAAATTATGAATCCATTATTCGTTGGCATTGATGTGAGCAGCAGGAATAATGTTGCCTATTTAATGAAGCCGGACGGCAGCAAGCACTCCAGCTTCTCCGTGCAAAACAACCTTGGCGGTGCTAAAATACTCTCAGAGAGAATCGTGTCGGCACTGGAATCTGTTCCGCTCAGCGATTTGGTAATTGGTCTGGAAGCTACCTCTATCTACGGGGACAGTCTTGTCTATGCACTCCGTGAGGATGGCAGCTTAGGCCGATTTCAGAGGAAAATCCATGTTCTGAACCCAAAGCAGGTTCGAAAGTTCAAGGAAGCCTATCCTGACCTGCCAAAGAACGATTGGGTGGATGCCTTTGTGATTGCCGACCATCTCCGTTTCGGCAGAATTGCCAAGGAGGTCTATATGGACGACTATCGCTACCAGGCGCTCAGAACGCTTACCCGATCCAGATTTGACATTATTCAGAACCTGACCAGAGAAAAACAGCGGTTTGCCAACTATCTGTTCCTCAAATGCTCCGGTATCGCGCAAGCTAAGGATATTCAGAATACCAGCGCCACTACCATCGCGCTCATGGAACGATTTGAAACAGTGGACGACTTGGCTAACGCTGATCTGGATGAACTGACTGCTTTTATTGCCGAAACAGGACGAGGTAGATTTGCTGATCCAGATGCTGCTGCTAAAGCAGTGCAGGCTGCGGCCAGAGGATCTTACCGGCTGCCTAAGACGGTGAACGACACTGTAAATCAAGCTATGGCCGTTTCTATCGCTTCTATGCGGGCATTGAAGGAGCAGGTCAAGGTGCTGGACAAAGCCATTGAGCAGCAGTTTGAGATCATCCCGAATACATTGACCTCCATCCCTGGCATTGGCAAAGTCTACTCCGCCGGTATCATCGCTGAAATTGGCGATATCCATCGGTTTGATTCTCAAGCCTCGGTTGCTAAATTTGCCGGTCTTGTCTGGCACAGAAATCAGTCCGGTGATTTTGAAGCCGAACATTCTCAGATGATCAAATCTGGCAACCGCTACCTCCGCTACTACCTGCTGGAAGCCGCCAACTCCGTGAGAAGATGCGACTCCGAGTTCCGGCGCTACTATGACCTCAAATTCAAAGAGGTCAACAAGTACCAGCACAAACGCGCACTCGCCTTAACTGCCAGAAAACTGGTCCGGTTGGTCTTTCGACTGCTGAAGGATAACCGCCTGTATATTCCGCCGGAGGACTGAGCGTACCGCCTGCCGCTCTGATGAACAGGCCCTGTTTCAAAATTGGAAGAGGCAGGGCTTGGGTAGGTGTTGCCTTTTTACGGCCGGTACGGTGTAGTTGCACTGTTTTTCTTCAAATTTTTTTTGCATCATCTACTTGACTTCGTACCATTGGACTTACAGTTCCGGCGCAGATTTTTCCTTATGGGGCTGCGCCTTGCTTTTCTCTGCACATTCCTTCTTGCCCTGTTCCAGCCGTTCCCGGATGGAGGGCTTTTTCTCCGGCTCCGCAGGGCGTTCATGGTTCCACTCGTCGCCGGAAAGAGAAATATATCCGTGTTCCGTAAAATGGCCCTGTTCCTCCTGCATGGCGTACTTGCCAAACGGAACAGGGTCGATCGCTTTCAGAAGTTCCGGGGGCAGCAGCATATCCATGTGCTGTGCCAGATACCGCCACCCCAGATCATTCAGATCGTGGATATTGGGCTCAAATACGAAATAGTCGATGTTGGCCGCAAACTCCTTGAACTGCTCCGGCGCTGTCAGCTTGAAGGGCGATGCCTGCACCGCCATCAGTAGCTCCCGGTCCTCCGGGGAGAGGGCAGCCACCGCCGCCCTCACTTCGGGTAAATGTTCCAAAGTCTTATTTTCTGCCATTGACACCTTCCTTTCTTTTCGGAAATTCCAGTTTGAAGTTGATGTATTTGCCGCCCGTGTCATCCAGGATCACCGCAGCGTCATAAGCAGCCTGTTTCTTTTCAGACCACATTCCCTTGACATTGGTACGTCCCTTTTTCAGAAGGTCCGTTGCCATCTTCTTTGTCAGCTCCTTCTTACGGCTCGTCCAGAAGCGGTCATTTTTCCAGAGAACGAAACCGCAGGACCGATCCGAACACGCAAAGTTCTTCTTGCCCTCATAAACCGGCTGGCCGCAGCGGGGGCAGGTACCAATCACTTCCTTCTCCGGGGCAAACAGCTTTTTGCCATCCTCGGAAATGCAGGAATAGGTGGACACGATCTCCTGGACCATCGTGCGGATACCGTCCATGAAGGTATCCGGGTCAGCGCCGCCCTTTGCGATCTCCGTCAATTTTTGTTCCCATTCCGCCGTCAGCATGGGAGAGGTCAGCGGCTCCGGCAAGACTGTGACAAGGTTGATACCGGCTTTTGTGGGGATCAGGCTCTTGCCCTTGCGCTCCACAAATCCGGCTGCTACCAGCTTTTCGATGATAGCCGCCCTGGTCGCAGGCGTGCCAAGACCTTTTCGCTCCGCCTCATCGGGAATATCATCCTTGCCTGCGTTCTCCATAGCGGACAGGAGGGTATCTTCGGTGTAGGGCTTCGGCGGCTGGGTGAAATGCTCGGTAACAGCAACCTCCGCACCGTCAAAAGTCTGCCCTTCGGTGAAGTCCGGGAGCGTATCGCTGTCCCCATCCGCAGGCTTTTCCTTCAAGAAGGCACGGAAAATGCGGTCGATCTCCCGCCAGCCTTCGGAGAGGATGCGCTTGCCCTTTGCGGTGAAGGTATGACCGCCGCAGTCGAAAGTTGCCGTGACCGCCTCATACACATACGGCTCCGCCGATGCACACAGCAGCTTGCAGCAGACCAGCAGGAACAAATTGCGCTCGCCCAGGGGCAGAGCCTTGATATCCGCTTTTTCAATCTCCATCGTGGGGATAATGGCGTGGTGGTCGGATACGTCCTTGTCGGAGATCATGGCCTCCACCAGCGGAAAGAAGTTGCCGCAGCCATCAAAGGGCGGCAGCTTTGCCGCCAGGTGGATCACGCAGGAAGCCGTTTCTGCCATGTCGGAGGTCAGATACCGGCTGTCCGTGCGGGGATAGGTCAGCAGCTTCTTTTCGTAGAGGCTCTGGGCGTAGTCAAGGGTCTGCTTCGCCGTGTATCCGAACAGGCGGTTTGCCTCACGCTGCAAGGTGGTAAGGTCATAGAGCTTCGGAGGCTGTTCTTTTTTCTGCTCTTTCGTGACAGAGGTACAGGTGACGGCCGCACCCTTGCACATGGCCGCTGCCTGTTCCGCCTCTGCCGGATCGGTGAATTTCTCCGACACTGCTTCGGCTCCATCCAGCGTCAGGCGCAGCAGATGATATTTTTCTTTGTGGAACAGCGTGATCTTCGCGTCACGCTCCGCCAGCATTGCCAGTGTGGGGGTCTGAACACGGCCCACATTCAAGGTGCGGTGATAGAGAACGGAGAAAAGGCGCGTGGCGTTGATCCCCACCAGCCAATCCGCTTTCTGGCGGCAGAGGGCAGATTGATACAGGGCTTCATAATCGGCGCCGGGGCGCAGGTCAGAAAAGCCCTCTCGGATAGCGCTGTCCTCCATCGAGGAAATCCAGAGGCGAAGGACCGGCTTGCGGCAGCCAGCCATTTCATACATCAAACGGAAGATCAGCTCCCCTTCACGTCCGGCGTCACAGGCATTGACGATGGTATCCACGTCGGGTCGGTCCATCAGGGCGCGTAGATTTTCAAATGCGTCCTCCTTGCCCGGTGCCAGCACATAGCGGAACGGCTCCGGCAGAATGGGAAGATCGTCATAGCGCCATTTCTTGAAACGCTCGTCATAGCCGCCCGCATCCATCGGGGATACCAGGTGCCCAACGCACCAGGATACAAGAAGGCCGCTGCCCTCATAAAAGCCATCGGCCTTGGATGAAGCACCCAGGGCCGATGCGATAGATTTTGCCACACTTGGTTTTTCTGCAATAATCAGTTTACTCATTCTTTTCCTCCGTTTCCTCGTCCTCGGTCAGATATTCTTCTTCATCCTCCAGGTCGAAATCATCCAGATCAGCGGGAACTTTCTTGCCCTGCTTCGGTTTCAGCACCAGGAAATAGACCGCCGCGCCGCCTCCGGCTGCAAGGATCAGCAGCACCGCCAGGATCGCCCCGGTATTGCTTTTCTTTTCGGGTTCCGGATTCTCCGGTTCGGTGGGCTCCGCAGCTTTCTGTTCTGTGCCAACACATTCACTGAGGTTTTTTACGCAGACCTGGCAAGCGGTGTTGACCTCTCCGGCCTGGCACTTCTCCGTACAGGTGCAGACAATAGGTGTTTCCGCCTTTTCTCCATCCTCCGTGAGTGCCATGAGGTCGGCTTCATCCACCTGGTTCAGAAAATGCACGGTTTCCTCGCCCTCGTCGTCACGGTCGATAATGAGATAGAACACATTGCCGTTCTTCGTTTCCACTGTGATAAACTGTTTGCCACTGGTGGTAGGGCTGCCGATATCGTCGATCAGCGAAAGGTTCCCGTCCGGCGTCAGGGCGGCACCGCCATTCAGACCGCCGCCCAGCATCCCCAGCAGATTTTCCAGCGTTTCCGCGTCCAGAGAGAAAGGACCTTCCCCGGAGCCAGCCTCGCCGTCACTTACCGTCATGTAGCCGGAATAGACATAGCCGATCTTTTCCGGCAGGATGACCTTCAGCCAGTCGCCGTCCGTGCCGATCACCTTCACGGTCGTTCCGTTGGGAAGCTGGGTGAAGGCGGTATAATCCATTCCCGCACCCGTGCGGACATTCAGATTGCCGCCGCCCGTGGTGACGGTGCCGGTCTGCCCGGAGTCATTTTCGCCGGAACTGAACTGGATACCGTCCTCGGTGACGGATACCGTGACCTGGCTGCCTGCCAGAGCGGAAAGCAGATCAGAAACATCACCGGCCGTTTCCTGTTCAGCCACGGACTCCGTGCTTTCCTCGCCGCCGCTGGCAAAGGCGGTGACAGAAAAAGCGGCAGTGCTGAGCACTACCGCCAAAAGAGCCGATGCCATTTTTGTCATAAAGTTATGCTTCATCCTCGTATCCCTCCGTTTCCTCATTCTCGGTGTTGCCCTCCTGCAGCATACCTTCCGGCAGGGAGATCATACCGCTGGCATAGGCTTTCAGGAAGGCGGTCAGTTCCTTGTTATCCATCTTCACGGCTTTCACCATGCGGACGATTTCCAGATTTTCTTCCTCCGCAAGCTGGGCCTCCAGCGCACGAAGGCGTTTCTGCTGCTCCGCGATCTTTTCTTTGGTTTTCGCAATGTCATTGCGGATCTTCTGTGTCGTTGCCATAAATCAAATTACCTCCATATCGTTTTTTAGTTGTAGGGCGGTCGCCCGAAAGCGTAAAAGTGGGATTGCCAGTAGCTTGTGTTGATATCTGCATACTGAATGGGGTCGCCGCAATGCAGCATTTTTCCGCCGCCCACATAGATACCCACATGGGAAACGCCCGGTGTATCGTAAGTGCCGACGAAAAAGATCAGGTCGCCGGGTCTTGCGTTGGCAGAGGATACCGGGGTGGAAATGTTGTAGAGCCCCTGGGCTCCCAGCCTGCCCGTATTGCAGACGCCGCTTTGCGTCAGCACCCAGGATACGAAGCCGGAGCAATCAAAAGAAGTGTTCGGATTGCTGCCGCCCCAGACATAGGGATATCCGATGTACTTCTCCGCCTCGGTAATGAGCGCTGCAAAGGTTTCATCTTCCAGTGCGGAAGGCGGAATATCATAGGTGGTGGGCGGTTTGGTGTACTTGTCTACATAGCCGGAGCCGGGGAATAAATCTTCCCGGTTTCCCAGCGTTGCCATATAGACCGCATACAGGGAAAGTGTTTCCTCGTCCATGATGTAGACCGGCACATGGGAAAGGTCGAAGTTTTCCAGCTTCACCTTGCAGATATAGTAGTTGTACGGTACTTCCACGTCATAGTCGTTTCCCTCGCTGTCTGTCCGTGTCTCCGTCCGATAGCGTACCTCCACTTCCACGGTCTGCGTCAGGATGTACTGCTTTTCAAAGAGCATTTGCAGTTCCTCCTGAACCGCGTCGATGGTAAACACCCCTTCATGGAACGCCGTGAGAATGGAGATCAGCACATAAGGGTCATGCTCGATCTCGTCCAGATCAAAACGGTATTCGTCATATCCGGGGTGCAGAGCCTCATAGTGGTCCAGCTCATATTGAAGCTCCTGCTCCAGTTCGCAGTAGGCCGCCTCCGCAGCCAGCATATCCGCATCCTCGGAGAGATAAGAGGAAGTAAATACACCGCCCACGCCGGAGCCTGCCATCATGGAACAGGAAGATACCCCGCCAAACAGCAGGGCAACACAGGCGCCAATGCCGATCACCAACAGCACCGCCCGGCTATGGTGCTTGATGTAGAGGAATGTTTCCTTGAAGGCGTCCTTTGCTTTCTGCGCCGCACTTTTCGCCGTGGCCGCTGTGTTCTTTGCGGTTTTCTCTGCCTGTCGCAGCTCCTTTGCATAGTTCCGCTTGATCCGCTGTTTCTGCAGAAAGCGGGATACCGGGTTAGAAGCTGCCAATGCAGGATCATCATGCAGTGCCTTTTGGTAAAGGTAGTCGGCGTTTGCCTTAAAAGAAGCCTGCTCTGCCTTCGCCGCGTCACGCCAGGGCTTTGTGCGGTGATGGTGGACGGCGGCACGGATTTTGCCTTTTCCGTAGGCAAGCCCGCGTTCCGTCAGCACCTCGCCCTTGTGTCCGGCCTCCACACCCACATTTTCCTGCTCTACCTCATGCACCTTCGCATGGGCGGCGTGGACGATCTCATGGACCGGCCGGGAAAGCGGATTGTGCCGCAAGCGTCCGTTGGGGCGTTTCTCCACTTCTTCAAAGTGAAGCTGCGTTTTGCCTTTTCCGGCTGTCTCGTCAATAACGCGCTCGGTACGGAGAACTTTCTTTGTGGGGATAGCGGCCTTTGCCGCGTCCAGCCTGTCCGCCGCACGGTCGGAACGGTCGATGTACTTTCCAAGTGCGGGATCGGCACGTTCTTCCGCGGTGAATTGCAGACGGGAGGACGGGCGCTGCCTTGCGGCAGAACCATCCCGCACAGCCTGGGTGTCAGCCTTTTCCGCCTTTCGTGCGTTTTTCTTCTCATGGTGCTCCGCCGCACGCAGGGCAAGGTCAGCCGCAGCACCAGCGGATTCTTCCGAAGAAGCGGACAGCTCCGTTTCCGGCTCCCGGCTGCTGATATGTTCTACCTCGCCTGTGGCAAGGTTTTCCGATACCGCACCGTCACGGGTCATTTTCTGCGTGATCTTATCGGTCGCTTTCAGTTCCCTCATAGGCAGTCACCTTCCTTTCCATAAGGGCAAAAGTCGCCGCAGGTGCCATTCTCGATCATGGCGATATAGCGGAAAATGGGATAGGCCTGGGGCGGGCAGACCGCATTTCCCAAAGTTTTCAGCCGCAGTGCCCTGTCATCCATGCGCTCGGTCATGCGGGGGATTCCTTCCGGTTCGGCGGCCCAGAGGATACGTCCGTCCATCCTTTCGGGAAGCCCATGAGCCATTCCACCCAATCCGGGTTCAGCGCCGCCGTTTCGGATACTGGCTGTTCCTGGGAGATGATCTGCGCCGACAGGTTCCCGTCCTTCTTCGCCGGATCGAAGGCCGACGGCTTCAAGGTCGAGCGGAAACCGTCCGACGCCACCGGGGTCAGATAGAATACCGCCGCCGACAGGCTGAGGCTCCAGATCGCCCCGTTTCGGTTCCTCTTGCGGAATATCCCATTGTCCGACAGGAACACATCCAGGCTTGCCGCGTCCCTGGCGGTGTTGTTGTCGGAGGCAAGGGGTGTGGGAAACATCAGCCGCGACGATAAAAGTTCGCTGGCGCTCATGCCATGCGCCGACACCGCAAGCCGGAAATACGAATGGGAGAACAGCGTATCCCGCTTTTGCCAGGTCAAAGATCGTTTTGTCGAGCCCCATATTGATGAAGCCAGCAACATTTTCCCCAAGCACCCAACGGGGCCGCAGCTCGGTAATAACGCGGCACATTTCCGGCCACAGGTAGCGTTCATCCGCAAAGCCCTTCCGTTTTCCGGCGGTGGAGAAGGGCTGACAGGGAAAGCCGCCTGAGATAACGGTAACTGTTTCAAGTCCTGTTTTTTCAAAAAACGCCTCCTTCGTAAAAGTAGTAATATCCCGGAACCTGGGAACATCCGGCCATCGTGCGGAGAGGACGGAGTGCGGAAAATCCGCCCACTCACACTGGCAGACGGTTTCAAACCCGGCAGCCTCCGCCGCCAGGTCCAGACCGCCAATGCCGGAAAACAGGCTCACATGGGTCAGTTTATTCATGGCTCTTCGGCGCACGGAACGGTTCGATCTCACTTTCCAGCTCCGCAAGGATCGCCTCCATATCCGCCGTGACCGCCTTGTTTCTGGCGATCAGCCGGTTCATCACATCAAAGAAGGTTTCGCCCTCCTGTTTTTCTTCCGTATGCAAATAGCGGGGATCATTCATGTTCGTTTTCTCCTTTCCCGGTTTCACCAAGTTTTGTTGTCATAATGCTGTAAAGTTCATTGTCCTTCGGGAAGTCATCCACAAAAGGCAGGATCACATTACCGAAGAAGATCAGCCCCTCGCCGGGGCCTGCGTTGCTGATATGCGCCGCCTGCTGGTTGGAGATATTCAGGCGCTCGCAGAGGATTTTCCTGTCTCCGCTGGCCTGGTTCAGAAGGTACACAAAATCGCTGTTTTCAAAGATGTTCTCGATCTCCGGGGAGGAAAGCAGGTCCTTGATGTTCTGCGTGATCCCCGTGGGGATACCGCCCCATTTGCGAAAGCGTTTCCAAATCTCCACGCTCCAGGAACCAACCTCGCCCCGCAGCAGAAGGTGGAACTCGTCCACGAAGTACCAGGTGGATTTGCCCTGATCCCGGTTTTGGGAAACACGGTTCCATACCTGGTCCTGGATCACCAGCATACCCAGGCTTTTGAGCTGCTTTCCCAGCTCCTTGATATCGAAGCAGACAATGCGGTTGTTGATATCCACATTGGTGCGGTGGTTAAAAACATTCAGGCTGCCATGCACATACAGTTCCAGTGCCGCCGCGATCCGCTGTGCCTCCGGCTCCGGCTGCCGTTTGATCTCGTCATACAAATCTTCCAACAGCGGCATATTCTCCGGGCGGGGGTCTGCGATATATGGGCGGTACACGATCCGCACGGCACGGTCAATGACCGTTTTTTCCACTGGCTCCAGACCGTTCCGGCCGCCTGCCGCCAGTTCGCAGAACGACAGGATAAAGTCAGATTTCAACGCCAGCGGGTTATCATCCTCGCTGTAATTGAGGTTGATATCCATAGGGTTCACATACTGCGTGCTGGTAGGTGAGATTTTGATGACCTGGCCTTCCAACCGGTTCACCAGCGGAAAATATTCTGCCTCCGGGTCGCAGATCAAGATATCGTCCTTTGTGTTCAGGAACACACCCACGATGGAACGCTTTGCGGAAAAACTCTTGCCGCTGCCGGGCGTACCTAAGATCATGCCGTTGGGCGTTTTCAGCTTTTTGCGGTCAGCAAGGATCATATTGCCGGAAGTGGCATTGAGCCCGTAGTAAAGAGCTTCGCCGCCGTGGAAAATCTCCTGTGTGGTGAAGGGAACGAACACCGCCACCGCCGAAGTGGTAAGCCCGCGCTGTATCTTAATGCGGTTGACACCCAGGGGCAGAGCCGACACGAAGCCGTCCTCCTGCTGAAAGTCCAGCCGCACCAGGGAGCAGTTATATTTCTGCGCCACGCTTGCCGCACGGAGAAGATCATTCTCCAGCTTTTGCTTGCTGTCCGCAAAGTTCACCACCAGGAAGGTCATCAGGAACATTCGCTCATTTCTGCTTTGCAGATCACGGAGGATATTCTTTGCCTCGCCTGCGTAGGTGGCAAGGTCAGTGGGGATGATATCCATATCGAAACCTTCCCGCACCGCCTTTTTCTGCGCGTCGATCTTCATACTGTCAATGTCAGTGATCTTCCGCTTGACCGTTTTGATTGCCTCGTTCTGATCCATGCTGCGGATATGGAGGCTGACAAGCAGCCCGCTGTCCGTATCCAGCAGCTCGGTGAGCATACGGTCATCCATTTCCGGTGCGCTGATCTGCAGAAAGGACACGGCACAGAATTTATCCGCCATCGTGAACTTCCGTGCTTCACCGAAGCGGAAGGAAGAAGGTGCGATAAAATCCTGGACCGACAGGCCGGAAGGGGCAAGCCAGCTCCATTCAAAGGCAAACCGTTCCCCGTCCGGGTGCAGGATGCCGTGGAGCATTTCCAGCCACTCCTTGCCGCCAAGCTCCTTTGCCAGAGCGCCCATGACCTTGAAATGGTTGAGGGCATCCATGACGATCCGGGAAAATCGTGCCCGTGCGGTTTTGCTGTCCCGTGCCTCGATGGTGAGGGTCAGGTACTTTGTTTTGATAAGACCGTTGTTGCCCCGTTCAAGCTGCTTGCGGAGCATTTGCGTGTAAAGCTCACGGATATGGTCGAAGTGATCTCCTTGCGCCGCGATCTCGATACGCTTCACAAAATCCTCCCGGTTCATGCGGCGGCTCACAAGGGAAAGCTGCATCCCGATAGAAGCGTCATGGGCGTTATACATATCGCAGAGGGCTTCAAAGATCGCCGTCTGGTCGTCAGGCTTTGCAAGCTGATAATTCACATCCTCGAACTCGATACACTTCGACCAGGTGTGGTCGTCCAGCTTGCACAGGCCGTCCGGGTACATCTGGCGGAACGGTAAAGTGTCCTGTGCGGAATGTACCTTGCCGTCGCCTCTGGCGGTTTCCAGGATACGGCTGATCTCACGCTTTTCTGCGGCGGTCAGTTTTACCGCGGCTTTTGCCGCCTGTCGTGCCTGCGGCTCTGGCTTTCGCTTTCTGAACAATGGCTTTCACCTCCTTTTCCGCCTGGGCCTGCCGCTCCAGGGCTGCGTAGAAATTGTTTGTCTGGTAAGGCCGTTCCTTCGTCCGCAGGAACATACAGCGGATGACCTGTCCGGCCACCACCTCCAGGGGTTGACCATGCCGCTCATACATGGCAAGCAGAAAGAACGGGAGCATGACGATAATCATGCAGAACGCGGCGGCACTGTTGCTGGCCGTGCGTCTGAGCAAAAAGAAAAGCGGTACTCCGATGAGTGCCGCCGCTCCGAAACATATAAGCTGCCGTTTGGTAAGCCCAAACAGCACTTTGGATTTTACTTTCGTCAAATCCTTTGGAATGGTTACATACGCCAATTTATCAAGCCTCCTTAATGCGCTCCGAACAGGCTCTTAGAGAGGCTGCCGGTCTTGAACAGGGCGAAGCACAGCAGGACCGTGTAGCCCATGCAGGCCCATATCGCGCCTGAGATATTTCCGTCCGTGGCGATACTCTGTACCAAAACAGAGTAGATTCCCACGCACACCATGATTAGAAATGCCTGGAACGCCAATGCAAACAGGGATTTCAAGTAGTTCTGTCCTGTATGGCTCCAATCCCGGTTTGTCATAGTGGCAAGCGGAATCGGTCCAACGGAAGTTGTCAAATACACCTCGATCATGCGGCCGTAGATGACAAGCATGATACAGATGGAAAGGGCGTTCATGGTAAGTCCCACAAAAAGGGACTGGAACCACAGCCCGAACAGTTCTCCCGTGCCCAGGGCTTCCAACTGCGCCTCCATATCCGTGATGACGCTGCTGATATCAATGGAGGTATTCCCGATGATGACGCCTGCGCTGCTGTTCACAACGCTTTGCCCCACATCGAAGATACCCATGACGATATTCCATGTGTTCGTCACAATGAGAACGGCACAGAAGGTCTTGAAAATCCACTTGAAGAACATCCAGGTGTCTACATCGTGCAGATTGTTTTTCTCTGTCACAAGCTGGATCAGCTCATAACACATTACGAATGTCAGGATAACCCCGGCGATTGGAACGATCACCGTTTCAGAGAGGTTTCGGATCATAGAAAAGACGCCGCTGTTCCATGCCAGCGGCGTCTGTCCCACTTCACCGGCGATCTCGCCTACTTTGGTATTGACCGTATCGAACATGCCCGACAGGTTTCCCGTGATCCCCTCGATGAGCAGCCCTCGGAGCCATTCATCGAGTTTGTCGAGTATGCCGCCCATAAGCGATCACCGCCGGACGATCAACCGAACAGGCCGGAGAGCAGAGGTACAAGGGTGATGCCGATGAGGGCGACACCGCCGCCGGCCATCAACTGTTTCATACCTTGGCTTTTGGAAGCAGGGTTGTCCTGACCGTAACCTTCCAGAAGGTTGATAACGCCCCAGATACCAAGACCTGCGCCCAGGGCCACTACGAGAGTCTGCAAAACACCAACTGCACTGTTGAAAAATTCCATAAAATAATCCTCCTAAAAAATGTTTTTGATTTTTGGTTAAGTTGTTGCGTCAATCTCGTACACATCGAAGGTGTCCGTGGGTTTTACCACGGCACGCTGCTTCTTCATGTACCGTTCCATGTCAAAGACATTTTTAGGGTCGGCGTCGGCCGTGTATCTGTAATTCGGGTGCCGGGTGAGGTCGTACTTGTCCGAAAGGAACGGGCGCACGCCCCGCAGCATGAAGATACACTTGCCGCCGTCCATCACTGCCAATTCGTCCTGGGTCATCAACTCCTTTCCTAATTTCTGATAACTGAGGCCGTGGGAAACCTGGCTGCCCCGGTTTTCAGACTGGTTATAGAGATCAATGGTCTCTTTCCCCAGCAGTTCCGAAATTTCCTTGAGCGTGGATTTCTCTTTGCCTCCCAAAAACAAGGTGCTGTCACAGTTACCGACGATGGTATCTGCCGCGTCCTTGTAGATGGTCTTTAGCTGACTCTGCGACTGCAAAATAATAGAAGCCGATATTTCACGGCTTCGGATGGTGGCAATCAGCTTATCGAAGTTCGGTATCTGGCCGATGTTGGCAAACTCGTCCAGGATCAGACGGACATGGACGGGCAGCCGCCCGCCGTAGAAGTCATCCGCCTTGTCGCAGAGCAGATTGAAAAGCTGACTATACATGAGGGCGGCCACGAAATTGAAAGTGCTGTCCGTATCTGACAGGATCACAAACAGCGCCGTCTTTTGGTCGCCCAGGGTATCCAGTTCCAGTTCGTCATATTCCATCAGGTCCCGCAGCTCCTTGATATCGAAGGGAGCAAGCCGGGCACCGCAGGAAATGAGGATGGATTTTAAGGTCTTGCCCGCCGCCATCTTGAATTTGCGGTACTGCTTGACGGCGAAGTGGTCCGGCTCCCGTTCCTCCAACTGAGAAAAGAGCAGGTCCACCGGGCTTTGATAAGTTTCGTCATCCTCTCTGGCTTCACTGGCATTGATAAGGTCCAGAAGTGTGATGAAGTTCTTTTCTTCCTCCGTGGCCTCATACCAGATGTAGCCGATCAGTGCGGAATAATAGAGGCGTTCCGCTTTGACCCAGAAATCTTCCGAAGATTTTTCGCCTTCGCCCTTCGTGTTCATAATCAGGGCGTTCACCAGCTTTAAGATATCCTTCTCTGACCGAATGTAGGCCAGTGGGTTGTATCTCATGGATTTTCGGAAGTTTATCAGGTTGAGGCACTTGATACGGTATTTCTTCCGTTCCAGGAAAGTGCCGATCTCCGGCAGCAAGGTTCCTTTCGGATCAGTGCAGACATAGGACGAATGAGCTTGCAGCAGCGACGGCTTACAGAAGAACCGCGTCTTGCCGCTGCCGGAACCGCCGATCACCAGAATGTTTTTATTTCTGGCATACTTCGGCTGCTTTGGACGGCTCGCCATCGTAATCCGTTCCGTCTGCGTCATGGGGATGTTTTGGAAAAAGTCCTTGTCCATGTAGGGAGCAATATCTGCCGCCGTACCCCAGCGGGCAGAACCATACTCGATCCCGTGGCGATACTTCTTAGCGTTCTTGCCTTTCAGGTAGACCGCCATGCGAAGGATCACCGCACCCGCTATGCCGATCAGCAGGTCCGTGGGATGGAAACTGAGCCACGGGGAGGAAAGTGCTGCCGTGAAGCCGTCCCCAATGGAAAGCAGCTTGCCGGAGAGGTCAGCACCGGGCGCAAGCCGGAAAGCCTGTGCCAGCTTATCGAAGGGATACACGAACAGAAGATACGGGAGATTCAGCAAAAACAGTTTTTTCATGTTCATCTCTGCACGCTCCGATCTTTGACCTTTACTTTCTCCCGGTCAATGGTGCGGTGTTCCGTTTTCTCCGCCGCCTGTTCCTTCGCCTGGGTCAGCCGTTCCCGGATGGAGGGCTTTTCCTCACGGCTCATTTTCCGGCTGGCAAACTCCTGAAATGCCGCTGTGATGGCATCCGCGTCCCGGCTTTTGAAAAAGACCAGGTAACGGGGCTGCTCTGCGGCGGTGTCCTTCTTCAAGGCAAAATCCACATGGTATTTCTTCGCCACACGGGAGAAAGCCTTGATATTCTTGTCACTGATCTCGATATTGGCAAGACCGGCGTTCTGGCTGGCAAGCTGTTTAAGGCTCTGCCTGCCGCGGTAGATTTTTGGCTTCTGGCTTTTCTGGATTTCCTCCAGGTACTTTTTGACGGCCTTTTCAAAGACTTGCTCGCTTAGCTTGGCTCCGTCAACAATGAGCGTTACGGCGCCACGCGTTACTTCCTCCTGCATTTAGCCTCGCCCCCTTTGCCCGTCCCCGTACATATCGTGCTGCACCAGGGAAGAATAGTAGCTGTTGATGGTGGTCGGGGCGTTATACAGCGCCGCCAGAAGGTATTTCTTGATATTGCGGACATAGGTGGTGTTGTCCTTCATACAGTCCATGACATACTGAACATGTGAACTGTCCAGCTTCATAAACCGGGACTTTACCACCTCCGCCGGATAATCATCTCCGGCAATGCGGATGACTTTGCGGGCAGAACATACGGTATCCACGATCAGGTCAACGATCTCGTCAAGCTGCTCACGGTCGATGTGGCTGTCCTGCACCAGATAGCTGTACTCGATGTTATCCAAAATCACTTCACGATAACATTCTCTGGCTCCCATCCGATCCGTTCCCATCCTTGCCCCTGCGGGGGTAGGGGGATTTGATTGGATAGGATTTGATAGTTCCGTACTTGATAAATCAGTCTTTGTTTGATTAGTATTTAATTGTGCGGGGTTTTCCGTACACGGTTCCGCCGTATCCGGGACACCCATATCCGGGTTTTCCGTATATGGCTTTGCCGTACCCGGTAAAGGCGTACCTGGGCTTGACGGCGGCTCGCACTGAGGCATTTCGTAAATGACATACTCGGTATCCGTGATCTTGCCTTTTTCATCCCGAAGCTGGGTGCGCCGGATATACCCGTGGTTTTCCAGCTCCTTCAATGCCGCACCGATGCTGTCCACACCTTCCCGGCAGATCGCCGCAAGACCTCTGGTGGTGTAATTCCACTCATCAGGGAGTGACAACATCATGGACAGCAGCCCTTTGGATTTCAGGGTCAGCGTTCGATCTTTCAAGTGATGGTTCGACATGACCGTATAATCACGGGTCTTTTCAATACGAAAAACAGCCATCTTCGCACCTCCTTCCTGTGAAAATAAAAAGTGTTGATTTTGAGCGGTTTATCTGTCTGTACGCCTTCATAGCCTCCCGCATGGGAAAACATCCACGCCCTGTTCAGAACGCAAGCCACAGAGGAAGAAACAGAAGATTTTCCGCTGATTTTGATACATTTTGGGGGCGGCTACCTCTCACGGTTTTTATGGTCATAGTGGAGATCGCCGGAAAGCACCTTCGCATGGTTACGGATTTTGATATGACCCTTTTCCTGATTCTCCAAAGCCTTGCTGTATCCGGCGTCAGTCAGGAACAGGCGCATTTTCTCACCCTTCCAGCCAACAGGCGAGTCATGGGTAAGAACATCAAAGACGATCATGTGTCTGGTCGCCGGGTCGAAACGCTCCAAAGCCATAATGTCATGGCCGGATAACTTCTGCGCCCCGGATTGCTGTCTGGCCTCTGCCAGCATTTCCCCGATGGTGCGGGCTTTCTCCGGCAGACGGTATTCGGCCTGCACCTTGCGGATCAAATCCATGCACTCCTGATCCGCCAGGGAACGGAGCTTGTCCAGAAGGCTTTCCGCCGTTTCTTTTACTGCCTGGTTCGGCGCATAGCGCCATGTCATGTAAATCTCATTCAGGGCAGCGTTCTGATTGGTACTTTCAATCTGAAACACCATCCTCATTTCTGCTTCTGTCAGTTTCATTGCCAGCCTCCTTCAAAAATGGGTATAAAAAAACGCCATAGGTTTTTTGAGCCTACGGCGTTTCTTGCGATATTCACAATTCCAAACTTTCCAGCCACTCGTCAAAAGATTTCTTGGAAACGCGGATCGCATTGCCTATGCGGACGATCCTGAACTCCTCCTGCTTGACGAGCTGATATGCGGTTGTGCGGCCAATGTTGAGCATGGCCGCAATCTGTTCCACGGTGTATGTGCGCGGTTCCGGCAGTGACTTTTTCTCTTTCTTGTCCATAGTAACCTCCATGTATTTGCCTTGTCATTTTGACTAAGGGAGTGAAGAATGGCAGTAGCAATCGGCTTTGGCTGGGTGTCCTCTTGCTAAGAATTTGCTAATAGGACCACCCAACGGACACATAAAACTGCGTCAGAATAGGTGTTTTGCACCATAAAGTTCGTTTACTACAAGTCATTCTGCGTAAGGGATGATATTGGAAGTTACATCCGAACCGTGTATCACATGGTAAGCCATACTCCTAAGCGAAAGGTCGGGGGTTCGAATCCCTTCTGGGACGCCAAAACTTTGCCGGAAACCTGTGTAAAATCAAGGGTTTTCGGCGTTTTTTCATTTTTACGAAGAAACAACAGAAACGAGAAAATCACAAATTTTCATTAGCAAATTCTCCGTCTGCTAATGGAATTTAGGACTAATGTCGTCCGCCTTTCAGGTGGACGGCTTGCTAATAAAAATTAGCAAAAAAATCGCTGTTTTGCTAATGAAATTGCCCTCTCTGCTAATGGCGGAAAAAATCGAGCCAAAAATCCTGCTAATAGACAAGGCGGTCGTTACTCTGTTAATTCGTTCATTTTTCAATAATGGAGAATTATTCGCAAACTGCACCTATACCATTTCCTGTTATATAATTGCAGTACAGGAGGTGGTTGCTTTGAAAGAACAGAAATATCATTTATATCTTTCCGATGATGAATACAG
>OIAT01000171.1_pt1 | contig 17227 bp, 14 predicted proteins | sample 1580801 | NCBI WGS metagenome assembly OIAT01 (sample SAMEA3882536, study PRJEB24775) | human gut metagenome | biome: human-associated habitat; feature: intestine environment; material: feces | place: Netherlands | collected 2009/2010
AGGGACGTTTTATCATGGATATGGCGCGCCTGCATCCGGACCGTAATTTTGTGGGGATCGAGATGTATGACAGTGTACTGCTCCGTGCGGTGCAGAAGAGAGAACAGCTCGAAGAAGATCTGCCAAACCTGTATTTTATCCGTATGGATGCACGAAATCTGCCGGATGTCTTTGAGAAAGGAGAAGTGGATAAGATCTATCTGAATTTTTCGGATCCATGGCCGAAGGAGCGTCATGCAAAACGCCGTCTGACTTCCTGCCAGTTTTTGGAGCGTTACGACAAGATCCTGGCACCGGAGGGAACGGTAGAGTTCAAGACCGATAACCGCCCGCTGTTTGAGTTCTCACTGGAAGAAGTGAAAGAAGCAGGCTGGGTTCTGGACGCTTCGACTTTTGATCTTCATCATGATGCAAAGCTGATGGAAGGAAATGTAATGACCGAATACGAAGAAAAATTCTCCCGGGCGGGAAACCCGATCCATAAAATGATCATTCACCGATAAGAAGAGAAAATAATCCGGCGCAGCGGAATAACCCGCTGTGGACCGGATTCTTTCTCCTTCATATCATATTATAACAACAGAACTTTGAAGGATCTGTGAGAAGATGGGGAAAAAATGCTGTTGCCGCAACCGCTTCTACGACTGGAGCTACAACAACCCCAGGATCGACCGCAAACTGACTGATCTGCACAAACGTCTGTCAGAACTGGACGATATCCTGTGTGCGAGAAAGAAAAGTGAAAAAAAACGAAAAAAATTGTAAAAAAAGACTTGCATTTTTCTATACGGATGATATAATAATTCTTGCGTTACAGATACAAGCGCCTTTAGCTCAGCTGGTAGAGCAGTAGACTCTTAATCTATTTGTCCAGGGTTCGAATCCCTGAAGGCGCAGTATCAGCACTGTTTTTGATGAATTAGCATCGGGGACGGTGCTCTTTTTTTGGATCTGTTTCTACAGATGGAGACATATGTAAAAGTAATCGTTTATTTCATTTGTGGAAAGTTACTGGATCTGTGGAAAAATAAAGGAAAATCTATTTCGTGTACTAAAAAGGGGACTATTTTAGTCCCCTTCTACTACATCTTGCATAAAATATTGATTGCATCCTTGTTCAGGAGGCATTTTTCATGTTCATTCAGATAAGCTTCAGAAATTGCATCTTTTTCGACCATGCCACCGAATTCACCGGCGGATACGATGCGCTGAGCCTTTTTATTGCCGTCTTCTGTATTCGGGAAGTCTACCATCAGGTAGTAGACACCGTCATCTTTATACAGACGGCTTTCTGATGCCTGGCCGTATCCAAGGATCTTGCAGAAGTCGATTGCATTATCCAGACTTGGAAAGAGAATCTGCCAGCGAACGGTCTCTTTCTCACTGCTGTCAGGCTCGATCAGCATACCGGAAGCTTCAGAACCATCTTTTTGGATGGATTCCAGAGAATTCTCAGCCTGGCAGGAGATCGACAGCATCAGGCTCCGGTCAGGAAGAAATGCACCGTAAAATCCCTGGATTCCATTGTCTGTGTTAAGCCCAAGAACTTCTTTCCCTTTCTTGAGAAGAAGATTCAAAAATTCTTCGGTACGCTCCCTGTCCTGTGTCAGATCTTCCAGTGAGTAGCCAAGTGCGGCAATCTCTGCTTCTGTGATAAGGCAGTTCATTCTGGTGTCGGATACTTTCCAAAAAGTCATATGCTCACCCCCTGATTTGTAAAATCTATTGCTTTTGTAATCTTATTTGTTCTATAAGTTATATAACAAAACGGGTGTAGTGTCAATATATTTTCTATATTTTATGATTTTTTCAGAAATATTATTTGTTTTTCATTCGTTTGATCACTTTCAGTCGGGTAAATTCTTCCCGTTCCTTTTCTTCCAGTGCATTTGTAATCGTATATACGAGATTGTCATACATCGGAATCGTAATATTTTTCAGGGCATTTGCCCTTTTCTGTGTCTTTTTGATACTTGAAGCCAGCCGGTACGCTGCATTTTCTACCTCAGAAAGCTTGAGTGTCAGCTCCTTTACACGGCAGAATGCATCACGGGCGATATCGATGGATTCTCTGGAAGTACTGAATGCATAGGTTGGCCTGGTATTTTCTTTTTCGTACTTCACTTTCGGGATTTCTGTTCCCATAATGCTTCGCGTCTGGATGCGGATAGAATCCTCGATCGGAACTGTATAGGCAAGTTCTTCTACTGTACTGATCCCGTGCTCGATATTCGCCCTCTGAAGGCACTGATAGGCATAGGTGAAGGTTTTATCGATTTCTTCCTGAATATCCTTTGCTTCGTCGATTAAGCCCATCAGCTCGCGGATCAGAATGTTCCGCTTCTTGTCCATCAGCTCATATCCCTGTCTGGCAAGTATCAGTGAATTTTTCGCAAGTATCAGATTTCCCTTGGTGGGAAATGAACGTGGATCCATAGAATTCCCTCCTTAGCCTTTGTAGTATACGTCAAGAATCTTGGTATCGACACGGTCAAGTTCTTCTTTTGGAAGGATTCTAAGCAGTTCCCAGCCAAGATCCAGGGTTTCCTCGATGGTACGGTTTTCATTCGGTCCCTGGCCGATATAACGCTCCTCGAATGCCTTTCCGAATTCCAGGTATTTCTTGTCAATCGGAGAAAGCTCGTCTTCTCCGATAACGGAAGCAAGATTCCGAGCCTCTCCTACTTTAGCATATGCAGAGAAAAGCTGGTTTGCCAGGTCCTGGTGGTCTTCCCGGGTATATCCTTTTCCGATACCGTCTTTCATCAGACGGGACAGGGACGGAAGAACGCTGATCGGCGGGTAGATTGCCTGTCCGTGAAGATTCCGGTCAAGTACGATCTGTCCTTCGGTGATATAACCGGTCAGGTCAGGGATCGGGTGGGTAATGTCATCATTTGGCATGGTCAGGATCGGGAGCTGTGTGACAGAACCATTTACTCCTTCTACGATTCCTGCACGTTCATATAAGGTGGCAAGTTCACTGTACAGATATCCCGGATATCCTTTACGGCTTGGGATTTCTCCTTTGGAAGAAGAAACCTCACGCATGGCTTCGGCAAAGGAAGTCATATCGGTAAGAATGACCAGAATGTGCATATTTTTTTCAAATGCAAGGTATTCAGCGGCGGTCAGCGCAACCTTCGGGGTGATCAGACGCTCGACGACAGGATCGTTGGCAAGGTTCAGGAACATTGCCACATGGTTTGCAACACCGCTCTCCTCAAAGGTTCTGCGGAAGAAATCAGCTACGTCATGCTTGACACCCATTGCGGCGAATACGATGGCGAAATCCTCATTCGTGCTGCCACCCAGAGAAGCCTGCTTTACGATCTGTGCGGCAAGCTGGTCGTGCGGAAGACCGTTGCCGGAAAAGATCGGCAGCTTCTGTCCACGGATCAGTGTGGTCAGTCCGTCAATCGCAGAAATTCCGGTGCGGATATAGTTACGAGGGTATTCACGTCTGACCGGATTTAACGGAAGTCCGTTGACATCGCGCACCTCTTCAACCGTGATCGGTCCAAGGTCGTCGATCGGTTCGCCGATTCCGTTAAAGGTTCTTCCAAGCATTTCTTCGGACAGACCGATTTCCATCGGATGTCCGGTAAGTCTGGTGTGGGTATTGTTAAGAGACATATTTTCCGTGCCTTCAAATACCTGGATGATTGCTTTGTCCTTGTAGACCTCCACAATACGTCCCATTTTGTGTTCTTTGCCGTTTACGACAAAATCTACGATTTCATCATAAAAAGCATCCTGAACGCCTTCCAGCGCGATCAGAGGGCCGTTAATGCTGCTGAGGCCTAGATATTCAATTGCCATTTTATTTTCCCTCCTTACGCGTTCTTTTCCATGATGCGGTCATGGAAAGCATCAATGTCTGCCAGATACTGGTCAAGAAGCTGAAGATTGTCATTTGGAACATCGTATTTGATCGCAATGACACGTTCAAAAATATTTTCCTCCTTGAGGACAGACATTGGCATATTCAGGGCTACCAGTTCGCGGCAGCGTTTGTATAAATATAAAATGATCTCCATCATTTTGTACTGCTTCTGCAGAGAGACACAGGTATCATCCTTGTGGAATGCATTCTGCTGCAAAAATCCGAGACGGATGACTCTTGCAATTTCCAGAACCAGCTTCTGATCGTCCGGAAGTACATCACTTCCGATCAGCTTTACGATTTCCATCAGGCTGCTCTCCTGGTTCAGAAGCGCCATGATGCGGTTGCGGTAGTCAACGAATTTGGGTGATACATTGTCGTGGTACCAGGCGGCGAGATCGGTCAGATACTCGCTGTAGCTGGTCAGCCAGTGGATCGCCGGAAAATGTCTTGCGTAGGCAAGGCTCTTGTCCAGGCCCCAGAAGCAGCGGACGAAACGTTTGGTGTTCTGTGTGACCGGCTCGGAGAAATCGCCTCCCTGAGGCGATACGGCGCCGATAATGGTCACGGATCCGTCACTGCCATTTAAGTTATGCATCATGCCTGCGCGCTCGTAGAAAGCAGACAGACGGCTGGCAAGGTAAGCCGGGAAACCTTCTTCTGCCGGCATCTCTTCCAGACGGCCGGAAAGCTCACGTAAGGCTTCCGCCCAGCGGGAAGTAGAGTCTGCCATGATCGCTACGTCATAGCCCATGTCACGGTAATATTCAGCCAGGGTAAGTCCGGTATAAATACTTGCTTCACGGGCAGCTACCGGCATGTTGGAGGTATTGGCGATCAGAGTGGTTCGGTCCATCAGCGGATTGCCGCTCTTTGGGTCCACAAGCTCTGAAAACTCTTCCAGAACCTGTGTCATTTCATTTCCACGCTCGCCGCAGCCAATATAGATGATAATATCGGCATCAGACCATTTGGCGATCTGGTGCTGTGTCATGGTTTTTCCGGTACCGAATCCGCCTGGGATTGCGGCAGTTCCACCCTTTGCGATCGGGAACATGGTATCCAGGATCCGCTGTCCGGTGATCAGAGGGACACTTGCCGGGAAACGGTAGCTTGTTGGGCGCGCCTTACGGATCGGCCAGTGCTGTATCATGTTGAGCTGTTTTTCTGTTCCGTCGGAAAGCCGCAGAGTGACAAGTGTATCTTCAATCCGGTATTCTCCGTCCGACGCGCAGCAGATTACTTCACCTTCCACATCCGGCGGAACCATACATTTGTGTACGATCGCACTGGTCTCCGGAACCTCCGCTATAATATCTCCGCCATGAAGGTAATCTCCTTTGGCCACGGTGATGTGGGTATCCCATAATTTGTCGCGGTCAAGCGAATCAACGCTGACGCCGCGGGTGATAAATGCACCGTCGCCCACATTTGCGATCTGCTCAAGCGGGCGTTCGATTCCGTCAAAAATATTGTTCAGGATTCCAGGTGCCAGAGTTACAGATACCGGACTTCCGGAAGCCTCTACGATTTCTCCCGGTTTCAGCCCGGAAGTCTCTTCATAGACCTGAACAGTCGTGATGTCTTTGTCCAGGGAAATGACTTCGCCAACCAGCTTTTCCTTTCCCACATAGACCATTTCCGACATCATGAATCCGGTGTCACCCTTCAGATAGATGACCGGACCGTTTATTCCATAAATAGTTGCTGTCTTATTCAATTCCTGCACCTCCTGCTGCAAAACTGAACTGATGATATTCGTAATCGACTGCAGCCTGGAAGCTGTGATCGATCAGAATATTACGGCCTCGGATTACAGCACGCATACCGCCCATAAAATCATATTCACTGATGGTGATCGTCATGCCGGTACGTTTTTCCAGTTCTGTCTGTTTCTCCTTATCAGAAGGAGAAATATAAATGGTCATCTCCTCGCCATCTGCAAAGCGTGCGGCTTCGCGGATTTTGCTGCAGAGATAGTCCAGATATTCGTCTGTTTTTGTAAAGTCAGAAAGAAGCTCCTTTACTTCATCAAACAGCCTGACTTTTAATTCATTTTGTGTTTTGCCAAGAGCACGTTTCAGTTCGGTTTCGGCTTTTGCCGCAGCTTGATTTACCTGCCTTCTGGCTCTTAAGGTCTCGGATTTGATACGGACCTCAGACTGTGCGGTCGCTTCTTTTTTATGCTTTTCAAATAAAGATTCAAGCGCTTTTTTGTGATTGTCAATGATCGCATTTCCTTCAGAACGGGCTTCAGTCATGACCGTTTCCTGTAAATGCGCTATTTTCTCTTCAAGCGTCATTGTCTCACCTTCTATGCCTTTCTAGTTAAAGTTTCAGTCCAATCGCTTCATTGACGTATGAGGTAATGAAATCCTTTTTACGTCCTGTTCCGTGTCTGTCCGGAATTTCGATCAGAAGAGGCATCTTTCTTTTTAACTTGATCTCATCGATGAGATCCGGAAATTCTCTTCCAAAGCGTTCCGTCAGAAGAATGATACCGATCGACTTGTCGTTCATGGCAGTTTCCAGCGCATCACGCAGCTCCTGCTTTTCATGAACTACGACACCGTCCACGCCGGCAAGCCGCATTCCGGTATAAGTATCCACGTTGTCACTGATCAGATACATTTTCATGATTACAGTCTGCTGATGATCATGAAGGAGATGATAAGACCGTACAGGCATACACCTTCTGCAAGACCTACGAAGATAAGGGATTTACCAAGGACGCTGGAATCCTCGCTGATAGCTCCAAGAGCTGCGCTTGCTGCACTTGCTACGGCAATACCTCCACCGATGCAGGAAAGACCGGTAACAAGAGCTGCTGCAATGTAACCAAGACCGGTTGCAAGACCTGCGCCTGAGGCAGCGGCGTCTGCCGCATGTACCGGTACACTTCCAAAGAGCATGATCCCTGCTACAAGGAAGGTTCCAAAGTAAGAAAGAACATTGAAGGCAAGTGCACATTTATAACGTCCTTTATTTTTTTCTCCGAGCAGGTAATATCCGAATGGAATGAAAATGCTTAAAACCAGTGCGGCAATGAGAATAAGTTTAGTTGCTAAAGTCATGATAATTTCCTCCTAAAATGAAAAACTAATTTTTTGCAGTACCTGTATAAGGTTTAAATTCGCGGCCGCTGCCTTTGTAGAAGCGGCTGAACATCTCGTAATAGACAAGTCTCAGGACCTGGATTCCAACGATCAGTCCTTCGAATCCACATACAAACAGGTTGCCGAGTACGATCACTACCCAGTTAATATGCTCGCTTTCGGCACCGGCAAGCATCAGTACAACCTCCATGATGGAAGCGTGGCTGACTGCGAATGCACCGATACGGATAAAGGAAAGCGTATTTGAAAAATAGCTGAGCAGGGTTTCAAATAATTCAAATAATGCCTGGGTGACAAACATTGCTTTGCTTTGTTCCATTTTTTCGGTTTTCTTTTTGATCTTGTTCGTCAGCGGCTCTTTCAGTGCGATCAGAAGAAGCGGTACTCCAAACATCACTGCAAGAACGATTCCACCCGGCAGAGAGTGACCTGTCATGAAAAGAACGATGCAGGTAACTGCTGCCCCGTAGAATATCAGCCCTGCCACGCCGTTTGCATCAAACCAGGTTGCTTCGGTATCTTTGGCACGGATGCCGTTGATAATATGGAAGACCATAGAAATCAGGATGATTCCCATACCAAAAGCAATCGATACGATAAATACGGTATTCAGCTTTCCGATAAACGGTAAGGTGGTCATATGATTGATCGGTCGGATCCATTTGGCTTCTATAATGTCTTCAAATCCAAACACACTTCCAAACATAAATCCAAAGAAGGTGGAGAAGATTCCGGCAAGTGATACGATTCCGGCAAGGTTCATTTTCTTTGTGAAATACAGGATCGCACCGCCGATAAAGAGCAGCAGCCCCTGACCGACATCCCCGAACATGGCGCCGAAGATAAAGCTGTACATGATACCTACAAAAATGGTCGGATCCATCTCACCGCTCTTGGGAAGTCCGTACATCTTGATGAACATTTCAAATGGTTTGAAAAGCTTTGGATTCTCAAGCTTGGTAGGAGGTTCTCCAAAATACTGTTCCCGGTCCTCTTCTACTACGATATAAACCTTGTCATCTCCCTGTGCCTCTTTGATAAATGCATTTGCATCTTCTTCGGACATCCAGCCGCAGAGGATGTAGTATTCTTCCTGCTCGTCTGTCTCGGTTCGTGCCGCAAATTTCCGGATATCAAAGTTATCGGAAAAACGTTCCAGCTGAATTCTTGCACCGAGTAGTCTGGAAGCGTTCTTGCGGAACATCTCCTGACGTTTATCCTTCACTGCCTGGATTTCATCGGTCAGATTCTGGACTTCTTTATCCAGGCTCCGGTAAGCTTCCAGCGGGGTTCCACCAAAGTCTTCCAGCAGATCGACTTTTTCAAAGTGGAGAGACCGCATGATCGAATCGACCTTTCCTGCATCAGCATCCGATACAAAATAAACGCCATAGACATAAGAGGCATCTCTGGAGCCTTCCAGAAATAATGCATCAATGTCTTCAAGAAGCGCTTTTTCCAGCCGGTGATAATAATCTACATTGATTTTTCCAAATCTTGTGCGGATGTATTTGTACTGCATGATCTCATGCAGGTCAAAATCCAGAGAAGTAAAAGGTTCCAGGACTTTCATACGTGCCTGGATATTCTCTCTCTTTTTTTTCAGTTCTTCTTTTTGCTGCTGCAGATCCATGTAGTCATGATTGATAGAACGAATCATCTCAAGGATCTCGTCTTCGCTCTGATCAAAGGATGGCTCTGCTGGCATGTCTTTCATATATCCCAGAAACTGTGTCACTTTTGCGAGTGGATCACGGTAAGGGTTCATTTCCAGAAATGGCATCAGATTATCTACTGTCTTGAGTTCCGTGAGTGCATTTTCAAGCTGCATCTCATATTTGGAAAGATACCGGTTTGTCATGCGGTCGATATCGGCGCGTGGTCCGGTAATGCTCAGGAACTTCATCTTAACAATCATTTCGCTGTTCCTCCTATATAAGTTAATGTCTCACGTGCAGGAAGTCCGTAGCGAACACATTCGAGCACAGTTGTAAGCTTATCAAGCTCCTCCTCTTTCAGAAAAAGATAGGTATTCACGGTTGCGATGGAATAAGGGTTACTTCTTCTGTCTGCCAGGTAGAGACGGTACAGGCAGTCTTTGTAAATCGTCTCGATGGACGCCGGTGTCTGAGTACCAGTGTGACGCAGATAAGGCGTTCTGGTAACCAGCTTTAAAAATTCATCGACAGACGGTGCTTCTACAAGATCCTTCAGCTGATCTACATGAATCCGGTAGTGTATCGGGATCAGCAGTGCGGAAATATCCGGCGGAAGCATGTTGTAATATTTTTTTGCACGGTAGATCCACTGCAGGTTCAGCAGGTCGATCTTTGCTCCGGCATCTCTGGTGAAAATTTCCAGTTCCTTATGCTTCAGAATCTTTTTGCGTTTCTTCCACATGGTTGTAAAATAGTACAGATTCAGTGCCAGATCGTAATCAAAAAGGGTAGGGTTCTCCGCATTTTCCAGACGTTTTAACGGCGCATAGTATTCTGTGCCCTTTAAATTTTCCACCAGCTCACCGATATTCCCCGAAGTGATCAGTTTATCGATGGAGAGATCCGAATATTTGTCGAAGAATATTTTCTTATGATCCAGATCAAAAGGCTTCTGATAGTGGTTGAATACAATACGCAGACAATAGTTGATCAGATTCATCTCGTAGCGCTTCAGATAAAGCTCCAGGAATTTTTTCTGATCCATTCCGGAAAAACGGTACAGGCGTGTATAATCACTGTAAAGTGACTGCACAAGAAGCTTCTCAATCTCACCGCGGTGAAGACGGTTTTCGTCCATATCTGCAAGGACATTCCGATATCCGGGATGTTCTTTGAGATAAGCAGCAACTTCGGTTACTGTATGAAATGCGGCGATATTCTGGAAATCTTCATCAGTGAGCAGTTTTGCCTGCATGGCGCGTACTTTTGTTACGATGCCACTGTATGCAAGTAAATTTCCCATATGCTATCCCTCTATGATACGTCTGACAATTTTCTCGGCATATGCCGTATGTTTCTCTTCAAAATCTTTTTTAAGTTCTTCGATCGCTGTCTGGTTCTTACGGTTCTGCCTTGCAAGAATCTCATCCATCTGACGGTTTAATCCTTTGTGGATATCGTTCAGCTCCTTTTGGGTGTTATCTTCATGTTGTTTGTCGAACTGATTGCGTTCATTTTGAATGCGTTCTTCCAGTTCTGATTTTTCCAGTTCCGCGTGTTCCACAACAGCTTCGGCTGCGTGTTCGATTTCGGAGAGCTTTTTAACAATATGATCCATTGTCCGACTCCTTTCTTAGAAATTATTTATACATTTTTAATAATGCATACATATTCTACTACTTTAAATTAGAAAAATCTACTAAAAAATAAGAGAATACCATAAGAATATTTTATACAAAACTTATAAAATATATTTTTGGGTTTTCAAATATTTCAGAATAGTATAAAATAAATAAGGTTATACATATTTTCACTAAAGGAAGAGAAAGATATATGAGGTTAAGAAATGTACCGGGAGCAGATGCTTATCTGACAGCTCATCCCCTTGTAATTAAAAATGAGACCAGATATCGCGGCACCTGGAAAGAGACTTTTCAGAATCCGGAGAATCCGATCCATATTGAGATCGGGATGGGAAAAGGACAGTTTCTTCTGACACTTGCAAAGGAGAATCCATCCATCAACTATATCGGTATCGAACGTTATTCAAGCGTACTGCTTCGGGCGCTGGAACGCTTTGACAATGACGAGGAATACAAGGATGTCAACAATATTCGTTTTATCTGTATGGATGCGACAAATCTGCCGGAGGTTTTTGCTGTCGGAGAGATTGACAAGATTTATCTGAATTTTTCAGATCCGTGGCCGAAAGCACGTCATGCAAAGCGCAGACTTACTTCCAAGCAGTTTTTTGAGCGGTATGACAAGATCCTTGCCTTTGACGGAGTCGTTGAATTTAAGACAGACAACAGAGAGCTGTTTGACTTTTCACTGGAGCAGGTGGAGCTGGCAGGCTGGGTACTTCTGGCGAAGACTTATGATCTTCACAATGATCCGACACTCAGCAGAGGGAATGTTATGACTGAGTACGAGGAGAAATTTTCCGGGCAGGGACATCCGATCCATAAACTGATCGCAATGCGCCAGTAAGACAATTGAATAAAATGCAACAGGCAGATCATAAAGGCGCTGAGTGCGTAAGATGATTTCTGGCAATATAAGAGACAGCAGATACGGAGCAATCCGCACATCGGCTGTCTTTTTGCATATATTGTAGAAAGAGGAAGTCAGGAAGGAACAGATATGCGGAAAAAGCATCATTTTCAGAATTGTATGCGGGGGTTTTGCTATAAGAATCCAAGATTTAATAAAAAGCTGATCTGTTTCAGAAATTCTTTTCAGGAAGTCTATAAAATCTTAAACCCGAAATGTGGATGCCACTAATCCAGTCCTTTTTACATAGCCTGAGATGGCAGAAATGAGGAAAGTGTATGGGTATCGCATTGATCACGAAGGATTATGAAAATACAGTCGGAAAGCAGAGGATGCCGGTAATTGTGGAGTTTTACGCATCATGGTGTCCAAAGTGCGGAATGATGTATCCTGTTGTGGAAAGGATTGCCAGCCGGTATCAGGGAAAATGGATTTTCTATAAGATTGATATTGATATATCGAAAGAGATTGCAGAGTATATAGGCATTGAGATCGTACCGACGTTTGTGGTGTACAGAGATGGAAAAATCTGTGGATATACAACCGGAGTTCTTCCAGAAGAAACTCTGGAAGAACGAATCCGGGAAATGTTAAGAAAATAATTGGTGGAATCAATTATTCGTATGATGAATATTTTGCGCAGATTGCATTGACTTGCTATGTTAAAATTCGAATACAGCAACACCGTATGGCGGAAGATCGTAACCAAATGAATATGGTCTTCCATCACATTCCTGTTTCTTTGCTTTATATACTGCCGGGCGGGCTTTTCCGCTTCCGCCATACTGCAATTCATCACTGTTCAGTACCAGGCGGTACTGTTTGCCGCGCGGTACACCGACACGGTACTCCGGTCGTTCGATCGGTGTGAAGTTACATACGAATAAAAGGTTCTTTTTTGCGCCCTTTGAATGACGGATGAAGCTGTAAATACTTCGTGAGCTGTCATCTGCATTGACCCATTCAAAGCCTTCCATGCAGGTATCCTGTTCATACATGGCTTTGTTGTGTGTGTAAAGATGCAGCAGGTCACGGTAGAAATTCTGGAGTGCCTGATGCTCCGGCTCTGCAAGGAGATACCAGTCAAGCTCACGCGCCTCGCTCCACTCGCGGAGCTGTCCGAAATCCTGTCCCATGAAGAGAAGTTTCTTTCCAGGATGTCCCATCATGAAAGCATAACCGACCTTCAGGTTGGCGAATTTCTCAAATCCAAGACCAGGCATCTTATTGAGCATAGAACATTTTAGATGTACCACTTCATCATGTGATAATACAAGAATATAATTCTCGCTGTATGCATAGGTTAAGGCAAATGTCATACCGTAGTGGTCGCCTTTGCGGAAATATGGATCCAGCTTCATGTATTCGGTAAAGTCATGCATCCATCCCATGTTCCACTTCAGGCTGAATCCAAGACCATCATCTTCCGGTTTGCCTGTTACTTTTGGCCATGCGGTGGATTCTTCTGCGATCATCAGTGCGCCAGGGTTACGTCCGGTAGTAACGGAATTCAGATGCTTGAAAAATTCGATTGCTTCCAGATTCTCATTGCTGCCGTATTTGTTGGCGATCCACTGACCGTCTTCTTTACCGTAATCAAGATACAGCATGGAAGCAACAGCATCTACGCGGAGACCATCGATGTGATAATGTTCGATCCAGAACAGTGCGTTGGCGATCAGGAAGTTCTTAACTTCTGCTTTACCATAATCGAAGATCTTGGTTCCCCAGTCCGGATGTTCCCCCTTCTTAGGATCTGCATATTCAAAGGTAGCTGTGCCGTCAAAGTCAGCGAGTCCGTGTGCATCGCGTGGAAAATGTGCCGGTACCCAGTCAAGGATTACGCCAATCTTATTCTTATGGAAGTAATTGATCATATATGCGAAATCTTCCGGCGTACCATAACGGGAGGTCGGAGCATAATATCCGGTCACCTGATATCCCCAGGAGCCGTCAAATGGGTATTCTGAAATTCCCATCAGTTCGATATGAGTATACCCCATCTTTTTTATGTAGTCTGTAGCTGCATGCGCAAATTCACGGTAGCTGTAGAACCCATCATCTTCACGTCCCGGATGGCGCATCCAGGAACCGATATGTGCTTCATAAATGGAAATCGGTGAGGAATGGAAATCCCATTCTGCCCGGTGCTTCATCCAGACACTGTCACTCCATTTTAAATGGGAGATATCAGCAATCCTTGAGGCAGTTCCCGGTCTCAACTCTGCACTGTTCGCAAATGGATCAGCTTTGTAAAGCTTATCTCCGGTCTGTGTCTCGATACAGTACTTGTAAAGCTGTCCGAGCTGTGCTTCCGGAACAAATGCGGTATAGATTCCAAGTGGTTCCTGACGCTTCATAACGTTTGCATCTTCACTCCAGCCGTTGAATTCACCGACTACGGCAACTGATCTGGCGTGTGGAGCCCATACTGCGAAATATACGCCGGTTTTTTTTCCATCTTTTACAAAATGTGCACCCATTTTTTTATAGATTTCATAATGGGTTCCCTGTCCGAATAAATATTGATCTAATTCGCCGATTCTATAATCAGCGGGTTTATCTGTTGTTACAGTTTTTACAGACTTTTTAGCTGTAGACTTTTTAGCAGCAGTTTTAGCAGCTGCCGGTTTTTTTACAGTAGATTTTTTTACGGCCGTCTTGCGGGTCGTGTTGGTCTGTTGTGCTGTTGTTTTTTTTACTGCCATCCCATTCACCTTCTATCAAAGATATTTAGGAATATTATACTAGAAATAGCGATAAAAAGAAAGAGTTTTGGACAACTTATACATTTCTTATGTAAGATGTCTAAAACTCTTTCTTTATAGTTATCGGTTTTGTCTGCATATATAAAAGAACGCGCCGGAAGCGCGTTCTTTGTAGAAATCTTATGCTTTAAAATCTTCTTCTTTCAGGATGATGTGGTCTGAATTATCAGTGCTTCTTCCAAATACCCGTTTCACAAGATGTTTTACATTTGCTTTCTGGGAATGTGAAATTGCTTCATCCATGATCTCTTTTACTTCTGCAACAGTAACCGCATGATCTTCTCTCTGCATCATATCAATCCGGCTGTATAATGCAAGGATTCCCATTTCATCGATACGGTATCCGTTTTCCTTAGCATAGGTCTGACCGAATGTAACCAGTTCATCATTGATGAATACCGGAAGCTCCAGTCTGGAAGTAAATTTACGTTTGAATTCGCGATGGGATGCGAACATTCTTTCCAGCGGTTTCTTCTGGTCTTCCAGAAGGAAGAGAAGTTCGCCGGTCTGTTCATCCATCATGTCATTCAGTTCACGGATGGTTCTGTCATTCATCTTGGAAGCTTTTTCGATGATCAGTGCGCCACCGTTCAGCTTATCGATGATACTTCCGATGTCCTTTTTGTTCAGAGAATCACCGGTTACGATTGCAACTTTACCCTGTTTGAGTCTGCGCTGTTTCTGGATTGCTTTTACAATATCAACTGCGAGGACTGTTTTTCCGCTTCCCTTGCGGCCAAGGATCAGGATGTTGCCTGTGCGGGAAGTTCCATAACGGTTACGGCAACGTTTGTCGTTATCAAGGATTTCAACAAGCTGTTCACTGACACCACGGATCGGTACAAAGTAAGAGAACAGCTGCTTCTGCTCTTCAGTAAGTCCAAGCTTCAGTCCGATCTCACTTGTTGCACTCAGATCGTAACGACCCTGTACAACGAATCCGGTATCGAATTTACCCATGCGTTCGGTGATTTCATCTTCTGACGGTTCTTCGATTTCAAGAACTTCGTCAATATCAGGAGTTTGCGCTGATTTTGAAGTTTCTTTCTCTGGCTCAGGAGCCGGTTTCTCGTCAAATTCAAGATCAAGATAATCATCACTGCTATCTAATTCTTCTTCATCTTCAAAGGAATCAAGGTCTGCAAAATCACCATCATCTTCGTCAGAATCATGATCATCGATATCGAGAGCAGATTCTTTTTCAAAATCAAAATCCTCTTTATGATCTTCATCTAATTCATCATCGATCTGGTAGTCATCTTCGTCTTCATCCTCGTATTCTTCCTCATCGTCATACTCGGAATCATCTTCATCCTCGTATTCCTCGTCATCGTCATACTCGGAATCATCTTCATCCTCGTATTCCTCGTCGTCATCATACTCGGAATCATCCTCATCCTCGTATTCAGCTTCTTCATCGTAAACCGCATCCGATTCATCATCTTCTTCGGAGTCAACGATTTCTTCAAAATCATTTTCTTCCGGATCTTCCTCGTCAGTGTCTGAAGCTTCTTTGGATGAATCTTCCGGGCTTTCAGTCGCTTCATCCTCTTCATCATCAACGAAATCTTCAGCATCTTCATCGGTGATTTCAGGCTCTTCACCATTTTCAAGCTGTTCCATCAGTTTGCGGATATCATCAGAAAGGATTGGTTTTGTAGCTCCAAGAACTTCCTCTTCTTCTTCTTTCTTCTTCTCGCGCAGGGCTTTTTCTTTCTCAGCTTCCTCCTGGCTCTTTTCAAGAATCTTTGCATTTTCACGCTGGGTTGCTTCCCAGTTGGCAAGAATTTCTTCAATCTTCATCTTACCGGTCATCTGTGAATCGTCTGAAGCAGATTCAGGAGCAACTGCACCACTTGCAACGGCAACACCGGCTTTCAGGGCATCTGAAAGGGAAGCACCGGAAATGGTTGTGGAAATATCGGAAGTGCTTCGAATCCGGGTTTTTGGCTGTGACTCAGCTTCTGGTTCGGAAGCATGTGTCCGGGCCATTGGCTCTGGAAGATCCGGAAGATCAATACTGTCTGTGACATGTACATCTTTGCGGACCTTGTCTGCAATTCGTGGATTCGGTGCCGGACGTTCTTTGGATTTTCGGAAGGAAGGTTTTCTCTTGGAAGAATCCTTACGGCCGATACCATCATTTCGATGATCGTATTTTTCCTGCTGAAGTGGAGTCAGCGGTTTGTATTTCATTTTAAGTTCCATTGCCTGGTATACATAAGTACCTTCGCTGAACCAGAGAATCAGATCATCACATTCATCAAGACATTCGGAAGTCATACCGGCTTCAGCGTATAATCTGGCAAGTTCATATGCCCATTTTTCAACGTATTCAGAATGCTTGAAATCTTCAAGAGCTTCAATCTGTTCTTTGACTGGCGCTTTCTGTGCTTTTAAGATCTTATACCGGAGAATGTACTGGTTTGGATCTTTCGGAGCAAGCTTGACAAATTCTTCGTAGCAATCAGCTGCTTCATCGAAATGTCCCAGTTTCAGAGAAATAATTCCCAGGCGGTATACAACCTTTCTGCTGGAAGGTGCTTTATCATACGCAATAAATAAGGTATCACGTGCTTTACCAAGTTCCCCCGCATTTTCATAGATTTCGCTTACGGTAGAGAGCATGGCGGTATTTTTTACTTTACGCCAGTCGATCGTATCTGCAATCGACATCGCTTTCTGGTAAGACTTCTGTTCGGCATACGCAAGCATCTGCTCTGTCTTTGCGCGATATTCATATTTATCCAACGTTTCTCACCTCATATGATTATTATTAATTATTTTACTTTTCCTCAGTAAGTCTGACTTTTGTACCAGAAACGGAAAACAAAAGTCTTATAATTTTACTTACTAAGTGTATCATAGAGCGTTGTCAATGTCAAAAATTACGGCTGATATTTTTCAGAAATGTTAAAAAAATATTACAAAAAATTCACAAATTGGGAGCTGGTAACAGAAAAAAAGGAGACAGCCATCTTTTGAATGGCTGTCTCGGAATATTCAATTGTAATTTTTATTTTATAATTTTTATTTTTATATCGGAGGAATTAAGTAATTCTTATTCCTGTAAGTTCTTTGAGCATTTCATATGATATTCAGATTTTATAAAATTTATAAAAATGAAATCATATGAATCGATTTTGATCAATTCTGATCGTTCGTTATTTTATATAATCAGGTAATCCAATTTTGGTATTTATCAGCTTTCTCGTCACTGTTAAATTTACTTATCAATGAATGTTT
>OIAT01000177.1_pt1 | contig 17021 bp, 14 predicted proteins | sample 1580801 | NCBI WGS metagenome assembly OIAT01 (sample SAMEA3882536, study PRJEB24775) | human gut metagenome | biome: human-associated habitat; feature: intestine environment; material: feces | place: Netherlands | collected 2009/2010
CGCCGGGCTGCTTGCTTAATTGCGGTTGAAGATCTTGAAGATCTCGTCGATATCGTCGATATCCTCCTGTGCCTGAGTTCTGCTGGCGCTGGCCTTTTCCTGTGCGGCGGAGAAGGCGCCGATGGGTTTGGCGGGCGACTGACGCTTCTCTGCGAAGCCGGTGGCGATGACCGTCACGCGCATTTCATCCTGAAGCTCATCGTCGAACGCGGCGCCGAAGATGATGTTCGCGTCGGGGTTGGCAGCTTCCATAACAATATTGGCGGCAGTCTCGACATCGTCGAGGCCGAGGTCGTGCGAACCGGCAATGTTGATGAGAACGCCGGTCGCGCCGTTGATGGACGTCTCGAGCAGGGGACTGGAGATGGCCATGCGGGCAGCCTCCTCGGCCTTGCCCTTGCCGGCCGCGCGGCCCACGCCCATGTGGGCCAGACCTGCGTCCTTCATAATGGCGGTCACGTCCGCGAAGTCCAGGTTGATGAACCCGGTGTCGCGGATCAGGTCAGAGATGGACTGCACCGCCTGGCGCAGCACGTCGTCCGCGATCTCAAAGGCGTTGGCAAAGGTGATCTTCTGGTCGGTGGCGTATTTCAGACGCTCGTTGGGAATGATGACCAGCGAGTCCACCTTGCTCCGCAGCTCCTCAATGCCCTGTTCCGCCTGGGTCATGCGGCGGCGTCCCTCAAAGCCGAAGGGCTTGGTCACCACGCCCACGGTCAGAATGCCTGCCTCCCGGGCGATATCAGCCACCACGGGTGCCGCGCCGGTGCCGGTGCCGCCGCCCATGCCGGCGGTGATGAACACCATGTCGGTGTTTTCCAGCGCCTTGGCCATCTGGTTGCGGCTCTCCTCCGCGGCCTTGCGGCCCACATCCGGGTTGGAACCCGCACCCTTACCGCCGGTCAGCTTCTCGCCGATCTGAATTTTATAGGTAGCGCTGGAGGCATTCAGCGCCTGCTTGTCTGTGTTGACTGCGACAAAATCAACGCCCTGCGCGCCACTGCGTACCATGCGGTTGACCACGTTGTTTCCGCCGCCGCCTACGCCCACGACCTTGATGCTGACAACGTTCTCCGGGCCGGTTTCCAATCCAAAAGCCATGTCTGCTCCTCCTGCCATAATTTGTATGAAAATGACGGATTATCTCCTGGTAAATGCTATATCTTGTATTGTATTACGAATTGGCGCAAGCGTCAAGTGTAAGCACTTAATTTACCGAAAAAGTTTTGTGCCGGGAGCATGAAGCACCTGCGCAGCGTCCCCGATGCGGTGCGGTACGCGCGGCATCACTCCGGAATGAACCGTGCCTTCCCCTCCTGCATCATATTGATAACGCCCTTTTCGTTGACCTCCAGCTTCTTCACCACGGCCATCAGATAGTCCAGCTTGTAGCCGTAGTCGGCCTCCCGGGGCAGCTGCACGTCGAACCGTCCCAGATACCGCAGCGTCAGCTGTGCCGGGTCGCTCATATCCAGCAGCGATACGTCTGCCGTCATGCCGCGCTGGTCCAGCGCCTGCATGAGCGTCAGCAGCTGCTCCAGCGCCAGCTCCTGTCCCTCCGCCGCCTTTGCCGGCTGACCCACCGCCGGGTCTGTCAGCGTCAGGCCCTTTACCTGCATCCGCTGCTTCGCGGCAGCGGGCGTTACCTCGTCCACGATGTTCCCCGTGTCGCACAGCAGATACGCTTTCCCGTCCTGCACGATGGCCGCCGGGTCCGCGCACTCCGTCACGATGATGGAAAGCCCGTCCGGCAGCGACCGCCGGAACTGCACCGTCTCGATATACGGCAGCGCCCTGCGTATGCGCTCCGCCGCGCTGTACTTGTTCATCAGGAACATATTGTCCCCCTCGCTGACGCCCGCCGCGTCGATGATCTCCTGCCGGGTATAGCGGTCATTGCCGCTGACCTCGATGCTGCGTATACGGAAAAACAGCGTCAGAGCCAGAGAGATGGCGGTGCAGATCAGCACAAAAGCCAGCAGCTTGTAGAGGAAGCTCAGGCTTCCTCTCCGCCGCTTATGGTTGTACCGTCTGCGCCTTGCCATCGTCCGTGCTCCTCCGCTGTTTTTGCTGTCTCGTCTATTGCTCTGTGATCCGGGCGCCCAGCGCCCGCAGGTCCCCGGCCAGGTCCGCGTAGCCCCGCTGGATGTGGCCGATGCCCTGCACCGTGGTCACGCCCTCGGCGGCCAGCCCGGCCACCGCCAGCGCCGCCCCGCCCCGCAGGTCGGTGGCCACGACCTCCGTGCCGTGCAGCCGTTCCGTGCCGCACACCACTGCCACCCGCCCCTCGGTCCGGATGTCCGCGCCCATGCGCGCCAGCTCCGGCACGTGCCGGTACCGGCTCTGAAAGATATTCTCCACAAACACCGTGGTGCCCTGCGCCCGCAGCAGCGCCGCCATCAGTATGGCCTGGCAGTCGGTGGGGAACCCCGGATACGGCGCCGTCCGCACTGGCGGCACGGCCCGCAGCGGCCCTGTCCGCACCAACTGTATGTACCCCTCGCCGCAGCGGACGCCGCAGCCCGCCTGGTCCAGTACCGTGGTCACCGCAGCCAGGTGCCGGTGCTCCGTGTTCCGCAGCGTGACCTCTCCGCCGGCGGCTGCCGCCGCGCACAGATAGGTGGCCGCCACGATCCGGTCCGGTATCACCCGGTGCACGCACCCGTGCAGCTCGCGTCTCGGTGTCACCGTGATGACCGAGCCGCCCGCGCCCCGCACCTCCGCGCCCATGGCGCACAAAAAGTCCTGCAGATCCGCGATCTCCGGTTCCCGTGCCGCATTGCAGATCACCGTCTCGCCCTCCGCGCCGCAGGCCGCCAGCATGGCGTTCTCCGTGGCGCCCACGCTGGGCGTGGCCAGCACGATCTGGCAGCCGGTCAGCCGCCGTGCCCGGCACCGCAGGGTCCCGCCCGCGTCGTCAATGTCCGCCCCCAGCGCCCGCAGGGCCGCCAGGTGCAGGTCGATGGGCCGCGGTCCCAGCTCGCACCCGCCGGGATAGCTCAGCTCCGCCCAGCCGCACCGCGCCAGTATCGCCCCCAGAAAGATCACGGACGACCGCATCCGCCGCATCAGCGTCTGGGGTATATCGCACCGCGTCAGTGTGGTGCTGTCCACCAGCAGGTCGTCTCCGTCCCACTGCACAGCGCAGCCTAAGTACCGCAGGATATCCGCCGCCGAGTCCACATCGCTCAGGTGCGGACAGCCCTCAATGCGGCACACATCCCCGCTGAGCAGCGTGGCGGCCAGAATGGGCAGTACGCTGTTTTTCGCGCCCTGCACCGCCACCTCGCCCCGCAGCGGCGTGCCGCCCTCTATGGTGATATACCTCATGTGCCCTCCCTTTCCCGTCCATCCAACAGCTATGCCATTGTATGAACGGACAGGGGAGAGGGGTGACTCCCTTACTTCCGCACCAGCGCCATGACCGTGTCGTAGATGCGCGCCGTGGCGTCGGGGATACCCAGCTCCTTCATGGCCCGGGCCATGGAGGTGCGCTTTTCGTTATCGGAGAGAATGGCCTCCACGGCCTTGTACAGCCCGTCGCCGGTGCTCTCCGGCTCCGTGATGACCACCGCGCCGCCGTGCTTTTCCAGCAGCCGCGCGTTCTTCTCCTGATGGTTGTTGGTGACGTAGGGTGATGGCACCATCACCGTGGGCTTGCCCAGCGCCGTCAGCTCACTGATGGTGGAGGCCCCGGCGCGGCACAGCACCACGTCCGCCGCCGCCATCACCACATCCATGTCATAGATATACTGCCGCACGTCCAGCCGGTCGGACTTGGGCAGGCCCAGCTCCTGCAGCTTCTGCTCCATGGCCTCCCAGCCGCCCTTGCCCACCGCATGGATGTGGCGGAAGGGATAGCCCTCTGCGTCCTCCCGGCGGAAGAAGTCCACCATGCACTCGTTCATGTGGCTGGCGCCCAGGCTTCCCCAAAAGGATACCACAAGGGGTGCCTCGTCGTCAAAGCCCAGCTTTTTCCGGGCCTCCTCCCGGCTCAGCCGGAAGAAATCCCCCCGCACCGGCGTCCCGGTGACGGCGATGCGCTCCGGGTGCTTGTAGTGCTGGCGGCAGTCCTCAAAGCCTACCATGATGACATCGGCGTAGCTTTCCAGCATCTTCGTGGTCAGCCCCGGCACCATGTTGCTCTCATGCACCGCCGTGGGGATGCCCGCCCTGGCCGCCGCCTTCACCATGGGATAGCTGGCGTAGCCGCCGGTGCCCACCACCAGGTCGGGCTTGAAATCCCGCAGGATGGCCCGCGCCTGCCGTCCGGAGGACGCCAGCACCCGCACCGTGTGCAGGTTGTGGCGTATGCCCGCCGCATTCAGCTTCCGCTGAAAGCTGCTGACCTCCACCGCGGCGTAGTCGTACCCCGCCTTGGCCACCAGCTCGCGCTCCATGCCCGTGGGCGTGCCCACGAACAGCACGGCCGTCTCCGGGGCCTTCTCCTTCATATACCCCGCCAACGCAAGGGCAGGGTTTACGTGTCCCGCGGTGCCGCCGCAGGTAAATATCACTCTCATACGGTTGCTCCTGCCAGCCGCCTTGGGCGGCTTATACCTAAAAATTCGATACGTTCTGTATTTTATCTGTCAAATATTACGATTTGTTGTCGGATTTTGCGCTTTTATCCCGCCCGTGCCGCCGGTATCTGTCGCGATACGCTCAGCACGATGCCCATCTCCACCAGCTGCAAACACAGCGCCGTGCCGCCGTAGCTGAAGAAGGGGAGGGAGATGCCCGTGGTGGGCACGAAGCCCGACACCACGGCGATGTTCAGAAATGTCTGCAAGGCCAGATGGGTCATCACGCCCACCACCAGCAGCGCGCCGAAGCGGTCGCGGGCGTGGAGCGCGATCCAGAAGCCCCGCAGGATCAGCATGGAGAAGATCAGCATAATAACGCACGCGCCGATCAGCCCCAGCTCCTCGCAGATCACGGAAAAGATGAAGTCGTTGTACTGCTCCGGCAGGTACAGGAACTTCTGTCGTCCCCGGCCCAGGCCCACGCCCAGCAGGCCGCCGGAGCCGATGGTGATCAGGCTCTGCGCCAGCTGGTAGCCGTCGCCATAGTAGTCCTCCCAAGGGTTATGCCACATCTCGATACGGGCCGCGCCGTATCGGATGACGCCCGCCTCCGCCAGCTTCACGAACAGGAAGGCCAGTGCGCTGACGCCGCCGACGCCCACCGCCACCAGCCAGCCCTGTATGCCGCCCACGATCATCAGCACCGCGCCGGTGGCGAAGATCAGAACGGTGCCCGACAGGTGCGGCTCCAGCATCATCAGTACGCCGATGACCGCCAGCAGCGCCACGTAGGGCAGGATGCCCTGCCGCCAGGTCAGCATCTTCTCCCGCTTTTTGGAGATGGTGTCGGAGAAGTAGACGATGACCGCTAACTTGGCGATCTCAGACGGCTGGAACTGGAACACGCCCTTGATGCCCAGCCATCGGGTAGCTCTGTTGGCGGTGATGGCCAGCGGGTTGTGGGGGATAATGACCAGTATCAGCAGGAACAGCGCAAGCCCCACCAGCAGCCGTCCCGCGCCGCGCCAGCGCTGATAGTTGATCTTGCTGACGATGAACATGGACACAAGACCCAGCGCCGCGAAGGCGGCCTGCCGCTTGAAGTAGTAGGTGCCGTCCCCGGTGTCGTAATAGGCCCGGGGAAAGCTGGCGGAAAACAGCATGATCAGGCCGATGACCGTCAGCAGCAGTGTCAGGATCAGGAAGGGGAGATCCATCTGCCCGCGGGCGGCTTCCTTATGCCGGCGCTCCACCTGCCGCATCCGTTCCTGCTGGGCCTTCCGGGCGCGCTGTTCCTCCCGTGTCATAGTCTCCCTCCTTTCCTGTGAAAATAGTGCGAAGCCTTAGAAGCCGAAGCGCTGGCACACGGCCAGATAGGCGATGACGCAGCCTATGACACTGACGGCGGTGAACACCGCCACCACCTTGGTCTCCTTCCAGCCGCACATCTCAAAGTGATGGTGCAGCGGCGCCATCTTGAAGATGCGCTTGCCGTGGGTCAGTTTGAAATAGCCCACCTGGATAATGTCGCTGAGTGTCTCGCAGATATACACGATGCCCACCAGGATCAGCACCAGCGGCATATCATAGGCGAAGGCCAGCGCCGCCACGGCGCCGCCCAGAAACAGCGACCCCGTATCGCCCATGAACACCTTGGCCGGATAGTGGTTGTACAGCAGGAACCCCAGCAGACCGCCCACCAGTGCGCCGGAGAACAGCCCCAGCTGCTCGAAGCCGGGCCAGATCACCGCCATCACCAGGAAGAACAGACCCACCGGCACGGTCACACTGCTGCTCAGTCCATCCAGACCGTCCGTGATATTCACGGCGTTGACGGTGCCCACGATCACAAAGGCCGCGAACACCAGATACACGATCCACGGCAGCACGATGTGGGTGTTCCAGAAGGGAATATACAGGTTGGGGCTCAGCATCCCCTCGTACCGCATCAGGCACAGGAACGCCACCGCCGCCGCCAGCTGCAAAATAAACTTCTGTGGCGCGGTCAGGCCGGTGTTCTGGTGGTGCTTCACCTTCTGATAGTCGTCGATATATCCGATAGCGCCGAATACCAGCGCGAACAGGTACACATACAGGTGTACGAAGCTGCCGGCCATCATCCGCTGCCAGCCCAACACGACGATGGTGAGGCCGATGCCGATGATGAACATCAGCCCGCCCATGGTGGGGGTGCCCTGCTTTGTCATGTGCCAGGAGGGCCCGATCTCCTTGATGGACTGTCCCGCCTTCAGCTTTACCAGCGCCGGTATCAGCAGCTTGCCTGCGATGGCGGTGACGATAAAGCATACCGCGACAGGCAGCACGATCTCCATAATTCCCATACTATCTTGCTCCTTCCCTCCGCGCCGCGCGGAGGTCTTTTCTTTATTTCTGCGTTTCCTTCAGGTGCTCGGCCACGATGACCCGTTCATCCATGGGATAGTGCTTGTGGTCGATCTCCTGGTAATCCTCGTGGCCCTTGCCGGCCAGTACGATCACGTCGCCCGGCTGGGCGTGGTCCATGGCGTAGTGAATGGCGGCCACCCGGTCGGGGATCACCGCATAGGGTGTGTCATAGCCCTTCAGTCCCACCAGAATGTCGTCGATAATGGCCTCCGGCTTCTCCGTCCGGGGGTTGTCGCTGGTGACGATGACAAAGTCTGCCAGCCTTGCGCCGATCTCACCCATCACGGGCCGCTTCGTCTTATCCCGGTCGCCGCCGCAGCCGAACAGCGCCACCACCCGCCCCTTGGCGAAGGCCTTGGCGGATTGCAGCACCTTTTCCAGCGCGTCCGGCTTGTGGGCATAGTCGTTCAGCACGGTGTAGCCTGTTCCCGGCGTAGGGATGATCTCCATCCGGCCCTTCACGCCGTGGTTCTTCGCCAGTGCGTCGGCACACTCCGCCAGCGGCACGCCCAGGTTCCAGCAGCAGGCCATGGCGTCCAGCGTGTTGTACACGGTGAACAGCGCCGGTATGCCCACGTGGACGTGGCACCACTCCGTGTCCGCCTCCGCGTCAAAATCCACACTGCCGGGCTCCAGCGCCACGTTCTTCGCCATCAGGTCCGCCTGACCGTTCACGGAGTAGGAGAACCGCCGGCGGCAGGTGGCATCGGCCATCAGCCGTTCCGCCCACGGGTCGTCGGCGTTGTAGATGCCCACGTCGCACTGCCGCATCAGCAGTGCCTTGGCGTCGCAATAGGCCTCCATGGTCTTGTGGAAGTCCAGATGGTCCCGGCTCAGGTTGGTGTAAATGCCCACCGCGAAGGGTATGCCGTACACCCGGTCCAGCATCAGTGCGTGGGAGGACACCTCCATCACCACGTGGGTGCAGCCCGCGTCGGCCATCTCCCGCAGCAGCTTCTGCAGCTCGAAGGACTCCGGCGTGGTGCGCTCGGTGTGCAGCACCCGGTCGCCGATCATATTCTGTATCGTGCCGATCAGGCCCACCTTGGCCCCGGCCTTCTGTTCCAGAATGCTCTTGATGAGGTAGGTGCTGGTGGTCTTGCCGCTGGTACCGGTGATGCCGATCATGGTCATCTCCCGTGCGGGGTGATCGAAGCGATTGCCGCCCACCACTGCCAGCGCCCGGCGGCTGTCCGCCACCCGGACGAAGGGCGCGCCGTCCTCCGGCGCGCGCTCGCACAGCACGCAGGCGGCGCCCTTCTCCCGTGCCATGGGAATATATTTATGTCCGTCCGTCTCCGCGCCGGTGACGGCGATGAACAGATCGCCCGATTCCACCAGCCGCGAGTCGTACCGTACCTCCCGGATGTCGCTATCCAGCTCGGCGTTTGTTTCCAGAATATCCAGCCCGTTCAACAGCTCACGCAGTTTCATCATCAACTCTCCTTTGCGTCTGTGCGTAATGGTATACACACTATTCTACCACATTTCGTCCGCGGACAAAAGGGAACCATGTGCTCTGTTGGGCGCAAAACGTGTGGCGTCAGTCCGTCACGGACGTGTCGCCCAGCTGCACGGTAATGACCGTGCCGGCCTCCACCTCCGTACCCTCGTCGATGGACTGGCTCAGCACCCGGACGGAGCTGGACTCGCTGCCCGTGGTGCCGGAGAACCGTATCAGCAGCCCTGCCGCCGTGGCGGTGGTGTTGGCCTCTGAGGGCGTCTTGCCGATCAGATGCGGCACCACGCACTTGTCCGTGGACTTCTCCTCGCCGACGTACAGAATAACGCTGGACTTGCCGGGGATGATGGCGCCGCCGGCCGGCGTCTGGTCGGTGATGGTCTCACCGTCGCCCACGATCTTATAGCTCAGCGCGCGGTCCTTCAGCTTCGCCTTGGCCTCCTCCACGCTCATGCCGATGACGTTGGGCACCGTGGTGTCCATGCCCAGCAGCTCCTCTGCGGAGTAGCTGGGCTCCACGCCCAGATAGGGCAGGATCTCCGCCATGACGGTGCTGGCGGTGGGTGCCACCATGTTGCCGCCGGAGACATAGGTCCCCGTGGCGCGGCTGGGGGTGTCCATGGTGATGAGCATAATGACCTGCGGGTCGTCCGCCGGCGCGAAGCACAGGAACGACACCACCACGTCGCCGGTCTGGCCCTTATCGGCCGTGCCGGTCTTGCCGCCGATGCGGTAGCCCGCCACCTGGCCGTTCTTGCCGGTGCCGCTGGCCACCACGTATTCCAGACACTCCCGCACCGTGGCGGAGGTCTGCTCGCTGATGACCTGCCGCACCGGCGTGTCGTCGTGGCGGTAGGTCACGTTCCCGTCGCTGTCGGTGATGCGCTCCACCAGATACGGCGTGTGCAGATACCCGCCGTTGATGCAGGCCGCCTGCGCCGCGATCAGCGCCAGGGGCGTCACGGTGAAGTTCTGGCCGAAGGCATAGCAGGCCAGGTCCAGCTGGGTAAAGCTGCTGTCTGCGGCAAACACGCCCACGGCCTCACCGCCCAGGTCGATGCCCGTGGTGTTCATCAGCCCGAAGGAGCGCATATACTCGTAGAATTTCTCGCTGCCGATCCGCAGTCCGTAGTTGATGAACGCCGGGTTGCAGGAGTTCCCCACCGACTGCACCAGCGTTTGCAGGCCGTGGCCGTTCTTGTTGGAGCAGTGGATGGTGTAGCCGGAGATGTTGACGCTGCCGCCGCAGTTGACGGTGGTGGTCTTATCCACCACGCCCTCCTCCAGCGCCGCCGACAGCGTCAGGATCTTAAACGTGGAGCCCGGCTCATAGGTGTCGTTCAGCGCCTTGTTGCGCCATTGCAGCAGCTGCATATCGGCCACGGTGCTCTCCCCGCGCTCGATACGCTCCTGCAGCGTCTGGTCGCTGACGGTCAGAAAGTCGTTCAGATCGTAGTTGGGATACGACGCCATGGCCAGTATGCCGCCGGTCTTGGCGTCCATCACGATGCCGCTGGCGCCGTTGGCGGCGGAGAACGTATCCACCATGCTCTCGATGCCCTTTTCCAGATAGTACTGGATGGTGGTGTCCAGCGTCAGCGTCAGGTCGCTGCCGTTCTTGGCGGCGAAATACTGCTCATAGGTATACAGCATATCGTTCTCCGCCTGATCCTTGGAGGAGATGACCAGTCCGCTCTGCCCCTCCAGCTCCTTCTCGTAATAGGCCTCCAGCCCATACAGCCCCGTGTTCTCGTCGCCCACGAAGCCGATGACCTGCGCCGCCAGCGAGCCGTAGGGATAGTACCGCTTCGTGTCCGCCACCAGGTGTACGCCCGCGATCTTGTTCTCGTCCACATACGAGCGCACCTTGGCCGCCGTGTCCTCGTCCGCCCGCAGCTGTATGACCTCATACTGGGACTTCACGTTGTCCATCCGTTTCCGGATGGCCGAGGCGTCCTTGCCCAGGATCTCCGCCAGCCCTGCCGCCAGCGACTCCTTCGTCCAGCTGACGGGATCTTCCGTGTCGTTCACCGCGTTGTCGATCTCCAGCGGGGAGAGAATGATGGTCTCCGCGCTGGAGGAGATCGCCAGAATGTTGCCGCCGGCGTCATAGATGGTGCCCCGGTTAGCCGTCACCACCGTCCGCCGTGTCTGCTGGTTCACAGCCTTGCCCTGCAATTCCTCATGCCGGGTGATCTGCAGGTCGAACAGCCGGAAAAACAGCAGCACGAACATCACGACGCCCATCAGGATCATCAGTACAAAGGATCGGGTCTGAATGATCCGGTTGGCCCGCCGTACGTTCTCGTTTTTTCGGTTGGAATTTTGGTTTTCTGCCACGATAGTGCCTCCTGTTTTGCCGTCGGACCCTGCTCCGGCGCCGCCGCGCCCTGCTGTTATAGACCAAGCAAGGAGCAAGAAGTCGCCTTCTTACTCCTCGCGCTTATACTATACTTTCCCTCAGCGGAAATATTCCAGTACATACGCCCACAGCGACTCTGCCTTTTCGGTAAAGCCGTTCAGCGCCGCCGCGCCGCCCGCGGCGTATACCTCCACGCTGTCGGCGCCCGACAGGTCGATGTACTGTATCTGGCCGCTGCTGGGCTTGGACATACCCGCCGCCTCCGCCGCCGCCTTCACGGTGGCCAGATCGAAGGTGCGCTCATACGCCGTCAGCAGCGCCACGTGCTCCTCCTCCAGGGCGGAGATCTCCCGCTTGATGGAGGACACATTATCGGAAATGCCGGTCAGCTTCACATAGCACAGCATCAGCGCGATGACCATGCCCACCACCAGCACCGTTCCCAGCAGCAGAACAGGGGAGGGCCGCACCGCGGCCCGTGCCGCGCTCTGCCGCCGCTGTACCGGCTGTACCTCCGGCTGCGCCGGCCGTACCTTCTTCTGGGGGAGCTTTCCGGCCTCGTCCAGCTGCTTTTCCCGCGCCAGCGCGTCCAGGTCATATGCCAGGCTGCCGTAGGTGGCGCCGTGATGATAGTTGGCCATGTAAAACTCCCTCCTTCCTCCGTCGGTTCTTTTCCGCCGATACTTTGTTGCAGTCGCTTGCCATACACAAAGTATGGCTGCACGTCTGCGCCGCGTCTCGGCGAAAAATAACTCGCCGGATGTGGTTCTTTTCCGCCGATGCTTTGCTGTTATACCTTCTCCGCCACCCGCAGCTTGGCGCTGCGTGCGCGGGGGTTGTGCGCCAGTTCCTCTTCGCCGGATACGATGGGCTTCCGGCTCACCAGCTTCAGCTTCGGCTTCCTGCCGCATACGCACACCGGGAACTCCGGTGGGCAGATGCAGCCGGTGGCCAGCTCCTGCAGCGTTTTCTTGATGATCCGGTCCTCCAGCGAGTGGAAGGAGATCACCGCCAGCCGCCCGCCTGTGTTCAGATGCGCCGCGGCCGCCTCCAGCATGGGCGGCAGGGCGTCCAGTTCACCGTTGACGGCGATGCGTATGGCCTGAAAGCTCCGCTTGGCCGGGTGCTGCTTCTCCCGCAGCGCCTGTGGCGGCATAGCGGACTTGATGATGTCCACCAACTCCAGCGTCGTCTCGATAGGCTGCTGCTCCCGGTGCTGTACGATCCGCTTGGCGATGGCCGGCGCGTAGCGCTCCTCGCCGTACTCAAACAGGATGCGCCGCAGCTCCTCATAACTCCAGCTGTTCACCACCTCCCGGGCGGTGAGATACGCCGTCCGATCCATCCGCATGTCCAGCGGCGCGTCGTGCATATAGCTGAAGCCCCGTTCCGCGTCGTCCAGCTGTGGGGAGGAAACACCCAGGTCGAACAGCATACCGTCCGCCCCGTCTATGTGCAAGTCGGCGAGGATGTCGCCGATGCGGTCAAAATTGCTGTGGACCAGCGTCACCCGGTCCCCGTAGTCCGCCAGACGCTCCTGCGCGGCGGCAATGGCCGTCTCATCCCGGTCGATGCCGATGAGCCGTCCGGTGGTCAGCCGTTTTACGATCTCCAGCGAGTGACCCGCCCGGCCCAGCGTGCCGTCCACATAGATGCCGTCGGGTTTGATGGCCAGCGCGTCCAGGCACTCGTGCAGCAGCACCGGCACATGGCCGTAGTCCTTCTCCTGCGTCACGGTGCTCACAGGCCCATCTCCGCCATGGCACTCTCCAGCTCGCCGGAGGCAAAGGCGTCGTTCTCCACGGCGGCCCAGCGCTCAGCGTCCCAGATCTCCGCCCGGTCAAAGCTGCCGATGACCACGACCTCCCTGGTCAGTCCCGCATACTCCCGCAGCTTGGCGGGGATGAGGATGCGCCCCTGGCCGTCCGGCTCGCAGTCCGCCGCGTAGGCGAACAGCGCCCGCAGCTTTTTCACCTCGTTGTAGGACAGCGCCTTCAGCTTGTCCATAAACGCCGCCCAGCTCTCGTCGGAGTATACCGACAGGCAGCGGTCCTGTCCCACGGTGATGTGGAACGTCTGGCCCAGCTCCTTCCGCAGCGCGGCGGGAATAAAGAGGCGCCCCTTGGCGTCGATCGTGTGTGCATACTGACCGGTCATGGGTCCGCCTCCTTCCGAAAAAAATAGTCCCCGGTGGAAAACCGTGGGAACATCCCCCACAAATATGGATATTGCCCCCACAATTCACCACTAACGAGGTTAGTATACATAATCCCTGGCAAAATTGCAAGGGAAAATTATGTCTACCGCCACGGCAAAAGCCAGATATTCCGCCGGTTTTCGACCAAATTTTTCCACTTTTTGAAACGCTTGTTCGATGGACATAAACGGAAAACTCCGGCGGGCACAAGATTTTGTGCCCGCCGGAGCCTGTTAACACAAGATGAGGATTTCTTGTGGAAATCGCAGAAAAATTTACGTGGATTTTATAGATTTTCCACAAAGTCTATAACTGCCGCCGGATACCGCGGCGGCAGCGGCGTTTGCCGCCGGTCGGGACCGGCCTCGCTTTTCGTCTGAAAAGACGGACCGCCGCAGGCAGAGCCTGCGGCGGTCAACGTAAATACTGTGTGGGGGAGGGGAGCGCTCAGCGCTGGCCCTCGCTCTTTTCAGCGGCGGACTCGTTCAGCTGCTGGCGCTGGGCCTGCATCTGCTCCTTGCTGGCGGCCCGGAAACGCGCCCGGGACTCCTGTACCTCGGTCAGCGCGGCCTGGATGGCCTCCTCGGTGCGGCGCAGCGCGTCCTCGGTGTAGGTGTTGGCCACGTGATACAGCTCCTTGCTGCGGTCCTCGGCCCGGCGGATGATCTCGCTGCTCTTCTGGCGTGCCAGCTGCAGTGTCTCACTCTCGGACACGATGGTGCGGGCATCCAGCTCCGCCTGACGCAGTACCTCCTGCGCCTCCTTCTTGGCCCCGGCCACATACTCGCTGCGGGCGGCGATCAGCTCCTGGGCCTTTTTCAGCTCCAGAGGCAGCTTGGCCCGGATCTCATCCAGCAGATCCAGCGCCTCGTCCCGGACGATGATACATTTGTCAGAGCTGAAGGCCACGCTTTTTGCCTCGTCGATCATGCCGTAGAGCATATCCAACAGGCGCTGTACATCTTTCTCTTCCATAGTGCGGTCCGTTCCTTTCTTTTTGTCCGCGCCGGGAGGCTCAACCCCGCTGCCGCATCAATTCCTCGGCGACCGGCGCCGGTACATACTTTTCCAATGGCTGGTGGTAGCGGATCATCTCCCGCACCATGGTGGAGCTGAAGTGCTCATACGCCGCACTGGCGGGCAGCAGCACCGTCTCCAGCCCGGGACAGATACCGCCGTTGATGCGCGCCATCTGGGCCTCCAGCTCCCAGTCGGCGCAGTTCCGCACACCCTTCACCAGAATGTGCGCGTCCTTGCTGCGGACGAAGTCCGCCAGCAGCCCGGACCAGTTCTCCACCTCCACGTTGGGGATGTCCGCCACGGACTGGCGGATCAGCTCCAGCCGGCGCTCCGGCGTGAACATAGGCTGCTGCTTCTGGCAGTTCACCATCACGCACACGCACACCTTGTCAAAGCACCGCGCCGCCCGGCGGATGATATCCAGGTGTCCCAGCGTGATGGGGTCAAAGCTGCCGGGGTAAATGGCGATATTCATTCCGTATCCTCATTTCCGCCGCGATGATACACCGTCAGCTTGATCTTGCCGTATTTGTACTCCCGATACAGGGCATAGGGCGCGGGCATCTCCGGCAGCACCGTGTCCACCGCGCTCTCTGCTATGATTATACCATGTGCACGGCAAATGTCAAACGCTGCGATATCCGTCAGCGCCTGCTGCAAGAGCCCGCTGGCGTAGGGCGGGTCCAGAAACACGATGTCGAACTTCTCCCCGCTGCGAAGATACGGCAGCGCGTCCCCCTGCCGCACCCTGGCCCTGTCCGCCAGGCGGCACAGCGCCAGATTTTCCTGTATCAGCTTCACCGCGTCCGCCCGCCGGTCGATAAACACGCACTCCGCCGCGCCCCGGCTCAGGGCCTCGATGCCCAGCTGTCCGGTACCGGCGAACAGGTCCAGCCCGCCGTCCCTCGATGTCGAACTGTATGATGGAGAACAGGCTCTCCTTCACCTTGCCGGTGGTGGGCCGTGTCTCCAGCCCCTCCAGCTCCTTCAATACCCTGCCTCTGGCAGTTCCCGTGATCACGCGCATAGTCCGTTACCCCCTGGGGTCAAAATGTTCAAAGATGACCAGGTTCCCGGCCGCCTCGGCCTTTTCCATAGTCTCCCTGTCCCGCACGGTCCAGCTGGCCTCCTGCACCTTGTAGAAGCCCCGGCACAGCCGCAGGGACAGATTGCCCCGGTCCTCAAACCGATAGGCGATGAAGTCCGGCCGCGTCCGCACGTTCAGCAGCAGGTTCGCCAGGATCCACCGGATGCCGCCCGGCAGATGCTGCGCGTCCCCGTGGGCGGTGAAGTTCTCACTCAGCTGTCCCCGCAGGATATCCGGCTCGTTCTGCCACAGCCACATCAGGCACCGGGGGTCGAAGGACTCCACGCAGTACACGCCCTTGTACTTCTTCAGCACCCTGCTGGCCGCCGCGGCCAGCGCCTCGGCGTTGCCGCGCTCCGCCTTCAGCTCCACGATCAGCGGCGCCCGGTCCGTGAACAGCGGCAGCACCTCCTCCAGCAGGGGGATCCTCTGCTCCGTCCCCTCCAGCGGGTACTGCTCCAGCGCCTCCGCGGTCAGGTCCTCGATCTCCACGTCCGCGCCCGCTGTCCGCAGCAGGCTGGCGTCGTGGATCACGGCCAGATGGCCGTCCTTCATCAGGTGTACGTCCAGCTCCGCGCCGAAGCCGTTGGCCGCCGCCCGTTTGAACGCCGCCATGGAGTTCTCCGGAATACCCTTCTCCCTGTCATGCAGGCCCCGGTGGGCATACCGCCACTGCCGGAAATACGCCTGGTCCATCTTGCCCCGCCGGCACCGCAGGCACAGCAGATACAGCCAGAACAGCACCAGCAGTACAATAATGATAATTATGATCGCTTTCATCAGTCGTTTGTCAGCTCCTCCACCGTATTGTCAATAGCCCCGGCGTCCTCTGTGCCCGCCGCGGCAGTCTGCTTCGGCATCTCCCTGCTGTCGCCGTGCTTCACGAACAGCATGGTCACAAAGGCCAGCGCCGTGAACACCGCCGCGTAGGGGAACAGCACGTGCATTCCGAATTTGTCCATCAGCAGTCCCGACACCATGGGCGTAGCCACCTGCGCCGCCATGGACGCCGTGTAGTAAAAGCCTGTGTACTTGCCCACGTCGCCGCCGGAGGCCAGCTCCACCACCATGGGGAAGGAGTTGACGTTGATGGTGGCCCAGGCGATGCCCGCCAGGGCGAACATGGCGTTCATCAGTGCCGCGGGACTGTCCGCTGTCAGGAACCCGGCCACGCCGAAGGCCACGGTCAGCATCACTACGCCGGCCAGTATGGTCTTCTTCCGTCCGATCTTCCCGGCGATGAAGCCAACCGGCAGATAGGCCGCGATGGCCGCCGCCTGGGCGATGATCAGCGTCAGGTTGTAGTCCTTGTGCAGGATGTTGCTGGCGTATACCGAGTATTTGCTGGTCACGGCGTTGTAGCCGAAGAACCACAGCACGATGCTCAGCAATATCAGCAGCAGGCTCTTCACCTCGTCAGCGGACAGCTTCCGCCCCTCGTTGGGGTGATCGGTCTCCTCCGCGTCCTCAATGCCCGCGGCCACGGACTGCTCCTGCATCTCCCTTGCCCACTCCGGCTCCCGCACCGTCAGCATGAACACCACCAGCGCCGCGAGCATCAGCGCCGCGATGACGCCGAAGTAGCCCGTGTAGCTCATCATGCTGTTGCTCACCGATGCCGTGGCGAACACCATACCCAGCGCCAGCACGATAATGCCGCCGGCGCTGCTGCCGCCGGTGACAGCGCCGAAGTTCGCGCAGTTCTCGATCACGGCGTTCTGATAGGTGTATCCCACAAGACCGCCGACGTTGTTGCCGGTAGAGGTGATGACTGCGTAGTTGAAGCAGTTCGCGATTTTCGGAGCAGTGCCGCTGGCATAGCCGGCGATCGCGCCTGTGCTGCCCTTGCCGGAAACTGCGCCGCGGATGGTCAGATCATGGATGTAGGAATTCGAGCCGATCTGCGCAAACAGGCCAGCCGTGGCGTTCAGGCCGGTGATCTCAAAGTCTGCGCCGTCAAG
>OIAT01000189.1_pt1 | contig 16461 bp, 16 predicted proteins | sample 1580801 | NCBI WGS metagenome assembly OIAT01 (sample SAMEA3882536, study PRJEB24775) | human gut metagenome | biome: human-associated habitat; feature: intestine environment; material: feces | place: Netherlands | collected 2009/2010
GGAACAGGTTCCCGGCTATGAGATCGTCGGTACGGCAGCCGACGGGCAGCGCGCGGCAGAGCTTATGCGCGTGACGAAGCCGGATATCCTGGTACTGGATCTGATGCTGTCGAAGCTGGACGGCATCGCGGTCCTGAAACGGGCGCGTGAGATGGACAAGCCGCCGGCAGCGCTGGTGCTGACGGGCTTTATGACGGAATACGTCGCCAACATGGCGGCGAGTCTCGGCGTGCAGTATTTCATGACGAAGCCGTGCGAGCTGGACGCCGTGGCCGAGCGCATCCACGAGATGACCGCGATCGACGGTCAGCTCCGTCAAAACGCCCAGCGGCGGCAGGAGGTCAACATCGAGGCAATGGTCACCTCCATCATCCATGAGATCGGCGTTCCGGCGCACATCAAGGGCTATCAGTATCTGCGCGAGGCGATCATGATCGCCGTGCAGGACATGGACGTCATCAACGCCATCACGAAGGTCCTGTACCCGCAGGTCGCCAAGACGTTCGCGACCACGCCGTCGCGCGTCGAGCGGGCCATCCGCCACGCCATCGAGGTCGCGTGGGACAGGGGCGATCTCGAAACGCTCCAGCGCTTTTTCGGCTACACCGTCTCGAACACGAAGGGCAAGCCGACAAATTCCGAGTTTATCGCGCTCATCGCCGACAAGCTCCAATTGCAGCTGAAAAACGGTCAGGTGATCTGAGCGACGTGATACAGCCGCTTCCTGTAGGGGCCAGGAACCTGCAAATTCGCCGTGAATTTCTAAAAATCACTGCTTTCCGTCAGCCCATGCCCGGAAGCGCTAACGCGCTTCCGGGCAGATTTTTTTGTGTTCCGCGTAAATTTTTCTTGCGTATCGGGGAAAAGTATGGTATGATCTGTGCAAGCAGTTAAGGTTCTCTAACCAAACGGGTGGAAGCAGTCCTATCTGCCGCAGTCCGCAGGACAGGCGGAGAATAGGTGTACTGTATCCTGCGGTTAGAGATATCTAACTAATTTCAAACCGAAAGGACGAGCCTATGAGCGTTGTAATTCTTGGCGGCAACGAATGTATGGAGCGCCGCTACCGGGAGCTTTGCGAAAGCTACCAATGTCAGTCGAAGATCTTCACCAAGCCCGCCGGCGGCCTGCGGAACAAGCTGGGCAGCCCGGATCTGACGATCTTTTTCACCAATACCATGTCCCACAAGATGGTGCAGGGCGCGCTGAGCGAGCTCAAGGGCCGCGGGACGATCATCGAGCGTTGCCACACCAGCTCTCTGTCCGCGCTGCGCGGCATTCTGGACAAATACGCGGCGCAGGGGGCCTGCTGATGTCGGAAGAAATGGTCGTGCGGCAGGCCGCGCCGACGCTGGCCGGGATCAAGACCGGCAGTCTGTTCCCATGTCCGTGCGCGGAAAAGGACGTGCTGCTGGGCGAGATCCGCGCGTTCAACCGGCACTATCTTTCCCGCGGGCTGTGCCTGCTGCCGCTGCGGTTCACCGAGGGAAAGGCGCTTTTGTACCTCTACCGTCCGGCGGCACTGCGCCGCGATCTGCGCGGGCAGACAGCGGAAGCGCTGCTGGCAGACGCGGGATATCCCTGCGGCAGCTGCGGCGGATGCGTTGCGCGGCTGGTGCGCCGTATGCGAGAGGGCGCGGAATTCCCGCACGAGGTCGGCCTGTTTCTCAGCTATCCGCCGGAGGACGTGAAGGGCTTCATCGACCACCGCGCGAACGATTTTAAGTGCGCGGGGCTTTGGAAGGTCTACGGCAACGAGGAAAAGGCGCGTTCGCTGTTCGCAAAATACAAAAAATGCACGGAGATCTACTGCGCACTCTGGCAAAGCGGCTCGAAGCTGGAGCAGCTTGCCGTCGCGGTTTGATCATATAAAATCATTAGAAAGGAACTTACAAACATGAAAACTGCTGTTATTTACTGGAGCGGTACGGGCAATACGGAGGCAATGGCGCGTGCCATTGCCGAGGGCATGACCGCCGCGGGCGCAGAGGCTGTGCTGCTCACGCCCGCCGAGGTCGCACCCGGCGATCTGAACGCCTACGGTGCCATCGCCTTCGGCTGCCCCGCCATGGGCGCCGAGGTGCTGGAGGAAATGGAGTTCCAGCCCATGTTCGATGCCTGCAAGCGCAGCCTTGGCGGCAAACGCGTGGCGCTGTTCGGCTCCTACGGCTGGGGTGATGGCGAGTGGATGCGCACTTGGGAGAGTGACTGCGACAGCGCAGGGGTGAACCTCGTTTGCGAGAGCGTGATCTGCACGGAAACGCCCGACGACGCGGCGCTTGAAGCCTGCCGCGCCTTGGGTAAGGCGTTGGTGGAATGAAAAATGATGCCTGCCATTGACGGTAACTTTAGCGGCAGATTGCGCGGGTTGCGTTTGCCAAACAGCCTATCCGAAAAGGCAGGGACACCTCTTGCGGTGTTCCTGCCTTGCGCTGTATGGCGAGTATTGAAAAAGAATATGCTCAAGCATCCAAGACAGGTGAACAGAGAGGCACTGTGTTGAGTAGCCGTAAAGCGGAATAAGAAAACATGTTTGAATCGGCTGGCCCTTTTGCTGAAAGCACTGAGGCCTTCCCTCTCGGCACACGGATGACATTGGGCAAACGGAAAATTCGCAGGAAAAGCAGGGATGCCTGGTGTTCTACATTGAAATCCCTGCGCGCTTATGGTACAATATTTTTCACAGGCGCTGTGCCGTCGGATTTGAGGCAAACTGCGTACAGGCAGGCTGCCTTTTCTTTCATCCGTTGGTTAGAGTAGGCTAACCTGTGCGCAGAACTGGAAAGGTGGAATGGACCAATTTGCATAAAAGTGTCTAATCATGTGTCGGAGGAGGTGGCCTGGTATGCAAGAAGCACAATATGATTTTCTTCATGGGCAAACGGATCGCAGCGACTTTTTCTCCCCCGCAATGCAGCAGCTTTGCGGTATTATGAAAGACAATCAGGTTGCTTTGCCAAGCGATATTGGAGAAGGATATTTCCGCTATATTTCACCGTGCCCCAATATCGAGATGTATATCTGCGATGTAATGTTTTACAGGGACACAGTGTTGCGGGAGCAGGTGTACAAGGATTCTTTTTCCGTCATTTTCTCTCTTTCCGATGCGTTGGAGTGGAAGGCTTCGGGCAGAAACCAAAAAACGTTGTTGGAAAAGGGAAATTGCTGCTTATACGGCAGTGGTCTGTTTGATGCGGAAAATATCTATGAGGCAGGACAGAGATATATAGGCGTCGGGCTGAACCTGCATCCCTGTCGGTTTCGGTCTGTGATGGATGGCTTGCAGAAGAAAAAGGCTTGCACCGCCTTTAACGGGGGAAAAAACCCGCCAAAACATAGAATCACCGCTACCATAGAAGCTACAATACGCCAGATATTGCAGTGTAACTACAATGATTGTGCAAAGTCATTGTATCAAGAAGGAAAGATACTGGAACTTGTTGCAGCCTTTGCGAACGAGATGATGGATCAGAATTCTGTTGCTGTGAAGGGTGAATTGAGCCGGGCGGATAGCGAGACGTTACTTCGGGTCAGGCGACAGATAGATGAGGGATTTCTGGAACCCGTGACCATCGCGGAGCTCTCCAAACAGCACTTTATGTGTGAATCCAAACTTCGTGAGATATTTCGAAAGCACTATGGAATCACCATATATCAATATATGTTAAATCGCCGCATGGAGCACGCCTGCGAACTGTTGTCTGCGCCCGATGCTCAGGTGAAAGACATAGCAGGGTTGGTGGGGTACAGCAACATCAGCCATTTCAGCGACGCCTTCCGAAAAAAGTTTGGATGCACTCCGAGCGAATATAAGCGGGGCTTACCATTCTAAAACATAACAGCAAAGACACAGGGTAGCGGCGCATAAGACAGGTTTATAAGGTTTAGAGAGAACAGCGTGGCGGAAGTCACGCTGTTCTGCTTTTTGATGCGTGAGTGAGCATTTCGGCAATGATGCTCTCCGGCAGGAAACCAATGCAGGCAAGGCTGATATGCACATCCTGCACTCGCTGCCCGCTGCTCTTATCCGGCGCGGAAACATAGACCCTGTTCACAGGATCATGCAGCACAGCGGGCGTCAGTTCCTTCAAATCCGGGTACTTCTTTACCCTGAGAATAAATTGCTCAATACTGTTAGCTTCTTCCTCCTGTCGGGCAATCTCCTGCCCCCAGAGTTGCATTTTCTCCGTCAGCTCTGCTTGCTCATTTTCATAGTCGGCGGACAGCTTTTCAAATCGGCTATCATTGACTTTGCCGGAGATATTGTCCTCATAGAGCCGTTTGAACAGACGGTCAAGCTCTTCCATCCTGCGCTGTGCCTGCATGAGCTGTCTGCGCTTTGCGGCGAGTTCTTTCTTGAGATCCTCCCTACGCTTTGCACCCAGCTTATCGCGGAACAGATCCTCACAATCGGAGATATACCAAAGCAGGATTTGCAGAAATTTCAGCACGTCCTTTTACAGAACAACCGCGCGGATGAAGTGCGTCCCGCACACGTCTTTTCCCTTCTTGCGAGAGGTAGAGCAGACGAAATGATCCTGTCGTTCTTCAAAGTTCCGCGAGGTGCAGTAGTACATTTTTTCTCCGCAATCGGCACAGTAGGCAACGCCGGAAAAGAGGTTGCTCTTGCCAGTTCTTGCCGGTCTGCGTTTGTTGCGGCGCAGCTCCTGTACCCGCTGAAAGGTGTCCTCATCCACAATGGCTTCGTGGGTGTTGCGGAATATCTTCCATTGCTCCGGTGGATTCTCGATGGTCTTCTTGATTTTGTAGGACTGCCGGTGCGTTTTGAAGTTCACGGTATGCCCGCAATACTCCATCCGTTCCAGAATTGCAGCAACGGTACTGCCGTTCCAGTTGTAAGGACTATATTGCCATCCGGATTCCCGGCAAGGACGCAGACTCCGTTCGCCATGCAGTCACTCAGGGAAGAATTCGGAGAAAAGTTCTCACAGGTCTTCAAGACCATTACCGTGGACAGCGGCTCGGAGTTCTCTGCGTTTAGTCAGGTCGAGAACTGGGGCTGTGCAGTCTACTTTGCGCATCCCTACACCTCGTGGGAACGTCCCCAAAACGAACGTCACAACGGGCTGTTTCGAGCTTTCGTTCCGAAGGGCGTGTCCATTGAGTCTTTCTCTGCTGAGTATATTTTGGCTGCAGCTGATGAATTGAACGGACGGCCCCGCAAGAAGCTTGGCTACCGCACCCCGGAGGAATTGTTTGACAAGTTCCCGACTCTGTTCACGCAGCCGAAGGCTGCGGCAGCATCGCCCAGGACGGAAGCCAGCGGCTTCCATCCTGACCGACGCTCTGGTTCACTGAGTTCTACCGTGCAGGTGTCCAACTTGCACTTGCAATTTGCGTCATAGATTTGGTACAATAAAAGCAGAAAAACTGAAAGGAGCATCGACCATGAAAGAAACGAAATACGCAGGTACTCAAACCGAAAAAAATCTGATGGCTGCCTTTGCCGGTGAGTCCGAGGCACGCAACAAGTACACCTATTTTGCATCCAAGGCCAAGAAGGAAGGCTACGAGCAGATCGCGGCGCTGTTCCTTAAAACCGCTGATAATGAGAAGGAACACGCCAAGCTGTGGTTCAAAGAGCTGAACGGCATTGGTGACACCGCCGAAAACCTTCTCTCCGCCGCTGAGGGCGAGAACTACGAGTGGACGGATATGTACGACGGCTTTGCCAAAACAGCCGATGAGGAAGGTTTCCATGAGCTGGCCCAGCGTTTCCGCCTGGTAGCCGCCATTGAAAAGCATCATGAGGAGCGCTACCGTGCCCTGCTGCACAATGTGGAAATGGCGGAAGTCTTTGCCAAGAGCGAGGTCAAGGTGTGGGAGTGCCGCAACTGCGGGCATATCGTGATCGGTGAGAAAGCACCGGAGGTCTGCCCCACCTGCAACCATCCCCAGAGCTATTTTGAAATTCACGCAGAAAACTATTAAAGAAAGAAAAGGAGAATCATCATGGAGCAGAAGTTTTACATTTGCAAGCATTGCGGCAACATCATTGCCAAGGTCAAGGACACGGGCGTTCCCGTCATCTGCTGCGGTGAGCCGATGAGCGAGATCGTTCCCGGCACCACCGACGCCGCCGTGGAGAAGCACGTCCCTGTCTGGACAGTGGAAAACGGCATCGTCCATGTGAAGGTCGGCTCCGTGGAGCATCCCATGCTGCCGGAGCACTACATCGAGTGGGTGTCCCTCCAGACCAAACAGGGCAATCAGCGCAAGGAACTGCATCCCGGCGAAAAGCCGGAGGTCTGCTTCGCTCTCTGCGAGGGCGATGAAGTCGAAGCGGTCTACGCCTACTGCAACCTCCACAGCCTTTGGAAAGCGTAATTCACCTTCTTAAAATCCGGTGCTCAAAAAGCACCGGATTTTTTTATCAATGTGACCTCGTCACAGAAAAATGCTTTGTCCTGCGGTATGATAAAGCCACAATCAAGAAAGAGGTGGCGAACATGAAAATCAAGCTCAATCCCGATCAGGAGATTGTCAATACCATCCGGGAAGGACTCAAGCGCACCGGCGGATACTGTCCCTGCCGCAGGGAGCGCACAGAGGCGACCAAATGTATGTGCCAGGAGTTTAAGGATCAAATTGCAGATCCGAACTTTGAGGGATTCTGCCACTGTATATACATGAGAAAAAGCCCAGCATTTGCTGGACTTTTTCGACGAGCTGCGGCGGGACAGATAAAGGCTGTCCCGCCGCTCGTGTTTTAAGGGCATATTGGCTTGATGAACCGGAAGTTACAGCGCCGCCTTTTTCCATTTTCTGATCTTAGTTCTAAAAGTTCCGAAAGGAGCAACAGTATTAACGTGAATGAACCTGTAAACTTCCCATACAGCTGCTTTTGTAGCATCATCAGCCCATTTTCTCATATGCGGCTTAAATAATTCATCCGCACTGAGCGAATCAATCATTGCGCAGATAGACTTGACATTTTCGTTCAGTTCGGCTTTCAACTCTTGAAGAGACAAATGAGCGTAGATATCCGTGAACCACTGATACAGCTCGCCAAGTTGGTTCCATTTGAATTCGTCCGACGGCGTCTTTACTTGAAGCCCCTTCCTTTCATCTTCCTCCCATTTAAGAACCAATGTTGTCCAACCCACCTGATAGGCAAGGTTTTCTGCCGGGGTCCGGTCAACCTCATCAACCCTCTTATCTTTTAAGGCTTCTGGTATGCTATCAAACTCCGAAATATACTTCTCAAATGTTTTATTGATTTCAGTTTTGAGTTCTTCTTTACTATTGTATACTCGCAAAAAAACACCTCCATAAATTCCGGTTTGTCTATTGAGTAACCATTCTGATTATAGCATAGCTTTATGAATTATTCTATTACTGCACTGTGCATCATGGCGTTTTAGGGGAGAGACATGGCGTTTTCGGGGGGATTTTCCCTTTCGCCGACTGTATAATAGCAGGTGGTTGGAAAAGGCTAACCGCACACGGTTAAGAGACTCAGCTGTTCTGTTATTTCGCTATGCGCGCCCGTTGGTTAGCCTACTCTAACTAAAGATTTATTACTCAGGAGGTCGTCAGAATGAAAAAATCCGCAATGCTCATGTTGTGCCTTGTGCTTGTGTTTGCTCTTGCAGCCTGTGCTGGAACGGATACCACGCCGCAGGGATCGGTCTCGGATACCGTCACGGTAACGGATATGAAGGGCGAGGTTGCCATCCCGGCAAATCCACAGCGCATCGTTGATGTAGCTGGCTTGACAGAGGAACTTCTTATTCTGGATATGAAGGTAATTGCCTCGGCTAATACCAGCATGTTCGATGGGGTGTCTGTCCCCAAACATCTGGCAACGCTTTTTGCCGAAAGAGGTATTGAGGTTGTCGGCAATTACTCCGGGTCTTCTTCTACCGGAGACCTGAACCTCGAAAAGATCGCGGAGTTAAAGCCTGATCTGATCATTATGAATATTCGCCACGAGAAGGTTTATGAACAACTCGCGGCTATTGCTCCCACGGTCATGATCGACGATGACATAAGCTATGTTAACTGGCGCGGAAGATTTAAGCAACTGGGGCAGTGGTTTGATAAAGAAGCAGCCGTAGAAAAATGGCTTGCCGACTACGACGCCAAAGCTGCGGAGCTTGCGGCAAGAATCAGGGATATGATTGGGGACGAAACCTTTGCTGTATTGGAGGCCAATTCCGTTCATTTTGGTTCCTATTACATCTATCGCAGCGGCGGGCCGGGTGAGCTTGTCTACGATGAGCTGAAACTCACGCCATCAGCCGGCGTACCGGAGAATGTCTGGGGTGAAGTGGTCGATGCGGAATACTTTTCCCTGATTGATGCAGATCACATCTTCTTTTTTAGCGACGACGGCAGAGCTGGAGACACGGGGAACCTTGCCGTGTGGAAGAATATGAAAGCGGTCAAAGCCGGCAACGTTTACTTTGGTATCAATGAGGATCAGTATAATATGGCTTTTACGGCGATGGGAAAGGAACTCTATTTGGAAAAACTCGCAAACGCGATTCTGAACCATGGGAACGTTGAGTAAGGAAACAGGCGCGGTTGCGGGAATATCGCAGAGACAAGAGAGATACAAACGCTCCGCGCCGGCTTTTCTGATTATTCTTGCCGCATTGGTGCTGCTGCTTGGGTTCTCAATGGTTCTCTCCGTCTGCACCGGCATTGCTGGCGGTAGCTTCAAGGTCTTTGCGGAAACGGTTATGTCCCCCGCTAAGGCTTCTGGTGTTGGAATGATTATGTTGGAAATGCGTATGCCCAGGGCGCTGGCTGCCGGGCTGACAGGAATGGCCTTCGCTCTCTCCGGCGCTGTGATGCAGGGAATTACCAGAAACCCCCTGTCGGACGCCGGCCTTCTGGGGATCAATGCGGGAGCCGGCTTCTTTGTTGCACTGTCCGCAATTCTGTTTCCCGCCGCATCAGACATCGTGAAAACATGCGCCGCCTTTGCTGGAGCCGCTCTTGCGGTATTCATGGTCTATGGTTTCGGCGCCGGCAAACATAGATCCGAATCTTTCCGGTTCATTCTGGCAGGCGCTGCTGTATCAGCCCTGCTTACCGCGTTGAGTCAGGCGGTTTCTCTGGCGTTTGGAATCGCGAAATCCCTTTCTTTCTGGAGCGCGGGCAGTTTGTCCGGTGTGACATGGCAAAGCTTGAAAATGCTATCCCCGGTGATTCTCTCAGCCGGTGCGCTTGGGTTGCTTTTATCGAGCCGGCTATCAGCTCTGGCACTGGGAGAAGATAGTGCCGCCAGCTTGGGTGTAAATGTCCGCACAGTCAGGCTTTTCGGTATGCTTGTTGTGTTGCTGCTTGCGGGAGCCAGTGTATCGCTCGTGGGAGGCATCGCATTTATCGGCCTTATCGTGCCGCATATATCCCGACTTCTTGTGGGCGGCGATTACCGCAGGCTGGTTCCCGTGTCTGCGCTCATGGGCGGCGTTGTGCTGGTGCTGTCGGATATTGCGGCGCGCATGATAAACGCCCCTTTTGATACGCCTGTCGGCGCACTGGTATCCATCCTCGGCGTGCCCGTCTTTTTTGCGCTTACGTTCAGGAAGGAGGGCATGGTCTTATGAAAAAGAAAACCAGACAGCTCCTTATCCTCAACGGTCTTCTTTTCCTGATTGTGGCTGCGGCTATCTTATCCGTTAACAGTGGTTACGCAAGAATTCCCTTCTCGACTGCGGTTCACAGCATATTCCAACCGCATATGGAGGGAACCTCCGTAGTCGTAGCGCAGTTTCGCGTTCCGAGAATCGTCCTCGCCGTTCTATGTGGGATGGGTCTGGCACTTGCCGGATGCGTTATGCAGACTGTCACGGGGAATCCGCTGGCCGATCCGGGGATATTGGGCATAAACGCAGGTGCGGGATTTGCCGTTATGCTGTTCCTGACATTTTTCCCTGCACTGCATATACGTACCATGGCATACCAGCCGATATTTGCCATAGCGGGCGGGCTTTGCACAACGGGACTGCTGTATCTTTTTGCAAAGAGGAACGGAAAACTCCTCCCAATATATTTTCTGTTGGGCGGCATCGGTCTTGCGTCCCTATTTTCTTCTTTTATGCTGATCATGGCCGCGAACATGGACAACAGCAGCTATCAGCTCGTGGCAAGATGGCTTGCAGGAAATATTTGGGGAACGAGCTGGCATCAGGTTCTTGCCCTGCTGCCCTATATGCTCATACTGGTTCCTTTTCTTCTTACAAAGTCGAACATACTGGATATTCTGCTCTTAGGAGAGAATACGGCCATTTCTCTGGGGATAGCCGTAGAGAGGGAGATAAGACTGCTCCTGATTGCATCGGTGGCTCTTACCTCTGCCTGCGTTGCCGTCAGTGGAGGGATCGGTTTTGTGGGACTGGTAGCGCCGCATATGGCACGAAGGCTGATCGGAGGCAGACACCACGCCCTTATGCCTACCTCCATGCTGCTGGGGGCGCTGCTGTTGCTTTTGGCAGACACGCTGGGACGGTCTGCCTTTCAGCCGAGGGAGATCCCGGTTGGTATCGTGATCTCCGTGCTTTCGGCTCCGTATTTTCTGTTCCTGCTCCGCAGGTATTTTTAAGGGAGGATGTCTATGCTTTCACATATGCAGGCAAAGGGTTTGTCTGCCGGATATAACGGGGAGGCCGTCTTCAGGGGGCTTGACTTAAAAATCACGGAAGGCAGCATAACCACCTTGATAGGCTCCAACGGCTCTGGAAAATCCACCATACTGAAGACACTGTGCCGGATCATTTCCTCGGATTCCGGCGCAGTATACCTTGATGGCGAAGCGATCCACAGAATGCCGACAAAGCGTGTTGCCCAGAGACTTGCGCTGCTGCCGCAGGGAGCACAAGCCCCTGCCGGCATCACAGTCGGCGACCTTGTGGAATACGGGCGTTTTCCTTACAGGTCGGCGCTAAGCGGTCTCGGCGAAAAGGATCGGGAGATCATCCAGTGGGCTCTTGCCAGTACAGGCATGAGTTCTCTTGAACATAGAGAAATGGAGAGGCTTTCGGGAGGTCAACAACAGCGGGCATGGATCGCCATGGCGTTGGCGCAGAAAACAGGATTGCTGTTTCTGGATGAACCCACGACCTATTTGGACATCTCGCACCAACTGGATATATTGTACCTTCTGCGCCGCCTCAACCGGGAAAATGGTGTTACCATCGTAATGGTTCTTCATGATTTAAATCATGCCATCATGTTTTCCGACTATTTGGTGGCGATCAAAGACGGGATACTACACAGCGCCGGTACGCCGCAAGAGGTTATTACCCAGCAGGCGTTGCGGGAAATCTTTGATATAGAAGCGGAGGTCATTACACATCCGGTATTAAATGTTCCGGTATGCCTTCCCTTCAGGATAACGGAACAAAACAAAAAAACAGGAGGTTCGAACACATGAAAAAAGGGGTGCAATCAGTGCTGTTCTCCGTGCTGGTGGGTGCGCTGCTGCTGTGCGCCGGATGCGGCAAATCGGGAGACATCTACACGGCGGGCGTTTATACGGCTTCCGCTGAAGGTTATTCTGGTTCGGTTACCGTAGCGGTAGAGTTTGACGGGAGCAGCATATTGTCTGTACATGTCCTATCTCACAGCGAAACAGTAAATATCTCAGACCTCGCAATAGATGAACTCCCTTCCCGGATCGTGGAGGCGCAGACCTGGGATGTGGATGCCGTTTCATCTGCAACATTTACCAGCGATGCCATTCGTGAAGCGGTCAGAGATTGCCTCGCGCAGGCGGCACTCCGATGAACCATTTGCGTTGCAAAGGATATTTTGCGGTGATAGAATGGGTGAGATGAAGGGCAAGTCAAAAAATCAGCCATAGCTGCTGTTTTAAGTGCTTTTCCAGCGAAGTGCCGCAGGCATTTCGCTGGAGATTCCATATATGGCTGTATGAACTCCCTTCTATGCGCAAAAGAATATCGCGAATCCTCCAAGCAAAGGTATATGTGTTTAGTATAAAATGTGTCACTCTCATTGACAAACTCAATATGCTCAGTTATAATATACCAGCGGTATATACCATCGGTATATCAGGAGGCGTAGGAGATGGAACGAGCGGAAACTCAAAAGAAGATCCTTGAGATTGGAAAAAAAGAATTTCTGGAAAAAGGATTTAAGGACGCATCTCTGAATAAAATCGTCGCGGAGGCAGGCTTCACGAAGGGTGCATTCTACGGCTACTACCCGGATAAGACCGCTCTGTTTGAAGACCTTGTGGGCGGGACCGCAAGCGAGCTGCTCACCCGCTTCAAGGCGGCACAGGATGATTATTTTGACCTCGTCCCGGAAGGGAGAGCAAAAGACAGTCTGGAGCTTTCCACCCAACACCTGCACGAGCTTGTCGCGTTCATGTACGACCATTTCGACGAATTCAAGCTGATCCTCTGCCGGGCGGAGGGAACGGGCTATGCGGATTTCATCGAGGTGCTGGTGGATCTGGAGGTCGATCGATCCGAAGAATACTACGCCCTCCTCAGAAAAAACGGTATGCTCTCCGGGAGCATGACTCGTCAGCTTCATCACATGATCACAAGGGCTTACTTTACGGCGGTGTGTGAAACCATCGTCCACGATATGCCGAGAGAGGAAGCCATGAAATACGTTGATGAACTGGCTATCTTTTTCCACTCCGGCTGGAGCGGACTTTTAAGGCTCGAATGAGCCTTAAAAAATAACTGCCGGTTAGTCATCTCTAACTGACGCGGCGCATCCTCCAACAAACCTATATATTTTAAGAAAGGAACACGGAATATGAGCAAACAGAAAAAAGAAAAGCAGCCGCCGGTGCTGGGCAGGCTGCTGGAATATGCCGGAGGGCATAAGTGGCTGTCCGTCTTGGGCTGCGGGCTGTCCGGCGTTTCGGCGGCGGTCGGTATTTTCCCGTTCGTCTTTGTCTGGTACGCGGCCAGAGGCATTTTGACGCCGGGAGGCGGCGTTTCGGCGGGGCTTGCCCGCTACGGCTGGTACGCGCTGGCGGCGGCACTTCTGAGCGCGGCGATCTATTTCGCTGGACTTATGTGTACGCACCTTGCGGCCTTCCGGGTGGCGACGAATATGCGAAAGGCGGCGGTCGCTCATCTCATTGACCTGCCGCTGGGGTACTTTAACGCTAACCTCACGGGGCGGCTGCGCAAGCAGATTGACGACAACGCGGCGCTGACAGAAACGCTCCTTGCCCACACCATCCCCGACGCGGTGGGCGGGATCGTAACGCCGATACTGGCGGTGGGACTGCTCTTCGTCTTTGACTGGCGCATGGGGCTTGCCTGCCTGATCCCCATGGTCATCGGGCTTGTCTGCCTGATGAGTATGATGACCGGGACGGGCATGAAGTTCTTTGAGGAATACCAGCGGGCAGGAGAGCACATTTCCGCCGAGGCCACAGAGTATGTCCGGGGTATCCCGGTGGTCAAGGTATTCCAGCAGACGGTTTACTCCTTCAAGAGCTTTCATGCCGCCATCCTCAGCTACCGCGACCTTGCCAGTGGCTACGCCATGATGTGCCGTATGCCCTACACCCTGTTTACGGTGGTTCTGAATGCCATGTTCCTGCTTCTCATGCCCTTGGGAATGGTTCTCATCGGCGGCGCGGCAGACGGCTGGGCAGTGCTGGCCGATCTGGTGTTTTACATCTTCTTCGCGCCCCAGCTTGCCTTTATGATGGAGCGGCTGATGTACGCGGTCAACGCACAAATGGAGGCCGCCGAGGCAGTGAACAAGCTGGAGGCGATATTGAAGGAGTCGCCCCTTCCCGAGCCTGCGGCGGACAGCGGAAGCAAGCCCGCGGGTAGCGGCATTTCCTTTGAGAATGTCACCTTTTCCTATGACGGCGCGGACAGGCCCGCGCTGACGAATGTGAGCTTCCACCTGCCGCAGGGGGAGGCGTGGGCGCTGGTGGGCCCCTCCGGCGGCGGCAAGACCACCATCGCCCGGCTGATCCCGCGCTTTTTCGATGTGCAGGCAGGGGCAGTGCTCCTGGGCGGACGGGATGTGCGAAGCATCCCCACCGCGGAGCTGATGGAGCAGATATCCTTTGTCTTTCAGGAGGTGCGCCTGTTTAAGAAAAGCATCCGCGACAACATCCGCGCCGCTCGGCCGGACGCCACCGAGGCGGAGATATTACACGCGGCGCAGCTTGCCCAGTGCGGCGATATTCTGGAAAAGACGCCGGGCGGGCTGGACGCCGTGATCGGCGCCAAGGGCGTGTACCTCTCCGGCGGCGAGATGCAGCGCATCGCGCTGGCCCGGGCGATTTTAAAGGACGCACCCATCGTGGTGCTGGATGAGGCCAGCTCCTTTGCAGACCCGGAGAACGAGGCGAAGATACAAAAGGCCTTCGAGGCGCTGATGAAGGGCAAGACTGTGCTGATGATCGCCCACCGCCTGTCCACGGTGCGGAACATGGATCGCATCCTCGTCATCCGGGACGGCGAGATCGCCGAGGAAGGAAAGCACGACGAGCTTCTTGAAAAGGGCGGCGTATACGCCGCCATGTGGGAGGAATACCAAAAGGCCGCGCAGTGGAAGGTGGGAGGTGCCGCATGATCGAACGCATCCGCAAAAAATACGCCATGACGGAGAAGGGCGCAAAAGACTATGTGGCCGCCGTGTTCTGGTCCGTACTGGTCAACATCAGCAAAATGCTGCCGGTGGGCGTGCTGGCCGCGGCGCTCTCCGGCATCGTAGAGGCACTTACAAACGGCACCGACCCAAGGGCGGGTCTTACGCGCTTCCTGGTCGCGGGCGTCCTTGCCCTCACCGCGCTCTTTGTGACCTTTCTGATCCAATACAGAGCCTTATACGAAGCCACCTACCGGGAGAGTGCCAACCGCCGCATCCGGCTGGCGGAGGTGCTGCGCCAGCTTCCGCTGTCCTTCTTCGGAACCCGGGACCTGACTGACCTGACCACCACCATCATGGGGGATACGGAGACGCTGGAAAAGGCGTTCTCCCACTTTTACCCCGCCATGCACGGCGCGCTCATCTCCACGGCGCTGATTTCCGCAGGCATGCTGCTTTACGACTGGCGGATGGCGCTGGCTCTTTTGTGGGTGGTGCCTGCGTCGCTGCTGATGGTATATCTCTCCCGGCGCATGGAAAAGCGGCATATAACGAAGGGTCTCGTCACCCGCCGCGCGGCCACCGACGCCATGCAGGAGGTGCTGGAGTGCGCGCCGGAGATCAAGGCGTGCAACCAAAAGACGCGGTATATCGCTGACCTGAACCGCAGGCTGGACGAGGCGGAGCAGGACACCATCCGGGGCGAGCTGTTCACAGGCTCCGTGGTCACGGCGGCACAGTCCTTCCTGAAGCTGGGCATCGCCACCACCGTCCTCACGGGGGTGCTGCTCATGAGCCGCGGCGACCTGGCGCTGATCCCGTTTCTGATGTTCCTTATCGCCGCCACCCGGGTATATGACCCCATCGGCTCCATGTTTGCCAACATGGCAGCGGTTTTCGCCTGCGAGGTGCGCATCGAGCGTATGCAGGAGATCGAGAGCGAAAAGCGCATGACCGGACTGACCGAATATGATCCAGATGGCTACGACATCCACTTTGAGCATGTGACCTTTGCCTACCGGGAAAAAGAGGACGTGCTAAGAGACGTTTCCTTTACGGCAAAGCAGGGGCAGGTGACGGCGCTGGTAGGCCCCTCCGGCGGCGGCAAATCCACGGCGGCCAAGCTGGCAGCCCGTTTCTGGGACCCGGCGGAGGGAACGGTGCGGCTGGGCGGCGTGGACGTGTCCACGGTGGACGGTGAAGCACTGCTGAAAAACTACGCCATCGTATTTCAGGATGTGGTGCTGTTTGCGGACACCGTGATGGAAAACATCCGCCTCGGCAAGCGGGACGCCACCGACGAGGAAGTGCTGGCGGCGGCGAAGGCGGCGCAGTGCGACGCCTTTGTATCCAAGCTGCCGGAGGGCTACCATACCCTGATCGGGGAAAACGGCTCCCGTCTCTCCGGCGGCGAGCGGCAGCGCATCTCCATTGCCCGCGCCATCTTGAAGGACGCGCCGGTGATTTTGCTGGACGAGGCCACGGCCTCGCTGGACGTGGAAAACGAGACGGCGGTGCAGGCGGCGCTGTCCGGATTGATCAAGGATAAGACGGTGCTCATCATCGCGCACCGCATGCGTACCGTCATGAACGCCGACCAGATCGTCCTGCTCTCCGGCGGCCGCGTGGTTGAGATGGGCTCTCCCGCGGAGCTGCTGAAAAAGAACGGCCTGTTCCGCCACATGGCGCAGCTCCAGAGCGAGAGCATGGAGTGGACGGCGTAGAAAGTTGCGGGATAAACAGAATTCCCAGTGCAATATTGGAAAACAAAGTATCGAAAACAAGGAGGCGTTTATGAAAGAAACAAATAAATGGTCTGTCAGGGATGTGATCACCACAGTGCTGCTTTCGGCAGTACTGATCGTGATCCAGCTCGTTATCAATATG
>OIAT01000204.1_pt1 | contig 15728 bp, 16 predicted proteins | sample 1580801 | NCBI WGS metagenome assembly OIAT01 (sample SAMEA3882536, study PRJEB24775) | human gut metagenome | biome: human-associated habitat; feature: intestine environment; material: feces | place: Netherlands | collected 2009/2010
GACTATCTGGTTTACCGGATTATATCCTTTTTCTGATAAAGCTTCATATACCTCTTTTAAGATTTCTTTTGCCTTAATGCTATTATCTCTTTCTACTTCAAAATTCATTGTTTTATCATCTATCATTTTCTTACCTCCTATATGCAATTAATATTGCTTTCAGTTTTATCTGCATCATCTAAGTATTCTTCTAATTTTTTAGTTACCTCTTCTAAACCTGTTCCCTTATAATATGTTGCTAATATAAAGTTTGTTCGGGGATGAGCATATATCTGTTTTTTTGTTTTTTTGTTTTTTGTAGCTTCTTCTTTTTTTATAGTAATCGCTTCAATTTCACTTTTTACCGTTTTAACAAATTCTTCAACCCCTTCTAGGTCTACTCCTGAAAATGCTATTGCAAACTTAGGTCCCATATATCTTACAAATACATATTGAGCTGATATTGATGTTTTAACAATATTACTAACATCTATAATTGTTTTTGTTCCAAGATTCCTTCCAAACACTTTATTTATTTCTTCAATGTTAGTAATAGTAAACATACATATTGTAGATTGTGCATATTTGTCTATTGTTCTTTTTCCTTTTCCATATAAATATTCTGCTGAATTTAATCCTGTGCTTTTATCTACTCTATAAATATTTTCTATTGTGTTTTGATATGACACTGTTTTTAATACTGACACTATGTTATCTCTAACAACTCCCAAAACGCTAGTATCCATGTTATCAAACGCATGAGGCTCGCTGCTTTCTATTATCCAATATCCAATATATATATTGTCTATATATAGTGGAAAAAACATTGCTGACTTTGCCCTTCCCATTTCGCTCTTTTGATAAGCAAGCTTTTCTCCTGCTCCATTTACCGTTACATATTTTGGAGTTGCTGAGGCAATACTATCTTTAAACATTTCATCTGTATGCAAGTTTTTTAGAGTATCCCAATGTCTTTCATCTACATTAGAGGCCTTTATAACGTATTCTGCCCCATTAAATACCACTATTGTAGAATATCTTATACTAAATTTTTCTATTAGTATGTCATTAATCACTTGCAATTTATTATCTACTGAAGAATCTTTTCCTATTGTATCCATGAATTCTTGTAAAACCCTTAGGTTGTTTACTTTTTCATTTATACTTTGATATTTCTTTATTTTCTTGCTTATAGATAAATTATACATTACTAATGCTATTATAATTATTATTAATAATACTATTGCTAATAAAATAGGATTCAAGTTATCACCTCATAAGTTATTGTTGATATTTGTTCTTCATTTTATTTAATGTACTGTTTATATTACTAGAAAAATTGTCTTTGTATTGGTTTCCTCTTGGAGAATATGTTTGTCTATTTATTAATGGATATACCATTCCAGTTAATTGTTTTAAAGCCATCATCAATGGTTTTGTATATCCGTTTAAAGATATAGAGCAATTTATCATTGAATCCAAATACTTAATATAATTTGGTATTTCTAGTGGTACTTCGCAGTATGCTATTCTTTCAGGGTCAAATAAGTTTTTCATATATGTCATTGATGGATCATTATAGTTAGATATTCCATCAATTAATCTTTTTACAGAAACACTTTTTATTTTGACACTTTTATTTATTACTATTTTTAGTTTTTCTTGTCTTAATATGTTTTTAGATTGCAAATTTCTTAAAAATGCTGTTAGTGGTTGCATTGTTAAAACATCCATGCTTTGTACTAAATATATTTCTTGTGCTTTATCAAAATACTCCATTGGTGTATCAAAGTCGCAATCTATTAATACAACCGAAAAGTTCTTTAGTAATGTACTTAGAATTGTTTCAGCATCAGAATAATCATTTTGCTCTTCTGGAAGACTAGTAAATACAGATAAGTTTTTATTTACTCTTACTCCTTCTGCTACTCCACTTCTTAATTTGTATATACTCTCTTTAGCAGTGTTCATTAATTGTTCTTCGTTGTTAGTATATACATAATAAGCATTTTTATTTGTTGACATATCCAATATTGCTGTTGATATTCCTGTACTAGATAACATTTCAGCAACATTGTTTACAATAAATGATGTTCCATTTTTTGTAGTTCCTACAAATGCCACAACTTTTTTATCCTTTGTTATTAATGAATTAAATTCTGCTCCACTTGGTTTATATGCTGTTTGTACCAATTCTTCTTTTTTATTTTCAACATATTGATTTTGTTGTGGTTTTTCTTCTTTATTTTCTTCTTCCAAGTTAAATAAATCTATTTCTTCGTCATTGTCGTCTGTCTCATTTTCATCATTTCCTAAAGCAGATAAATCAATTGCTTCTTCATCATCGTTTTCTTCTTCATTATCTCCTAGGTCAAATAAATCTATTGGTTCTTCTTGTTCTGTTTTCTTTGTCTCTTCATCTTCATCGCTTAGATTAAACAAATCAATTAATTCATCGTTTTCTTCGTCATTTTTTTCTTCTTGCTGAATTGGATTTTTTGGAGGTCTTCCCCTTCCTCTCTTTGGTTTTTCTTCTTGTTGTAATTCTACTGGTACAACCTTTTTTGGTCTTCCTCTTCCTCTTTTTGGTTTCTCTTCTATTTCATCAACTGGATTTTCTATTTCTTCTACTTTTTCTTCTATTTTTTCTATTGGCTCTATTGGTTTTTGTGCAGTTTCTTTTATTAGTCTTTTAACTCCTGTTTTATTAACACTTTGTGGTATAACAATAGGCTTTGAAATTTTTGTTTTTTCTGATTCTTCTTTTATTAATTCTTCTTGAATTGCGCTTTTCCCTTTTGATTTTTGTTGTTCTTGTTGTACAGCAAAGTTTTGTCTTTCTGTTTTTGGTTGAAAAGCCATTAATTGTTGATATTTAGGAGACCTCTCTTCCAAAACAGCTTTTACTCCCATAGGCAGATATCTTATTATTATCTTCAACTGTATATCATTGTATTGTGATACAATATTATTAAAACTATCAACATATTTATCTTCATTTTTTCCAAGTCTTCTATAATGCTCTAATATGTTTTGAATTTCTACTTCACTAACATTGTTTTCATTCTCTGGTTGATAATTAACACTATCAGATTCAATTTTATAATATTGTTTTGCATCTCTTTTAGTTCTTGGTTTATTTATTAATCTACATACTTCATCTATGCTTCTATCTTGACCAATTATTGCATTGTAAATTCCTAGTCCAAATAATTTAACTAGCATTTCATCAGATTTTGATCTTCTATCTGCACAAATTAATATTATATCTGTATTATTTCCTTCTTCATCTATTGCTTCATCACTTATGTTATCTAACTTTTCAAACAAAAATTTATCTATTGTATCATAGTTGTTGTTTGCAAATGGTTCCAAATCTTCACTTATAACCACTCTATCATAAGATTTATCTTTTTGTAACTCTTTTAGAATTGCATTAAAGTAGTATACATTTTTATATGACAAGATTTCTTTATATTCTTTTTGATATTTCTTTATTATTGCTTCCGAAATATCGTCATTATTTACTGCGAATAAAACCTTCATGCTTTTAACCTCCAAATTTATCTTGATTAGTATATCTTTATTTTATATTTCTAACGCCATCCTCTTACTACTATTGCAAATATAAGCGGTAATACTTGGCAAATTACAAGTATTGTAACACATGCTATTATTATTCCGAACCCTTTATGCTTCATATCCAATCTTCTTGTTCCTAGCACATATTGATAAAGTGCTCCCATTACTATTCCTATAAAACAAAATGGTATACTATATACTCTAATTTTGTTTAATATAAATGCTGTTGTTCCATATTCTACTGAACCATATTTTCTTGTATATTCATCTCTTTCACTATTTAATTCTTCACTTTGTTCTACAATTTGACTGGCTGTATTTGTTTCTAATACATTTTTTTCTTCTATTGCAAATACTGATCCAAATGATAAAAATAATAATATTATTACAAAGCTTGCTAAGATTTTCTTCATTTTATATTTTCCTCCTAATTTTTCCTTTTTTCACTTATAATATCATACAATATAATTCGAAAAATAGCAAGAAATTTATTTGATTTTAAGCAAAAAAAACATCTCTTTAAACAGAGATGTTCTTTTATTTATTTTATTCTGCTGATTCTTCACTAGCTTCTTCTGCTTCTGGAGCTTCATAAGCTTCTAAAATAGCTTTTTGAATTTTCTCCCTTGTTTCAGCATTAATTGGATGAGCTATATCTTTAAATTCTCCGTTTGGAGTTTTTCTACTTGGCATATCTATAAATAATCCATTTTGGCTTTCGATAACTTTAATGTCATGAATTACGAATTCATTATCGAATGTTACAGAAGCAACAGCTTTCATTCTGTTTTCTGAATTTACTTTTCTTAAACGTACGTCTGTTATTTGCATTTATGTGCACCGCCTTCCAATGTTTATAAATTTTTTTGTACATATCTTTTTATGTACAATTTACTTATTCGCCAAAAAGTTTTTTTTTCCTTCTTTATTTTACAATATTATTTTAAATATTTTTTGTTCACATTTTTTTGTTTTTTTCATATAGTAATATAAATTATAAATCATAATTTTACGTTAAGTTATTGAATTTTTTTGAATTTAAATGTATAATCCTTTATTGTAGAAAGGTGTTGTGTAGCGAAATGATAAATTATAATAATAATATAGATAGCTTAAAGAAGTATAAACATGTTCATATGATTGGAATTGGCGGAATTAGCATGAGTGGAATTGCCGAAATATTACATAACTTTGGTATATTTGTTACTGGTTCTGATGTTACTAGATCAAAAATAACAGATAAATTATCTAGTCATGGTATTTTTATAACTATTGGTCATGATACAAAATTAGTTTCTCAAGCAGACCTAGTTGTATACTCTGCCGCAGTTAAACAAGATGACCCTGAACTTTTAGAAGCTAAAAAAAATAATATAGAAATTGTTGAAAGATGTGAGTTTGTTGGTTATTTAACTAGAATTTATAAAAACACAATTGGTGTATCTGGAACTCATGGAAAAACAACTACTACGTCTATGATTTCTTTATGCTTTATAGAAGCAGGTCTTGACCCTACTATTCAAGTTGGTGCAATATTAAAACAAATTAATGGTAACAATAGAGTTGGAAATAGTGATTATTTTGTTTTAGAGGCTTGTGAATATGTAGAAAGTTTTCTAAAATTTAGTCCAAAATCTGCAGTTGTTTTAAATATTGATAATGACCATTTAGACTATTTTAAAAACTTTGAAAACATTGTTAATGCTTTTAGAAAATATGTAGCAATTCTTCCTTTTGATGGATTACTTGTTGCAAATGCAGATGATAAAAATTGTTTTGATTTAAGAAATTACACAGATGCAAAATTTGTTACATATGGTATAAAAAATGATAAAGCAAACTTTGTTGCAAGAAACATTTCTTTTGATAAAAATGGATTTGCTAAATTTGATGTATATTACAATAATAATTTCTATTCAGAAATGAAATTATCTGTTCCTGGTATTCATAATGTTTCTAATGCACTTGCTTGTATTGCACTTTGTTCAGAATATGGAATTCAAAAACATATTATAAAATCAGCTTTATTAAGTTTTACTGGTGCAAATAGAAGATTTGAACTTGTAGGTTCTTATGAAAATATTACTATTTTTGATGACTACGCTCATCATCCTAGTGAAATACTAGCAACAGCAAAAGCTTTAAAAAACAAAACATATCGTCAATCATGGATAATTTTCCAACCACATACATACAGCAGAACCAAAAGTCTTTTAGATGACTTTGCAAAGGTTTTAACAAACTTTGATAATATTATAGTTACAGACATTTATGCAGCAAGAGAAAGCAATAATTATGATATCTCTTCTATTGATTTAGTAAATAAAATTAAATCTCTTGGAAAAGATGCTACATATATTTCTAGTTTTGATGATATCGTTAAATACGTTAGAGAACGTGCTTGCCCAAATGATATTATTCTAACAGTTGGCGCAGGTACAGTTACAGAAATAGGAAGAAAAATTTTATTAAAATAAGATAAAATACAAAAAATACCTCGAAGAAGTTTATCTTCGAGGTATTTTTTATCTCTTATCTTATTATACATATTGCTATAACTATTAATCCTACTATAATTCTATAAATAGCAAATATTTTAAAGCTTCCCTTCTTTAAGTATTCTAGTAAGAATTTGATTACTAAAATTCCAACTACAAAACTAAATAGCACACCAAGAATAAATGCTATTATTCCTGTTAAATTTGCTACTGCAAAGTACTCTATAAAATCTCCTAGTTTGAATATTGTTGCAGCAAGAACTATTGGAGCAGATAGCATAAAAGAATATTTAGCTGTTGCTTCTCTTTTGACTCCCATCATCCTTCCAGCTGTCATTGTTATTCCAGAACGTGACACACCTGGTATAAATGCTAAGCATTGTGATAATCCTATTAAAAATGTTTGTTTTAAAGTCATATCTTCATAATCAGTTTTTGACTTACAATTTTTATCTACTAAGTATAAAATAATTCCCATTACAATTAATGCTATTGCTATAATTAGTGGTTTTGTTAAATAATCTTCCAAAAAATGATCTAAGATGAATCCAATTATTCCACCTGGTAATGTTGCTAAAACTATATACCAAAACATTCTTCCCTCTTGTGTTTTTTCCTTTTTAACTACTTGGTTAAATCCACCTTTTATAAGGTTTACCCAATCTTTAAAGAAAAATATTCCTATTGCTAAAAGTGTTCCAAAATGTAAAGCTACATCGAAAGAATCTGGTATGTTCCAATTAAAAATCCATGGTATTAAATTTAAATGTGCAGAACTTGAAATTGGCAAAAGTTCTGTTAATCCTTGTACTATTCCTAATATAATTGCTTGTAATATTGTCATCTATTTTCCCTCTCTCTTTTAATAATATATATTTATATTATTTTTATTTATTCTTTTTTATATCTAAATATTTTGTTAAGTTATAAGTATCATCTAGGTATTCAGAAATTTCTCTTTCTTGCTCACTCTCTTTAATTTCTGGTTCTGCTTTCTCATCAGGTTTAATTATTAATTGTTTAATTGGTAAAAATATAGGTTCATCAATTGCCATTTTATAATATTTATAATCAATTTGTATTGCTGAATTTATATTAGTTGCAGCTTTTGTTTTATTATTTTTTATCATATATATCTTTGCTAACTGATAATATGACTTACTTTCTGTCTCTCCATAAATGCTCTCTAAAAAACACTTCTCTGCAGATTCAATATCTCTATATAACAAAGATATTTGTCCTAACCTGTAAAAAGCATTATAATAATTCGAATCTAATTCTACAGTCTTTTTGTAACATTCTTTTGCAAGTGAAAATTCGTTCATCATACTATATGCTAGTCCTAGATTGTAATACAACTGTGCATTATTGGAATCATATTTTATTGCTTGAACATACATTGTTATTGCTTGCTTATATTTTTTCTCCTGTAAAAGCAGATCTGCAAGCATATTGTTTGCTTCTTTCATTTCCGGTCTTTTGCTTACTAATGTTTTTAACATTTGAATCGCTTCATCTTTTTTTCCTAAATCCTTTAATAAAACTGATATTTTAAAATATGTTACATAATCACTTGGTTTTAAATCCAGAACTTTTACATACTCATCTATTGCTTTTCTCATTCCGCCTTCTTTTTCATATATTTCGGCAAGCAACTTATGAGCCGTATAGCTTTTATCATATTTGCTAATGATATTTATCAAAACCTCTTTTGCTTTTCTTTCATTACTAAACAATATGTACATTCTAGCTAATGTTATTTGTAACCATTCACTACAATTTATATTTTTATATTCTAAGTAAAATACTATTATTGGGCTTATTATTGAAAACAAGTACATTATTACAACACTAGCAGTTTCTGTTAAAGCATCAAAAAGTACTCTAATTAGATTCATTAATATACCTATTGCCTGAAATAGCAATAAAACTAAATATGTTGTATCGTTTTTTTTCATCATTTTAAATAAAAAGATATAAGCGAAAAGTAGAAAAGAAACTAAAGTAAATATTATTCTTTCTATCATTATTTTTTAATCTCCTAATTCTCAAATTTTTCCTTATAATTTTTTATTGCTTTTTCAATAATCTTCTCTGCCTCTTCTCTTCCTAAAACTTCTTCTACTACTGTTTGTTTTTCTTCTAATTGCTTATACACCTCAAAAAAGTGCATTATTTCGGAAGAAATATGACTTGGTAAATCATTTATATCTTTGTACACATTTAAAAATGGATCTTTTTTTGCAACTGCAATAATTTTCTCATCATTTTGCTCTGAATCTATCATTGTAATTACCCCTATTGGATAACATTCTACTAATGTCATTGGATCTATGTTTTCTTGGCATAGTACTAAAACATCTAATGGATCATTATCATCTGCATAAGTTCTTGGTATAAATCCATAATTTGCTGGATAATGAGTTGCTGTATACAAAACTCTATCCAATCTTAGGAGTCCTGTTTCTTTATCTAATTCATATTTATTTTTTCCACCTTTTGTTATTTCAATAACTGATATAAAATCTTTTGGTTTTATTCTTTCTGAATCTATATCATGCCATATATTCATATTTAACCCCTCCTGTTTATTTTTAATTTATCTTTATATATTCTAATCTATTTTAATAAAAAAGTCTAGTTTGTATATGAATTTGTATATAATTTTTAATAAATTCTTAATAAACCATTGACAAAACGAAAAAAATTATTTACAATATTATTCGTGACTAAAAACGGTGGATGTAGCTCAGTTGGTTAGAGCGCTGGTTTGTGGCACCAGAGGCCGTGGGTTCGAGTCCCATCTTCCACCCCATCATAAATTTACATTGGGGTGTAGCCAAGCGGTAAGGCACCAGACTTTGACTCTGGCATGCGGCGGTTCGAATCCTCCCACCCCAGCCAAAAAAACCTGATACAAAATGTATCAGGTTTTTTATATATTTTCTTATTTTTATTGTGCCTTTGCAAAAATTATTATCCTTTTTTGGCTGTCATCTGTACATGTAGATAATGTTATTTCTGGTACTCCATTTGTATTTCTATTATAGAAGCTTGCATCATTTGGAGAAGTTTCAAATTTTTGATATATTATGTATGTTAATTCTCTTCCTGATATGTCTTTTATCATAACTTTATCACCAACGGATAGCTTTTTGTTATTTGAGAAAAGTTTTCCATTTCTATAGTTGTGTCCTATTATTACTGTGTTTCCAGGTTCATTTAGTTGTGGATTACTTGGATATATAACTGCAACAGATGTCTCTAATGCCTTAGGTGTTGTTTCTTCTAATATTGGTAATTTAACATTTGTTTTTGGTATTGTTATATAACCTATCATTACAAAGTTTTTATAATATGTTTTCTTTTTTCCTCCGTTTCCAGAATTCCCTGATTGTGCTTGGTCTATCTGGTCTGCAAGTTCACCTAAATCAACATTTGAACTGTTTTCTTCTTGGTTTTGATCTTCTGATGTTCTATCAAATTCTGTAATAGCTTGTGCAGTTTCTTTCTCAGCATTATGTGGTTTTATAACATAGTTATAAATAAGTATGCCTCCTCCCAAAAGCACTGCTATTATAATTACTATTAAAATTACTGTTAATGTATTTCCATATTTATTTGCTGACATAATTACACCTCCTAAATATGTCATATATTTATATTATAACATATTTCCACACAAAATGGCACTATTGTTTAGCAGATTTTTGTTCCTAATTTTTTACCACCTATTATATGAAAATGTAAGTGTGGTACTTCTTGTCCACCATCTTCTTTACAATTTACTACTATTCTAAAGCCACTTTCATCTACGCCTTCTTGTTTAGCTATTTTATTTATTATTGAATATATTTTTCCAACTAATGCTTCATCTTCCTTTTGTAATTCTGTTACATGGCTTATATGTTTTTTAGGAATTACCAATATATGTACTGGCGCTACTGGATTTATATCTCTAAATGCTAATACTTCATCATCTTCATATACTTTATTTGAAGGAATTTCTCCTTTAATTATTTTGCAAAAAATACAATCTTCCATTTTATTTTTCTCCTTACTACTCTAATATTGCTTTTATACGTCTTACTCCTGCTGATGATGCTTCCTCTTTTTTTATTTTAAAATGACCTAATTCACTTGTATTTTTTACGTGAGGGCCTCCACATAATTCAAGTGAAACATCTCCTATTTTATATACAGAAACTATATCTCCATATTTATCAATAAACATAGCTTCTGCTCCCATCTTTAATGCATCTTCTTTTTTCATTTCTAGTTTTTCTACTGGTATTGCCATTTTTATATATTCATTTACTAAGTCTTCTGTTTGTTTTTTCTCTTCATCTGTCATTTTTGCAGGATGAGAAAAATCAAATCTCATTCTTTCTGCAGTAATATTGCTTCCCTTTTGATGAACATGAGGTCCTAAAACTTTTTTTAATGCTGCATTTAGAAGGTGTGTAGCTGTATGATATTTTGTTTCCATCTCTCCTGTTGAAGCAAGTCCACCTTTGAATTTACCTGTTGAACCCTGTCTTGATTTTTCTTGGTGTTCTGCAAATTTTTGTTTAAATCCTTCTGTATCAACTTTTAATCCCAATTCTCCTGCTAATTCCTCTGTAAGTTCAATAGGAAATCCGAATGTATCATATAATCTGAAAGCAATATCTTTATTTATTGTATCTCCATCTATATTTTTTACAACCTTTTCAAATTCTTTTAATCCATGTTCTAGAGTTCTATTAAATTTGATTTTTTCATTTTTTAAAGTTTCTAAAATATCGCTTCTATTTCTTTCTAATTCGCCATAGTATTTTGAATATTTATTAATTATTAATTCTGCTAATTGTTGTTCCCAATCGCTATTAATATCAATATTTAATTTTTTTGCATATCTAATTGTTCTTCTAATTAATCTTCTTAAAATATATCCTTGATCTGTATTAGAAGGTTTTATTCCTGCATCATCCCCTGCAATTATTACTATTGCTCTTATATGGTCTGCAATAATTCTCATACTTCTTGTATATTCTTCATTTTCATATGATAAGCCAGAAATTTCTTCTATCTTTTTTATAACATCTTTCCATACAGATGATTTATAGTTGTCTGTATATCCTTCTAAAATTGCTGTTACTCTTTCTACTCCCAAGCCTGTATCAACATTTTTATTTTTTAATGGAGTAAACTTTCCATTTTCTTCATGGTTATATTGCATAAAAACATTATTCCATATTTCTACCCAATTCTCATTTTCTTCATCAAATTTTTCTGGAACTGGTTCTTCACTTCTCCAATAAAATATTTCTGTATCAGGTCCGCAAGGTCCTAACATTTCCATATTTGGCCACCAATTATGTTCTTCTGATAAAAATGCTATCTTATCCTTTTTTATTCCTAAGCTCTCCCAAATTTCTGCTGACTCTGTATCTGCTGGAACTATATCATTTCCCTTAAAAACTGTTACTGCTAGTTTTTCTACTGGTATTTCTAGTTTTTTGGTTAAAAATTCAAAACTCCATGAAATTGATTCTTTTTTAAAATAATCTCCTAAAGACCAATTCCCAAGCATTTCAAAAAATGTATGATGTGTTGTGTCTCCTATCGAATCTAGGTCATTTGTTCTAAAACATTTTTGAACGTCTGTAAGTCTTTTTCCTTCTGGATGTGGTTCACCTTTTAAATAAGGCACTAATGGTTGCATTCCTGCTGTATTAAACAAACATGTTGGATCGTTTTCTGGTATTATTGGTGCACTTGGTATAATTTTGTGTCCTTTGCTTTCAAAAAATTTTAAATATGTCTCTTTTAAATCTATTGTTTTCATCGAATTCCCCCTATTATATGTCTGTTTATTATTATATAAAGTTTTTTTAACATTTACAAGGGATTTCGTAAACAAATTGGAATTTGTTTAGTTCCGGATGAATTCAGGACAGTCCCCAAAATCCCCAGGTTTGGTGATTTTAAGGGACAGTCCCTAGAATTTCCCCTCACACAAATTCCAATTTTTCTAACTAATTTTTAATTTTTTTATATTTTGTCAATTTTATGCATATTTTTAACAATTTAACAAATAATAAGCTTAATTCAAATTGTTATAAAAGGAGGGAGAATTTTGAAAGCAACAGGTGTAGTTAGAAGAATAGACGATTTGGGAAGAATTGTTATTCCTAAAGAAATAAGAAGAACTTTGCGTATAAAAGAAGGTGACCCCTTAGAAATTTTTACAGACAAAGAAGGTGAAGTAATATTAAAAAAATATTCACCAATAGGAGAACTTTCTGAATTTGCAACAGGTTATGCAGAAACACTTTCTAAAACTACTGGCCATATTGCATGTATTACAGATAAAGATTCTGTAATTGCAGTATCCGGTGGATCTAAAAAGGAATTTCTAGAACAGTCTTTGAGTCCCGAATTAGAAAAAGTAATGGAAAATAAACAAATATATACAAGTAAAGAAAACAATGAAATAGCTTTGCCTATAACGCAAAATGGCAATAAAGATCGAAGATTTAATTCACAAGTTATTTATCCAATAATATCTGACGGAGATGTGATACGGTAGCGTAATTCTACTTGCCAAGGAGCAAAATACTAAAATGGGAGATATTGAACTTAAAGTAGTTCAATCTGCTGCTGGTTTTTTAAGCAGTCAAATGGATATCTAATAAAATTCTTGATTTGGAAGATGATTCTTTTCAATTTCAAATCAAGAATTTTATTTTATTTCTATTGACCTCTTCTTTTTATTAATATAAAATTAAATTACAAAATGTATTTAATTTTAGGAGATACTAATGAAAGAAAAATTAGATTTTTATAGCAAAACTAGTTTAAAATCATATAATTTAAATGAAAGTATGAGATATCAACTTGGAATGCTTGATAGCTTAGATGCTTTTACAAGAGTTCATTCTGAAAATGTTGCTAATCTAACTTGTAGATTATGTGAATACATGAAATTAAATAAAGCATTTACAGTATATTGTACTATTTGTGCTTATTTACATGATATTGGCAAAATGTTTATTCCTCCAGCCATTCTTCAAAAAACTAGTGCTTTAACTGATGCGGAATTTGAAATTATGAAAAAGCATACTACTCTTGGCTATCAGATGTGTATGGATGACATCAAACTTCGTCCATATGCCGCTGGTCCAATCTATCATCATGAAGCATTAAATGGAACTGGATATCCTAGAGGATTAACCAAAAAAGACATCCCTCTAGAAGGTCAAATAATAAGAGTTGCAGATGAATTTGATGCAATTGCTTCTAAAAGGCAATACAAAAGCCACATTGGAGTTTCTGATACATTAAAAATGTTAGTTGCAGATGCTCAAGCTGGTAAGATTAATAAAAAAGCTCTAAATTGTTTATTTAAAGTAATTATAGATGATACTAATTATGAAATTAGTGGTATTTTTGATTATACAAAATATCTATCTTCTCAAATTAAGCGACTAGAAAAAATTGATGAATTAATTACAAAATCAGAGAAAACAAAGTCTGAAAGTAAAAAAGAATATATTCGTACAAGTGCCAAATATCTTTTTGAAAATGGCGAAACATTTGAAAATTATAAAAACGTTTTGGAAGAATACAAATCAGCCTATGCAAAACGAAAAGAAAAAATTAATGAATTATTTAATGAAATTAAAATTATTAAGAAACTAAGAGTCTAACCTCTTAGTTTCTTAATTTTTCTACTGTTTTAACTAATTTTTCTATTAAATAGTCTACATCTTCTTTAGAATTTTCTTCTCCAAACGTTACTCGTAATGCACCATATGCCAAGCTGCTTGGTACTCCTATTGCTAGTAATACATGTGATGGTGTACTCTGTCCAGTTGAACAAGCAGATCCACTTGATGCGCATATTCCTTCATTGTCTAAACCTAACAGCAACTCTTCTCCATCCACTTCTTTAAACGAAATGTTAGCGTTTCCTGGAAGTCTATGTTCCATTCCACCATTTATTTTAACATTAGGTATTTTACTTTGTATTTCTGCTATATAATAATTTCTTAAACTTGTTAACTTTTTATTATATTCTTCAAAATCTCTGTATGCTATTTCAATTGCTTTGCCCATTCCCACAATTCCTGCTACATTTTCTGTTCCTGCTCTTAATTCTCTTTCCTGATGTCCTCCATCTTGTAATTTATTACACTTAACTCCTTCTCTTATATATAATGCGCCAACTCCTTTTGGTCCATAAAATTTATGTGATGACATGGAAAGCAAATCTATATTCATTTTGTTTACATCAATTCTTACATTGCCTATTGCCTGAACACTATCTGTATGAAATAAAACATTATGTTCTTTTGCAATTCTTCCTATTTGTTCTATTGGTTCTATTGTTCCAATTTCATTATTTGCAAACATTATACTTATCAAAATTGTTTTATTTGTAATTGCTTCTTCTAATTCTTTTAAATTAATTAAGCCATCTTTATCTACATTCAAATATGTTACATCAAACCCTTGGCTTTCTAAAGCTCTGCAAGTATTTAATATCGCTGGATGTTCAATTTTAGTTGTTATTATATGATTGCCTTTTTCTCTGTTTGCAAATGCCACTCCTTTTACTGCAATATTATCGCTTTCACTTCCCCCACTTGTAAAATATATCTCCTTGTTTCTGCAACCAATGGCTCTTGCAACTCTTGTTCTAGCTTCTTCTAGTGCTTTTTTTGCTCTTCTGCCGATAACTATACATAGAAGACGGATTTCCAAATTCTATACTAAAGTATGGTAACATTTCTTTTAAAACTTCATCTTTTACAGGTGTTGTTGCTGCATGATCAAAATATCTAATTTTTTGCATAAAAATTTCTCCTTATTTTTTATTTCTTTATATATTATGCTCAAAATAAAAAAAGAGAAACTTAAAATTTCTCTTTTATTGTATATTTTTTAATTTTGTGACCATCTAGTAACTTTTATATCTTTATATTTATCTAGAACATCCATGTATTTTTGATATTCATCTTCCCATAGCATATCTGGAACCTTTCCAAAAGCATCAAAAACCTTTTCTGCCTCCTCAAGAAATACTAATTGCTCTTGTGATGATAATCTTTCATATTTTTTTGCAAATCTATATAATTTATCTAGCATTTGGTTTGCTTCTATAAAGCTCCAAAAGTCTTTTACATTTATTCCTGCTAATTTTATTTGTGCTATTGCAAATAAAACTAATGCAAATATTATAACTATTAGTACATATAATATTATTATAAGAATCATTTGTGTACCCTCTTTTCATAAGTATGAAATTATTATAACATATCATATGATGTTTGGCAAATATTATAGATTTTATTTTTTTATAGTGCTATAATTAGAAGAATATTTTAGATAAATTACAATTTATCTTATAGTTAGGTGATTTTATGGATAGATTTACAGCTACTAAAAAAGCTGGTGTTTTCGGAATCTTCGGAAATATATTTTTATTAGTAATTAAAGCTACTGTTGGATTCATTAGTGGTAGCCAAGCAATGATAGCAGATAGTGTAAATAGTGCTGGCGATATTTTTGCTTCTCTTATGACTTTTATCGGAAATAAAATTGCTAGTAAACCTGGTGATAGTGACCACAATTTTGGGCACGGAAAGTCGGAATATATATTTTCTTTATTAATAAGTATTT
>OIAT01000206.1_pt1 | contig 15607 bp, 12 predicted proteins | sample 1580801 | NCBI WGS metagenome assembly OIAT01 (sample SAMEA3882536, study PRJEB24775) | human gut metagenome | biome: human-associated habitat; feature: intestine environment; material: feces | place: Netherlands | collected 2009/2010
GCAGACTGTAAATCTGTTAGCAACGCTTTCGAAGGTTCGAATCCTTCTCCATCCACTTAGCTTAACAGCTAAGCCGATGTGGCTCAATTGGCAGAGCAGCTGATTTGTAATCAGCAGGTTATCGGTTCGAGTCCGATCATCGGCTTTTGATTTTAAAAATTAATATCGCGGGGTGGAGCAGTCTGGAAGCTCGTCGGGCTCATAACCCGAAGGTCGCAGGTTCAAATCCTGCTCCCGCAATTTTTTATGCCCATTTTTAAAGCAGATGGACTGATGAGACATCATCTGGCAATTTTCAGTTGTCAGGTGGTGTCTTTTTATTGCATTGCAAATCAATAATTGGTCCGGTGGATCAATTTTGATTTGTGCGAGCAACGAGTCAAAGTCCATGCTTGCATGAGACCTTGGCGACTGCCGCGATAACGAGTCAAAAAAAGAAGAGTGACTGCTTTTAACAGCCAACTCTTCTTCCTATATTTATCTTCTGTTTTTATTTTACAGCAGATGTGCACGGATCTCGTCTGCGCTCAGCGGGGAAAGGTATGCCGGAGCTACATCGAAGACAGTCTTGCATCCTGTCATTCCTTCTGCTTTCATGCGGCTCAGTGCTCTTGCATAAGCAACCAGTACGCTGGAGGTGAATTCCGGGTTGGACTCCAGTTTCAGAGAATACTCGATCATCTGATGGGTATTTTCATTTTCACCGGTCATACCGCTTCTCATAACGAAACCACCGTGCGGCATCTTGTTATGAACAGCGTCAAATTCTTCTTCAGAGATGAAGTTTACTGTGGTATCGTATTCATCAAAATAGTTTTTCATAGTTTTGATGGATTCTTCGATCTGTTTTTTATCAGCACCTTCCTCAGCAACTACGAAGCACTCTCTGGTGTGTTTCTGACGGGTTGTCAGTTCCGGCTGTTTTCCGGCTCTTACCTGATCCATAGCTTCTTCTACCGGAACGGTGTACTGGATACCACGTTTTACACCCGGGATTCTCCGGATCGCATCAGAGTGTCCCTGGCTTACGCCTTTGCCCCAGAATGTATAATCTTTACCATTGGTCAGGATTGCATTTGCATACATTCTGTTGAGGGAGAACATTCCCGGATCCCAGCCTACGGAAATGATTCCGACATGATTACTCTCGGAAGCTGCTTTATCTACATTTGCAAAATGCTCCGGGATTCTTGCGTGGGTATCAAAGCTGTCAACAACGTTGAACCACTGTGCGTATTTCGGGGTCTGAACCGGAAGATCTGTAGCACTTCCTCCACAGAGAATCAGAACGTCAATTTTATCTTTCATTTTTTCTGCTTCATCTACATGATATACTTTTGCTGTATCTGTAAGAATTTTTACGGATGCAGGATCACGACGTGTAAATACGGCAACAAGCTCCAGATCCGGATTATGTTTGATTGCGCACTCTACACCGCGGCCAAGATTGCCGTAGCCTAAAATACCAATACGAATACTCATTATGATTTCCTCCTGTAACTTTAATTATATGTTCGCAACTGTTGCATATCATTACAGTTGCACATTATCACTTTACTATAGTAATATTTTCACTTTTAATTGTCAATCCAATTATTACCAAAATTCCATTGCCGCAGGCAATCTGGAATGAATTTTGGCTACGTTACTGAGAACGGAGTGAACAATAACGTTTTAGCAGCAAAATATGCCGCTTCCCGGGCAACACAGACTGCATGCCATATTTGCCAGGCACAGCTTCATACAATAATCATCACCGCCTGTCGGCATACCTCCAAAAGGATTCTGCATCTCCTGATACCAGTTTCCTCCGCCTTCCATCTGCTGCAAAACCATCTGATACTGTACATTATCCGGTTCCAGACGGATAGCCTGCTTAATATCATTCAATGCATTTACGTTATTTCCAAGTCCCATGTTTGCCATGGAAGACAGATAATACCACTGTCCGTTCCTCTGTGAAAGTGACTGCAGAACATTCATAGCCTCACGATAATGACCGCTCTGGATATAATTGGCTGCCGCCTGCCTGCGCATAGACTCTTCATCCTGATAGCCAGAGTCTGCCTGTCCGGAAAATCCGCCAAAACCACCGTAATTATTGCTGCCATAATTCCCGTAACCGGCTCCCTGCTCTCTTTCCTTCATAATCTGCTCATAAGCCTGCTGAACCTGCTTGAATTTCTCCTCAGCCTGTTCTTTATTCGGATTGTCAATATTGGCATCCGGATGATACTTTCTGCTCAGCTTACGATATGCCTTCTTTACTTCTTCATCGGATGCATCTCTGGAAATCCCCAGTATACTGTACGGATCAATCATTATCTTTCTCTCCTGCTTCTTTTCTCTTCTTATGGATCACCTCAAACCGGCACCATACCCCTGAGTAAAGAATATTTCTCAAAATATCAGTGTATTTTATAATAGGAAGTTTCTCAAACTCCCTGCAGGTCTGTGCCATCATCATGATCAGAATCCGGCGTACCTGCTCATCGAACCCTTCTATTATATATTGTTCTGAAAAAGGATTGTAATTTTTATTTTTTATATCCTCTTCCACATCATCGTATGCATCCAGAAGATAAATAAATTTGCCAAGAAAAAATCCCATTCTGCGCAGAGTATCTTCCCATACATCCTGTTTCCATGCAAAAATCTCTTCCATAATTTTTCCGAAACAGCCCGCCATTTTGTCAATGTCTTTTTCTCCGGATTTCTCCATCTCAGACAATTCACTGAGAAGCTTCTGTATTCTTCGGGATTTATCCGGATATTTCTGATCCAGTTTTTTCACTTTTCCCTGAAGAACTTTTGAATAACCAAGAGCAGTTACTTTTTTTTCATCCTCCCAATCGTCCCGGCATTTATAATAAGTAAGAAGTACATTCATATCTGCCGCATATTCTGTCACTGTATTTCTTCTGACCGGCTGTTTACATACCGGGTGAATGATACATCTTGTGCTTCCCTTTTGTGTGGGCGGCTCATAAAGCGCACTGAGAAGAATCACCACAAATGTCATATCATAAGTCAGAGAAATCTGTCCTGATATTCCATATTTACTTTTGAGTTCTCTGCACAAGCCACAGTAAAAGGATCTGTACAGATCAAAATCTTTAAACTTGATTTCAGGCTTATTCATTACTATATAACCAAACATAATTCCTCCAGCCCATAACTTATGATGATCTGCCAGAGCGTGTTTGCAGCAAATCAACGTCTTTTGATAAACTTCTCATGGCATTTCGGGCAGTCGATCTCTACCTTCTGACCCTTGCCTCTTGGAATACGGATCTTCTGTCCGCAGCCCGGGCAGGTATAGATATGATGTGTTTTTCTCTGCTCCATCATATTTTTCTCTCTGGTAAACCGGCTGCGGATTTTCTGAGTATATCCCAGATATTTCTGGTTTTCCGCATATCGTGCAGAGATATTTCTGGAAAGGATTCTGAAATATGTATAAATGATAAGAATAAATCCAACTGTATCCAGAACGCCTCCGGCTGCGTTTTGTCTCATAAAAGAACCTACAACAATGACGAAAAGTGCCACACCGAGAGTGAATCTTGCAAAATTATCCACTCCATAACGCCCCTGCATGAATCTGTTTAATTTGTCTTTCATTAAACTACCTCTTTTTTACTGTTTGTAATGCATTTTTTTACTCTCTGACAAGAACTTTCAGGATCTCTGCAATATACATGGTATGGTAGTCTTTCTGCGGATACCACTTACCGTCGTTTTCCCCGGCATCAAAGCATTCCGGTTTAATCTCATCATGATACATTTTTTTGCAGACCATGATCATGTCAGCTTCTTCAATTCCGGCTGTTCCGTCTGTAAAGTAAGGAGTCAGTCCTGCTTCTTTAATCTTGTTATCCGCATTTTTTCCGGAAACCTTTCCGCAATAATTTAATGCCTTGCGATACTCTTCTCCCAGAACAGAAATTGTAAATGTATCTTCCCTGTCCACAAATTCCTTGGTGTATCTCTGAGGACGGATATACACTGTCACTGCGTTCTTTCCCCACATAACACCCATTGCACCCCAGCTTGCTGTCATGGTATTGCATTTTTCTTCATTTCCGGCTGTGATCAGCAGCCATTCCTTTCCAATCTTGGTAAATGGATTCATTGTCAGTTCTTCTGCTTTTACTTCTCTGAAACTCATAATATTATTTCCTCTCTTTCTTTATTGTGTACTCTTATGATGTTAGAGCGTGTCTGAAAAATGCTTTCCGCAAGATGTATGTCAAAATATACCGAAAAGTGGGGCGTGCAGATTGCAGGAATGATTTTCCAGACACTCTGGTCCACTCATCACAAAAAAAGTTCCGGGCGAGGTCACCGGAACTTTTTTTGCGCAATTATTTCGCTATATGGCAGATATCCTGAATATGTGGCAGTTATATATATCAGTATTAAACAGCTGATATATAATAAGATATCTGCTGAACAGATTAAAGATGGATTTTGGTTCCGGTTTTTCCCTGGATACCGTCTTTGGCTTTCTGAAGTAAAGTGATCATGGCAGTTCTTCCTTCTTTGGAGCTTGCAAAATCAACGGCAGCCTGAACTTTCGGGAGCATGGAACCTGGGGCAAACTGTCCCTCATTAATATATTTCTTAGCGTCATCTACAGTGATGTCATCCAGCCATTCTTCGTTTTCCTTGCCGAAGTTTACAGCAACCTTCTCCACTGCTGTAAGAATGATAAGCATATCTGCATCCAGCTCTTTGGCCAGGAGACAGCTTGCATAATCCTTATCAATAACTGCTGATGCACCTTTGAGATGATGTCCGTTAAGAACAACGGGAATTCCGCCGCCACCGCAGCAGATAACGATTTTATTTGCATCCACAAGACTGTTGATCGCATCCTGTTCAACGATTTCAACAGGCTTTGGAGATGCAACTACACGACGATAACCACGCCCTGCGTCTTCTTTCATGATATGTCCATATGCCTTGGCCTGATGGTCTGCTTCCTCTTTTGTCAGGAATTTGCCGATCGGCTTGGATGGATTTTCAAAAGCAGGATCATTGGGATCTACACGAACCTGAGTGACAACAGTGACGACAGGTGTGCGGACAAATCCTCTGATTCGAAGTTCCTCTCTCAAAGCATTCTGCAGATCATATCCGATGTAAGCCTGACTCATGGCAACACAGACAGAGAGAGGAGTGTTTGGCTGATTCTCATCTTCTCTGGAGAGAGCAGACATGGCATTGTTGATCATGCCAACCTGTGGCCCGTTTCCATGTACAACAACAACCTGATGACCTTCTTCGATCAGATCGCATAATGCTTTTGCAGTAGTTTTTACAGCTACCATCTGTTCCGGGAGAGTATTTCCCAGAGCGTTCCCACCGAGCGCAATAACGATTCTTTTTCTTGTAAACATTTGTAAAAACCTCCTGATTTTAAAGGCAAAGAGGGCCGCCGCAATAAAGATTGTGTGCTTTCTGCGACAGCCCCGCCTGCTATACAATATGATGAGTACTATTTTTCAATATATTTAAATTCTGAAACTGCTTTCAAAATTAAATATCTGTTTGAAAGCAGCTGGAATATTACTGCAATCCAACTGTTAATCTGCGCCTGATTATTTCAGGATTCTTGGAGCTGCTTTGACTTCAAGTTTCTTCAGGATATCCTGTGGATTTTCAAATTTGGAAAGCATGATCATAGCAGCGATGATGTATGGTTTGAAGCTTGCTTCTTTGTATAACGGGATTCTGTAACGATCGAATACAGAAGCGTCAACCTCACCTGTTTCGCAGCTTACACCTGTAATATCAGCCGGCAGGCAGTGCAGGTAAAGAGCTTTTCCGTCTTTTGTTGTTTTCATAAGTTCTTCTGTGCAGGCCCAGTCTTTGTGCTGTGCATTCTGTGCAAGAAGTTCTTTCTCTAATTTATCGATTCCGTCGAAGTCGCCTTCTGCATAAAGGTCTGTACGTTTTTCCATAGCTGCAAATGGAGCCCAGCTCTTTGGATATACGATATCAGCATCTTTGAAAGCTTCAGCCATATCGTTTGTCTTTGTGAAGGATCCGCCGTTTTTCTCAGCATTCTTTTTGGCGATCTCTTCAACTTCCGGCATTACATCATATCCTTCCGGATGAGCAAGAACAACGTCCATGCCGAAACGTGTCATCAGACCGATAACGCCCTGCGGAACGGAGAGTGGTTTACCATAGGATGGAGAGTAAGCCCATGTCATAGCGATCTTTTTGCCTTTCAGATTCTCAACACCGCCGAATTCATGGATGATGTGCAGCATATCTGCCATACACTGTGTCGGATGGTCAACGTCGCACTGAAGGTTTACAAGAGTAGGTCTCTGCTCAAGGATACCGTCTTTGTTTCCTTCTGTAACAGCTTCCATGAATTCTTTCTGGTAAGCATGTCCTTTTCCGATGTACATATCATCACGGATACCGATCACATCAGCCATGAAAGACACCATGTTTGCTGTTTCACGAACAGTTTCACCATGAGCGATCTGAGATTTCTTTTCATCAAGATCCTGTACTTCCAGACCAAGAAGGTTACATGCGGAAGCAAAAGAGAAACGTGTACGTGTGGAGTTATCGCGGAAGATAGAGATTCCAAGACCACTCTCGAATACTTTTGTGGAGATATTGTTCTCTCTCATGAAACGGAGAGCATCAGCAACTGTGAAAACAGCTTCCAGTTCATCATCTGTTTTGTCCCATGTCCAGAAGAAATCGTTGTTGTACATTTCTTTGAAGTTTAAGCTGTTTAATTTATCAATGTAATCCTGTAATGTTTTCATAAAATCAATACCTGCTATGCTTTGATAGCTTATCCTTTCCTGATATGAAATAATTGAATCTCTGCGTTTGGCAGAACACCGGTTATCCGGCTGTATCTGTTTATCTTGTGTCCCTGCCTGTTACAGCAGGGATTCTGTCCGGACACATATTAAGCCTTTAGGATGATAGGAAATCCGTCGCCTAAAAAAATTTGAAAATTTATTTATTATTTGCAGTATGCAGTTGGAAGAGCAGCGTATACAGCAGCGCATCTTACAAGGTCGATCTTCCATGTTTTTTCGTTCGGAGCATGAGCCTGTGCTTCTGCACCAGGTCCGAATCCGATACAAGGAATGCTGTTACGTCCCATGATTGTTACACCGTTAGTAGAGAATGTCCATTTGTCTGTAAGCGGACGAGCTTTTCTCATGCCTTCTGTCTCAGCATTTCCGAGACGCTCTTCGCCGTACAGTCCTTTATATGCTTCTTCCAGAGCCTGTGTTACTTTGTGATCTTTCGGGATTACCCATGTCGGGAAGTAGCACTCGATCGGATATACAAGGTCTGTATAGGACGGACGGTTGTATTCATACATGGATACTGTTACGTCGTCGCCATATTTCTGTACAGCCGGAAGAGCACGGATCTCATCCAGGCAGCTTTCCCATGTTTCGCCTGCTGTCATACGACGGTCAAGAGATACAGAGCAGGAGTCAGCTACTGCACAGCGGCTTGGGGATGTGAAGAAGATTTCGGAAGTAGTAACAGTGCCACGTCCAAGGAAACGTGCTTCTTCCCATTCAGGGTTGTATTTCTCATCAAGCATTTTTACAAGACCTTTGATCTCTGTGGTATCAGCAGCATCGTTTTCGTTTAATGCGCGGATATCCTGGAGAATATCAGCCATTTTGTAGATTGCATTGTCACCACGTTCCGGAGCGGAACCATGGCAGGAAACACCCTTTACATCTACGCGGATTTCCATACGTCCACGCTGTCCTCTGTAGATACCGCCGTCTGTTGGTTCTGTGGAAACAACGAATTCAGGACGAACACCATCTTCATGGATGATGTACTGCCAGCAGAGACCGTCACAGTCTTCTTCCTGTACAGTACCTGTCACAAGTACCTGATATTTATCGTTTAAAAGACCAAGGTCTTTCATGATCTTAGCACCGTATACTGCAGAAACAATACCGCCCATCTGGTCAGATGTTCCACGTCCGCCGATTTCTTCATCAGATTCGAAACCTTCGTATGGATCAAATTCCCAGTTCTTGATATTACCGATACCGACTGTATCAATATGAGCGTCAAAACCAATGAGAGTTTTACCTGTTCCCATGTAGCCGAGGATATTGCCCATCGGATCGATCTGAACTTTGTCGAATCCGACTTTTTCCATTTCCTCTTTGATTCTCATGATATGTCCTTTTTCTCCGCAGCTTTCGCCAGGAATGCGAACCAGATCGCGAAGGAACTTAGTCATATCATCCTTATAACCCATTGCAGCTTCGTTAATTTTTGCGTAATCCATTTTTTTACCCTCCCAATATGTATAAAATATTATGATGTTAGGGTCAAAAGGTATTTTGCCCCTAATCTGATATCATATTATTAGTTACTGGTATATCATTTTCGAGATAACCATACCACTTACCTGTCTGTGTTCACCAAAAACATCATTTGCTTAAAGATTCGTTTGTTCCGTATAATCCGTCCCATACGATCTCGCGGTAGCGAACAGGATCAGTGTCACCTTCTGTGGAAATAACAAGTACTACGGAATTCTCATCCAGTTTCAGCGCTTCTTTTAAGTCTTTTGCATCTTCATCGTGAAGAGCAGTGAAGCAGAAACCAAGCGGAACGGAACCGGATTCACCGGAGACAACGTGTGGATCATCTCCCAGTGGATTAGCGTAGATACGTGTTGCCTTTGCGCTCATCCAGTCAGGACAGGATGCAAATACATCTACGTGATTTTTCAGGATATCCCATCCGATCGTATTTCCCTCACCGCATGCAAGACCGGCCATAATTGTCTGAAGATCACCTGTAACATTTACCAGATTTCCTGTCTTTGCAACAGCGGAGCGGTACAGGCAGTCAGCAGCACTTGCTTCACAGACAGCCATAACCGGCGGGTTATCTTTATATTTATGAGCGAAATAACCGACTACGGCACCTGCTAAAGAACCAACACCGGCCTGAACAAATACATGTGTCGGACGTTCAACACCCATTTCTTTTAACTGCTGGTCAGCCTCAAGAACCAGTGTTCCGTATCCCTGCATGATCCAGGATGGAATTTCTTCATATCCGTCCCATGCGGTATCCTGAACGATGATACCATGTTCTGTTTTGGCAGCTTCTGCTGCAGCCATTCTTACGCAGTCATCATAGTTTACTTCTTCGATCGTAACAGTAGCACCTTCTTTGGCAATGTTATCGAAACGAGTCTTTGTTGTTCCCTTAGGCATTCTTACAACTGCTTTCTGTCCAAGGCGGTTAGCTGCCCATGCAACTCCACGTCCATGATTACCGTCTGTTGCAGTAAAGAATGTAGCCTGTCCGAATTCTTCTCTTAATTTATCAGAAGAGAGAACATTGTATGGCAGCTCGCTGATATCACGTCCAAGTTCTTTTGCGATATAGCGGCCCATTGCATAAGAACCTCCAAGTACTTTGAAAGCATTTAAGCCAAAGCGATAGGATTCATCCTTACAGAAAATATTTTTTACTCCTAAATATTTCGCAAGGGATGAAAGGTTCTGAAGAGGCGTCACACTGTACTGTGGGAAACTTCTGTGGAACTCATTTGCTTTCTTTACATTTTCTTCGGACATCAGTTCCAGGTGTTTATCATCTGATTTCGGAACCTCGTTTACAGTCCATTTTAATCCTTCTGTCATAAAATGACCTCCCTTAAAAATTATCATTTGGTTTCCTTAACTTGTGATTCTATCATACCATATATTTTAAAAATTGCAATAGAAAAATACAAAAATTTTTAGGTTTTTCAAAAAAAAATTAGGTTTCATAATTTGTACATTGATATAAGGATTTGGATATGATAAAATAATGAGTAATGTTCGTTTTATTTTTACAGGATAGACAGTAAAGTGGGTATAAAAGAGCAATACAAAAGATACAGAAGAGGAGAAAATATTATGGCAGTATTTCATGCATTCCGGGCACTTCGACCTACACCGGAAAAGGCTGCTGATGTGGCAGCACTTCCATATGATGTGGTAAACCGGGAAGAAGCAAAATCAATCGGAGATGAGAATCCCCTGTCCTTTCTTCATATTGACAGACCGGAAATGGATCTGGAACCTGAGACAGATCTGTATGATGATCGGGTTTATGAAAAAGCAAAAGAAAATCTTGACAATATGGAAGAAAAGGGAATTCTTGTTCAGGATCAGAAGGCCTGTTACTATATATATGAACTTGTAAGAAAAGGAAAGACACAGACCGGTATCGTAGGATGCAGTTCCATTGATGATTATATTAATGGTGTAGTGAAGAAACATGAGCTTACCAGAGAAGATAAGGAACAGGACAGGATCCACCATGTAGATTCCTGTAATGCAAATACCGGTCCTATTTTTCTGGCATGCAGATATCCGGATTCTCTGCTTACACTGATGAATAACTGGAAAGATCATCATGAAGCAGCATATGATTTTACAGAAGAGGATCAGATCACACACAGAGTATGGGTGATTGATGAAGATGAGGTCATTTCTGAAATAAATAAGGAATTTGCAGGGATTGATTCTCTGTACATCGCAGATGGACATCACCGCGCAGCTTCCGCTGTAAAAGTAGGTTTAAAGAGAAGAGAACAGAATCCGGGATATACAGGGGAGGAAGAGTTTAATTATTTCCTGTCTGTTGTATTTCCCTATGATCAGCTCTGCATTCTTCCTTATAACAGGATTGTAAAAGATTTGAACGGCCTGACTGTAAAGGCATTTCTGGGCGCCCTGAAGTTCAACTTTGAACTGATGCTGATGCCGGGATTTCCATGCAAGCCTGTAGAGAAGCATTGTATGGGAATGTATGTGGACGGACAGTGGTATCACCTGAAAGCATGGCCGGATATCTATGAGAAGAAGGACGTGGTCGGACAGCTGGATGTATCCATTCTTCAGGAAAAAGTCCTCAGACCAGTCCTGGGAATCGAAGATCCGCGCACAGACCAGAGAATCTCCTTTGTGGGCGGAAGCCATAAGGCAGCAGAGCTGGCAGAGATTGCGGACAGAACCGGCGGTGTAGCCTTTGTCATGTACCCGACATCTATGGAAGACCTGATGAAGATTGCAGACGAGAACAAATTAATGCCTCCAAAATCCACCTGGTTTGAGCCAAAGCTTCGGAGTGGGCTGTTTATACATAAGTTATAATTTGCCGAAGATGTCTTATAAAAATATTATAATAATTTCGCTGTAGACTTTTTCTTCCTTCAATGGTACAATTGGTTCTATACAAAAGAGAACGAGACGTACTATAACGAAAGAAGGGAAGAATGTGGAAGATGCGGAATTGAGAAATATCCTTTTTTCTATACAGGGAAGCATTGCCGGTTTTCAAAATGATATGTCCGATGTAAAGAACGATATCGCAGATATGAAGACAGATATTGCAAACATGAAGACGGATATCACGAACATGAAGACGGATATCACGAACATGAAGGCAGATATCACAAACATGAAGACGGATATCACGAACATGAAGGCAGATATCACGAACATGAAATCAGATATTGTGCAACTCAAGGGAAGCGTAAAAACTATAGAACTTAAACTGGAAAATGAAATTGACAGAAAAATATCTGCCCTATTTGATTCACGTATGGATGAGCTTCGCTATAGAAAGGAGAATAAGGAAACTCGAGAGAAAGTTTTTGAACTGGATATGCGTGTAGACAATTTGGAAAAAGCCATCATGCCAGCGTAACTGTAACAGATGATTGTAAGGCTTGTACATAGGATAAACAGGAAGAAATTTTATAACATAAAAAAGTACATGAAATTTCTTCCTGCTAAATTTGTATAATTTTTGTAAATTTTTCAAAAAACAGTTGAAATCACAGAAATAATTTGTTATACTAACTTGCGTTACGGGGTATGGCGTAGCTTGGTAGCGCGCACGGCTGGGGGCCGTGAGGTCGCAGGTTCAAATCCTGTTGCCCCGACTGACATATGGTTAAATCGTTTGTAGTATATTTACAATGAATGATTCAGACGTATGTTCATTTCAAAAAAGCCAAATAAAGTTATAAGTAAAATGCAATGATAAGGAATAGTACACCCGGACCGGAGCACAGAGAACTGCTGGTTGCTGAGAAGCAGTGGAAGGAAATTGTGGAACTCGCCTTTGAGCAGCTGCCTGAAATTATACAAGAGTAGGTGCAGACGGTTTCCACCGTTATATGGAGAGGATATAAGAATACCGGATATCCGGAGATTCCGTATCCCATGAGTGTATGACATTGTTCATAAATAAGAGTGGTACCGCGTAAGATGATAATATCTTTCGTCTCTTGCAGATAAGTCTGTGGAGATGGAAGATTTTTTTATGTCTTTTTACAGTCAATCCCCACAGTCCAAACATAATATTTACATAACGGAGGAAGAAAAAATGATGAATCCAAGCAAATATCAGAGACAGTATTTTATGCCGCCTGTTAAATGCATGAAATGGGCAGAAAAAGAATATGTGGACAAAGCACCTGTCTGGTGTTCTGTAGACCTTCGTGACGGTAATCAGGCACTGGTGATTCCGATGAGTCTGGAACAGAAAATTGAATTCTTTAAACTTCTTGTAAAAATCGGTTTTAAAGAAATTGAAGTAGGTTTCCCGGCTGCTTCTGAAACAGAATATGAATTTCTGCGTACCCTGATCGAGCAGAATCTGATCCCACAGGATGTAACTATTCAGGTTCTGACTCAGGCCAGAGAGCATATCATCCGCAAAACTTTTGAAGCTGTCAAAGGCGCACCGAAGGCAATTGTACATGTGTACAATTCCACCTCTGTAGCTCAGAGAGAACAGGTATTTAAGAAATCCAAAGAAGAAATCTTAAAGATTGCAGTGGATGGTGCCGCATTATTAAAGAAACTGGCTGATGAAACAGAAGGAAATTTCCAGTTTGAGTACAGCCCTGAAAGCTTTACAGGCACAGAACCGGAATACGCTCTGGAAGTATGCAATGCAGTTCTTGATGTATGGCAGCCTACAGCAGATAACAAATGCATCATCAATCTGCCTGTAACTGTACAGCATTCCATGCCGCATGTATATGCAAGCCAGGTAGAATATATGTGTGAAAATCTGAAATACCGCGAGAATGTAATCGTATCTCTCCATCCACACAATGACAGAGGATGCGGTGTTGCAGATTCTGAAATGGGATTACTTGCAGGTGCAGACAGAATCGAGGGTACTCTGTTCGGAAACGGTGAGCGTACCGGAAACGTAGATATTGTTACACTTGGTATGAATATGTATTCTCAGGGTGTAGATCCAAAACTTGACTTCTCCGATATGCCGCATATCTGTGAAATATATGAAGAATGTACCGGAATGAAAGTAGGCGAAAGAAGTCCGTACAGTGGTGCACTTGTATTTGCCGCATTTTCCGGATCTCATCAGGATGCAATTGCCAAGGGTATGCACTGGAGAGATGACAAGGATCCGGATCACTGGAATGTTCCGTATCTTCCAATCGACCCGACAGATGTGGGAAGAAATTATGACGCAGATGTTATCCGCATCAACAGCCAGTCCGGTAAAGGCGGCGTGGGATATATCCTTGAGACCAAATTCGGTCTGAACCTTCCTCCGAAAATGCGTGAGGCAATGGGATATGCCACAAAAGCTGTTTCAGACCACAAACATAAAGAGCTTCATCCTGACGAAATTTTCAATCTGTTTAAACAGACCTTTGAGAATATCACAGAACCGTACAGCATCAATGAAGTACATTTCCAGCAGAAAGATGGTGGTATTGTAACAAAAGTTACCTCTACTTTCCGCGGAAAGACAATCACTACAGAGGCATCCGGTAACGGACGTCTTGATGCAGTCAGCAATGCACTGAAGAAGGCATATGAGCTGAAATATTCCCTGGAAACATATCAGGAGCATGCGCTGGAGCGCAGTTCAAGTTCCAAAGCTATTGCTTATGTCGGTATCAAAAAGCCGGATGGAACTCTTGCCTGGGGTGCAGGCGTAGACGCGGATATCATTCGCGCATCTATTGATGCACTTGTAACAGCGATCAATAACCGTTAGATTGTTCCGACACGCCCGATTCTTTCCTGCTGTTTTTTGACTTCTGCAGGTCAGGCTAATATCCGCTTGGCAGGGAATAATATAGTTTACATAAAATATCAAAAATCAGATACCGGTCAGATTGTCCAGAGGACTTCCTGACCGGTATTTTTTGTATTTATAAAAATACAAGAAAGTCTTAATGTACGCGATAAAGTACAATAAAGAAGCAAACTCCGATGAAAAGCTATCAGAATTGTATTTAATTAAAATCATAAGGGAAATTAATTGACATAACACTCATGTTTACGTATACTGACAGCGTGGGCAGAAAAGTGTCCTAAATAAGTACAATTTACATTTTATTATCTCACTCCAGGCCAGTGAGAAATGCGCGGAAATATTTTAGAGAAAGAGGTAAAAGAATGAAAAATTTCGAACAGTGGAATGGCTTTAAGGGCAACCGTTGGAAAGAAAAAATCGATGTACGTAACTTTATTGGAATGAACTATACACCATATGACGGTGATGCTTCTTTCCTGGAAGGACCTACAGAAGCTACAAACAAACTGTGGGGCAAGCTCCAGGCACTTCAGAAAGAAGAACGTGCCAAAGGCGGAGTTCTTGATATGGAGACAGAGGTAGTTACATCTCTGACAGCATATGGTCCCGGATATATTGATGAAGAAACAAAAGACCTTGAAAAAGTTGTTGGTCTTCAGACAGATAAACCTCTGAAACGTGCTTTCATGCCATACGGCGGTATCAAAATGGCAGAGCAGGCTTGTGAAACTTACGGATATAAAGTAAGTGACAAGATTAAAGATGTTTTCCACAACTATGAATTTAAAACTCACAACCAGGGTGTATTTGATATCTATACACCTGAGATGAAAGTAGCACGTCACAACAAGATCCTTACAGGTCTTCCGGATACTTACGGACGTGGACGTATCGTTGGTGACTACAGACGAGTAGCACTGTACGGTATCGACGCTCTGATCGAAGGAAAACAGAAAGACTTCGCAGCATGCGACCGTCAGGGTATGAGACGTTATGACTTCCAGCTTCGTGAAGAGATCGCTGATCAGATCCGTGCTCTGAAAGGCATGAAAGTTATGGCTGAATCTTATGGATATGATATCTCCAAACCGGCCAAAGATGCAAGAGAAGCTTTCCAGTGGCTGTACTTCGGATATCTGGCAGCAATCAAGACGCAGAACGGAGCAGCAATGAGTGTTGGTCGTGTATCCACATTCCTGGATATCTATATCGAGAGAGACCTGAAAGCAGGCGTTCTGACAGAGAAAGAAGCACAGGAACTGATCGACCATATGGTTATGAAATTCAGAATGGTAAAATTCGCAAGAATTACTTCCTATACAGAACTGTTCTCCGGTGACCCGGTATGGGCTACTCTGGAAGTTGGTGGTATGGGACAGGACGGACGTTCCATGGTAACAAAGAACGATTACCGTTTCCTGCATACTCTGGAAAACATGGGACCGTCTCCGGAACCGAACCTGACTGTTCTTTATTC